>ENA-OPCV01002642-OPCV01002642.1-human-gut-metagenome-genome-assembly--contig:-NODE-2642-length-10966-cov-1.776556_pt1 | contig 10966 bp, 10 predicted proteins | sample MGYA00241257_ERZ501494 | MGnify/ENA primary metagenome ERZ501494 (study PRJEB25962, sample SAMEA2042618) | human gut metagenome | biome: human gut; feature: human-associated habitat; material: faeces...
CGTAAATCGCTATTTTTTGATTCTTTAAAATATCTTAAAAAACATTGATTTCATCGGTGTTTTTTCGATGACATCCATTTTGACTCTTAATTTTGAATTTAGGAGTCAATACAGATGTCATTAAATGTATTTTTAGCTTTTCAAAAAAGTAACTTGGCACCATATATAAAATTCTTACAATCACTTTTGCTGCATATATTAAATCGAATATTTAATTTTTAAACAAGATTAGTATATCATATTAAAAATATACTAACAAGAATTCAAAACCCACATACTTCTTTAATTTAGCAAATAGAAATAACTGATTACTTTAATCTGCTTCAGGAAGTGTCTGTGGTATAAATTCAATTGTTTTATGTGATCCACCCGTTCTCCTTATTAATTCCTTTGATCCTATAACTCGTACTAGATTTCTTATCAATTTACCTAATTCTTTTTTATCATCGTTGCTTTTTCGATGGTAGTATATTTTAGTTTGTACATTATCATTACATATTAATAATTCCAAAACATCTTTATCAGTTTTATCTAGTGAATGACCGAAAATATAAAGTTCATATGGATAATTTGAATTTTGTCTTATTTCATCTACCCATTCCATATAAGAACTGTCTGTTGATTTAAAAATTCTTTGATAGAATTTTTTAAATGGTAAAAACTCTAACTTATTATCTCTATCACATTCTTCTAGATACTCATCAATTCCAAGAACCAAATTACAAGTATTTACATTATTAGTTTTATCCGCTTTACCATGGATATAATCATATTCAACTTTATTTGATTGACCATATATTCTTTCATATGTATTAGAATAATTAAATGACAAAACACAATCTGGATTAATATCTTTGATATCATCATTTTTTTGTAACACTTCTATTTTATTTATAAACTCACTAATATATATTTCTAATGCTCTTATTAATTTATCCAAATCTACAGTCATTTTTTTAATATATACATCAAAAAGTTTTAAATTTGTATACATATCTTCTAGATCTAATTCTTTAAGTCCTTCAATTTCTGTTGAAATATTCAAAAAACCCTTTACAACTTCTAATTTTATGACTTTGCTCCCTTCACCTTGTTGTATACGTTCTCTTCTTTCTATATTATCTCTTATGCATTCAAATGCTTGTATTATATTTGAAATTTCAGATTCAAAATCTATCCAGTTTTTTCCAAGAGTATATCTAATATTTAAAAAATAATTTATCCAAATATTGTCTTTAATATTATCATATATCTCAATAAATAATTTATTTAGATTATTATTTGTATTTTTATCCCATTCATACAACTTGGATTTTATAGAATCAAGTGTTTTTATTTGAACATTAATATTGCACATATCTATACAATCATAATCTTTATTTCTTTCTTCTAATACATTATTTAAAACTTTTACAAATTCTAAAAAATCTGTATATTTTGTTGGTAACCCATGTGCTAAATCAAACCCATTACCAATCAGTAGTATTTTTCTTCCTCTTATCTCTATATTCATAATGTTCCTCCCATCTGTTTATGGTAATTATTAAATATATTTTACTATATTTAATAAACATTTGCATTCATCTAAAAAAATTTCTAACTTATCTGATTTAATAGGAGTTCACATTTTTGATCATCTATTGTTTCTATTTCAATCTTGTCTTTTTTCACGACAATTCTATCAATAAAAACTGCAAGATCTTCTTGTGTCATAACAGTATGTTCATTGCTGTTTTTTTCTAACGTTTTTAATAGTTTTTCCTGTCTGCCTTGCTTTAATGCATTGTATTTGTCATCAAGCTTTTGCAGTTCTTTTTTAAGCATTTGTTTGGTTTGATAACATTGTGCCAAGTGTTCCTCAATTTGACTTTCGTCTTGAACGCCTCTGGCAACAAGTAACATTCCTTTATCTAATAATTCATTTATTTGTGAATTCACATTTTCTAATTCACAATTCAGTTTTTGTTTCTTTTCAACAATATCTTTTGGATTCAAATATTCCGATAATTCTTTAGCAAGTTCAAGTCGTGTTTTTTCTTTTGATTTTGTTTTTCCATTGATCAATGATGTCAAAGCATCCAGTAATGGCTTTTCTTTTAAAGTCACACTGTTTGGACAGATTGCTTTTCCATTCTTCAACCTGTTTGAACATCTCCATACAGGTTCTTTTTCCTTATTTCTTTTTGTCCAGACAGTCCTTCTATATAAGGCGCCACACTCTGAACAGATGATTTTATTACTTAAAGGATTTTTTGATGAATAGCGATTCTGATGGTGACTTTCCACAACTTCTTTTTCATCATTTGATTTCATGTTCCTTTTTGTTCTTTCTACTTGAGCTGCTTTGAATACTTCTTTGGTCACAATTGCAGGATGACTGTTTTCCACAAAGTACATTTTCTTCTGACCTTCATTTTTATACCGTTTCTTATGAAGAAAGTCTATGCTGAATGTCTTCTTTAAAAGAGCATCCCCACTATACTTTTCATTTTGCAGCATCCTGCCAATTGTTCCTGAATCCCATTTTGTACTCCCGTTCTTCTTGGGGACTTTGTTTTCCGTCAGGTACCTTGCTATTTTACTTTCGCTCATCCCTGAAAGATATTTAGAAAAGATCTCTCGAACAACTTCTGCTTCTTCTTCAATAATATCAAGTGTTCCTCTGTTTGACTTATAGCCATACATGTTGGCAGCATAAACCTTTCCTTTTTCAAACTGCCTTTGATATCCCCACTTGATACTTTCACTTTTATCTTCACTGCTTTGTTGAGCAACACTTGAAAGGATTGTCAGCAACATCTCATTTGCTTCCAGACTGTGAACATTCTCTACTTCAAAGTAAACATCGACATTGTATTCCTTGAGGATTCTCAAATACATCAGTGAATCAACAGTGTTCCTTGCAAATCGTGTAATACTTTTAGTAATGATCATATCTAATTTTCCTGCTCGAGCATCATCAATCATACGCATAAAATCTGATCTTTTATTGGTTGATGTACCCGTTATTCCTTCATCTGAATAAATGGCAACGAGTTCCCAGTTTTCATGACTGCCTATGTAGTTTTCATAATATTCACACTGTGTTTCATAACTCAGTTCCTGTTCGTCAGAATCCGTTGAGACCCTGCAGTATGCTCCAACTCTTATTTTCCTGTTCTGCCTGTCATTGTATGATGGCTGGAACTTCTTCCTTGGAGCAATCACTTTAACCTTCGGTGCAGTTGTTTCATGGTCTTTGTCATCTCTGATAATATAGTTCACAATCTTGCCTCCTTTCCTTAATAATTAATAAAAAGTTCAAGACCATTATTGAAAATACTCAGTATTCCTGTTTCATATACCTCAATCTTTTCAATAATATTCTTGAATTCACATTTTTCTATATTGCTTTTTAACTTCACATTTTCATATTCCTGTGAATTTTGCTGATTCAGATAGTCACAGATAAAGTTCTTGTAGTCACTTTCTGTATTCACATTTTGAAGTGCATTTCTGTTCAGTATTTCAAAATACTGTTCACTTGATTCACTGTTCCATCCTTGTATGTATTTGTCTTTCATATTGATAACTTCTTCCAGCAACAAATTCACATTCTTGACCAGAACACTTTCTTCAATTCGATATTTCTGATCTTCACTTACATAGAAGCATTCATTTTTTCGAGATCCATTCTTATCTCTTTTACCTCTGTAGATTTTTCTTTTTAAAGGAACGCTGTCAATTCCCCAAAAAACCTTGTTTTTAAAAAACTGCTGTACCATTCTATTTTCTTTTGCCTTTTCTTTATCCATTAGAACTGTTTCCTTTCTACTTTTAACTTAAGGTCGTTTTTCAATGTGAACTGGATATCCAATGTTCCCACTTCAATCGAATCAACTAAAGTATTGAAGATTTCTTCATCCAGTGCAGTGATTTCTTTTACTGATTCCAGACATTCAATGATGATCTGTGTCTGTATCACTTCAAACCTCTGATAGATTTTTTCATTGAGTTTGCACTTTTGCATTTCAAAAACTGATTTGTCTACCAGCAACTCGTTATGCTTTTTCTTGTAATCTTCCAGACTTATAAGATCTTTCTGATAATATCGAACAAGTGTATTGATAGAACTGCTTACTTTTTTAAGTTCACGATTAACGAGATCAAGTTCACATTTGTCATCGTCATTTGTCGTAAAATTCACAATATGTTTTTTATAGGCTTCCAAAACATGAATATTTTCTTTGAGCTTATAGAAGATTTTTAAAAATGCATCTTCGATTTCATCCGTTCCAATCATTTTTACTTCACATTTCTTTGCTGAAGCAACATGATTATTGCAACTCCAATATTCTTTATTCCTCAACACCCTTCTTTTAAAAGTTCCACCACAATGTTCACATTTTATTTTTGATGTCAGCAGATATTCTCTATTTCCATCTGTCTGATTTTTATTGAACTTCAACTTGTTGTTCACAAGTTTTTCATTTGCCTTTTCAAAAAGTTCACGATCAATGATTTTTGGAAACACATCGTAAACATAATACTGTGCAAGTTCACCTTTATTTGTGACTAACTTATAAGGAAAGACATCAGGTGAATACTTTTTTTGAAGAAGCATGTCTCCACAATATCTTTCATTTTTAAGCATTGATGAAACTGTGGACTGTGACCACTTTTTCTTTTTGAAATAATGTTTATTCAGATAATCTACAAGTTTTGTTACCGAAAAATCTTTATTCACATATTTATTAAAGATATCTTCAACAATCTTTGCTTCTTCTTCTATGACTTTTACTTCACCATCTATTCTTTGATATCCATATGGCAGTTTCGGTTGATTGTATCTTCCTTCTTTTGCCCTTGTACGAAATGCCCATTTTTGTGCATTTGAAATTGCTTTTGATTCAATTTCAGCACAGGCAGCATAAACAGCAAGCATCATTTCACTTCCCATTTTTGCTGTATCAATTTTTTCTGTCATAAAATAAACGGAGACACCTATTGATTTCAGTTCTCTTACTACTGAAAGTGTCTCCGTTATATTTCGTGCAAATCGACTGATCGATTTAGTTATAATTGTATTTATAAGACCTTTTCGACAGTCCTCAATCATTTGAAGAAAACCGTCTCTCTTGTCCATTCTTGTTCCAGTTATTCCTTCATCTGTATAGATCTTAACCAGTTTCGAATTTTCAAGACTGTTGACATAGGATTCATAGAAATCAACCTGATTGTTATATGAATTAAGCTGATCTTCACTGTCTGAACTGACTCTTGCATAACAGCCAACAAGATTGATTCTGTTTACAAATCTTTCCAGTGGTTCGATAATGCGTACTTGTTTTTGAGCTTGAGCCATTCTAAAAATCCCCTTTCTTATCACCACACACAGTACCACAACTCTTTCGAACTATCCATGACATTATTCACTTTATTTTGTGAATTTAAAAATGATATCTGACAAGTGGATTACATTCTTCTTCATACTTTTTCAGAACTTTATTGGCAACATTTTTAGTGATCTTTTTATAGGTGACAAGTTTCTTCAGGCATGTATATATGTAATAGTAATCAAAGATATCCATTCAATCAGTTAACCATGCCTTTCATCTGTAATGAAATTTCAACTTCTGGCTGTGCATAGTAACTGTCTACTTTCAGATTATTTTCCAATGCAAAGTCAACAACATCCTGTTGCATTTGTTTTGAAAAAGAATCAGGTTCAATAAGTACCAGATGGTCACACTTTTCATTTTTTATGACATCTACAATCTGTTTTTTAAATTCTTCATTCAGATTTGAAAGTTGAATAACAACAGCATGATCCAAGTCATACTTGGATACATATTCTCGTACACAATCATGAGTGGCTTCACTGTTTGAATTGCTTGTTACAAACAGCGGCTTGTTATTAACCGCTGATTCTAATGCACTGTTAATTACAGCTTTCAAAGTATGAATCTGTCTTTCGTTGAATTCATTGAACACATCCTGAATGAGACGACCACTGTCACGTTCATAGACTTCAAAGCCATTATCTTCAAATGCCTTAAGCAGTCTTCCATCATTGAATGCATTAGCAAACACAATACAGTCACCATCAGTAACAAATGTTCTGCTTGTTGTAAGATCCTTTATTGTATTCACAAACTTCTCTGGTTCATAAAAAGCATTGGAAAAATGAAAATGCAATTCTCCAGTAAGTTCATAATTGTTTTTAGCAGCGAATTCCATATATTCCTCTAACTGCTTCGAAGAAAGTTTATTTTCTTCTTGTGTTAAAATATGTACTTTTTTCATAAGATCAATCCTTTCCTTTATTAACACAATGATGACACCTGCATTTTTTTACAGGTGTCACGATCTATCAATAAACGTATCGGTTCAAGTCTGTTTTCCATTGTCCAAACCAGCTTCTGTATAGGATCATCAAGAACATACGACACACGTGTCAAAGACCACTCCTCAATTGTTGCGACGGTTTGTTCACGCTCGACTGTTGAATAGAGTGAAGTATCATTTGCGTTTTCATATCGGCAAAGGTCTATCCCTACCTTTTTATGATCAGTTGTTTCTCGCTCCAATACGAAACAGAGAAAAAAGTTCACATTTTATTGTGACCTTACATTTCTATGTTCACATATTCTCTTGGCGCAACTATCAACGTGCTAGAAAACTTTTTGTTGCTGATTCAGACTATTCTGTTTTCAATGTCCTCCTGAGAGGAGATGCTTAATAACTCCCCTCATATATAACTGGACATTTTTTTATTACTTGATAACCTTTAAAAAAAAAACAAGTTACTTTTTTGACTTATTTTTGATATTTTCTATTATTCTTTTTTTACGTTTATGTATTGCTGGTTGAGAAACACCCATCAATGCAGAGAGTTCTCTTTCTGTTTTATTCTTGATAAGAAGATTCGTAATAAGATTCTTATCTTCTTCTGAAAGCTGATTAATGCTGTTCATTACATTTTCAACTTCTTCATTGACATTAAAAGTATCATATTGATTATTACTATCAGCAATCTTATCTACAAGCGCTGTATTATTATTATCTAACTGATCTAAACTGGATACTTTAAACTCATTTCTCTTTTCTTTTTCACGTTCTTCTTTTTTAAATGAATTGTAACAAGTTTTATATACTTCTTCCGATACCTCGTGGTATTGACCTTTTATTTTAAAATAATAGTGTCTGTTTCCTTTAAGATCTCTTTTGATCCAAAAATAGTTTCTTTTATAATCGTTTTCCATCCTATCTTCCTCCTGTATTTTTTTGGCTGAAGATAATCAGGAGGAGATCTGATTTTATGCACAAATGCATCCCCCTTAATAGACAATGTCTAAAGCGGGGTATAAAAAAAGTAGTGCTTTAGACTTTGTCTAATTTCACTACCGATACGATTATTAATTTTTTTTAGTAAATTATACAAAAAAAGAGCTTAAATCATGCTATCGATATTAGCTCTTTAAATCTTTAATATTCACCAACATAACCAATATTATAAATTGTAATTATCATACCAATAACTTCACCTATTATGAATGCAAGCACAATCCAACTATGATCAGTCAATCCTTTTTCTGACAAACTCCATAATCCAGTTGTACATATAATCATTCCAAAAGGACCAATATTAGCAATAATATGTCGTACATAATGTACAGGATATTTCATTCTCCTCTTTAACTTTTCATACTCCTTTTTTATATTAGATTCCAACTTATACTTTTTATATGATCGCATAGATTGTTCCCACCTTTTTTCACTATCGGCTTCTGTATTGCCTGTACGTTCTGTATTAGTATTATTTGTATGTTTTTCATTAAATATATCTTCGAACAAATTTATGGTACGTCCATCAAGCAGAACTAATTTATCTCTTTCATTTTCTATTAAATTTTTATAATAATTTTTTATTATTTCATCTATCTCACTTGCTGATTTATTTAAGCAATGACTTCTTTTTATAAGTACTATTTGCAAATACATATCCTTATATATTTCAAACTTACTTTTTATCAATTCTTCCCTTTGGGGATCTCCCATCGCTTTTTTATTAAACCAAACATTTAACCCTACTCCAATAGCTGCTATTATGGTTGTAATAGTTAGTGACATTGAATTTTCAAATATTTTTATAATCTCTTTCATTTTATTTTTCCTTTTCAACCCTGTCTAAAAGACTTGCCATATGACCCATTATTTCAGTATTATCAATTTTAGTAACAGATTCTACATAATGTGAAAGATACACTTCTAAGTTTCTTAGGGGATAATCTTTATTTATTTCCTCACCGCGTAATTTAGCATTTATGAATTCATTAATATAATCATTCAAATAATCAATCATAATTTGTTTGCTATCAACTTTATTTGACATAGCATTTTCAAATATTTTACTGTATTTGTTTCTAAAATTTTCAGTACATATAAGATTACCTATAAAATATCCATACTCCTCTGCGGGTACTTCATTTCCTGCTGTTTCATCAGTATTACTAAGGATATTTTTTGCACTTTGTAACAACCTAATAACTTCATCGTATTTAATATCATTTCTATAATTTCTTATCAAAGTAATAACTAGGGATAAGTCATTTATATTTCTTTCTTGGAGCTTTACCATAGCTTGTTTAATATCATTAACCAGTGTTTGATCTCTATACACTGATACATCATAATTATCATCTAGATATTTAATTATTGAACTAATTTTTTTATTAAATTTTTCTTCACCTATAATATCTCCATTAATATTTTTGAATTGAACAAGTGTTGATTTATTTTTATTTATTTCTTTTATAAAATTATATCCTCTTTGTTCAAAGCAATCATTTACAAAATAAACCGATTCATTATAAATAGTCGTTGCTTTTACAGCTATAAATTGAGACAAGAAATATTTTTCTTGATCTAATACAATATAATTATCAATTCCTGTATCATTCTCACCACAAGACATATCATGCAATTCATCAATATGAAGTAAACGTGCATTAAAACCAAAATAAAATACTTTAACATTAATTAATACAATTCCCTCTTGCTTAAGGGATTTAAAACTAATCACCTTTTTGCCCTCGACATTTTTCAAATGAAAAAAAGGTCTTGATTCTATATATCTCAATTCAATTTCTTTATCCTTATATTTTTTTGAGTCCATATGATAAATTGACCAAGTTGTACCAATTGTTAAAAATGTTCCAAAAACACTTATACTTTGTCTTATTGCATCTTGATAAAATGTACTAAAGTGATTTTTTATAAATCCATGGCTATTTAAATAATCTAATATAAAAATACCACCTAAATAAATTCCAGTAATTATTAACATACATATTATTATGTTTATTAAATAAGTTAATTTAGATTTTGTTTTCATTTTATTTATTTTTCTTCCTCCTAAATATTTAAAAATATTTTTCTTAAAATAAATTTTAATCACATTTAAAAAATTATGAATTACTCATTAATTTTTATAAATGTATTAGAAACCGTAATTATTGATTATTATAATTTTTAATTAATTTCTATTATTTGTCCTATTTTAAATTAGTTATAAAAATAATTTTTTGCAAAAGATAAAGTTTATAGCATTTCTACTATAAACTTTAGTAATTGTATGTTTCTAAAATTCAAATAAACTAATTTACATATTTATAATCCATTCGCATTTATTGAATTATCTATTCACCTGCAGCTTGTTTTATAGCAAGATAAAGCGTATAAAGATTGCTTTCTTCACTAGCTTGATATACTTTCATACAAGAAACAACTGGTAAAAAACTGATTCCATTGTCTAAGACAACTTGTACATTGACTTCTGCATCTTTTCCATCATCTGTCACCCATTTTCCACCAAATTCTTTAATAAAGACATCCCCTACATAAGCTCCTAAAGAAAAGAGAATTTGTCCAACGTTCTTACTTAAAATACCATCTGGCTTATTTTCTTCTTTAAAGAAACGATCTATTTCTTTTAAACTTTCTACACTATAATCAGCTTGATAATTTGATGAATTTAATGCTTTGGCTACCCACTTAGATGCTAACTCCAAATCATCTACTAAATTTCTTTTTTTCTTTTTAAAAAACATTTGTTTTCCTCCTATTTCATTTTTCTTATTTTAGCACTTTTATTCATCCTATCAAATTCCGAAACAACTTCTTTTATTTCAGTTTCATTCAATTTTTCTTTTCGTACTTCTAGATTTATAATAAATTTAAGATCTTCATCTTCATAGTAATATTGTTTATCTAGAATCTTTTCATCCTCTTTTTCTAGTAAATACTTATGTTTATTAATTTTTGAAAACTGATATCCTTTTTGTTTCGCAAATTCATATGGATCATCTTCAAATTGTTCAATTGAAATTATTGCTTCTGTCTCAAAAATACTTTTTACATCTGACTCTTCGTCTTTAATATACAACAACAATCCCAATAAAGAAGCATCGACTAAACAGTCTTCATCCATCTTTCTAAAATGTGTTTTCTTATATTTACTTAATAGTATTTCTTTATAAAAAATATCTGCGGGAATAATGTGTTTATTTTTCAATCCTTTTCTTGACTCTTTTTGAACTGAATTATTATAAAAATAAATTGGTTTATAAGGTATAAAACTTTCCATACTGTAAAGACAATCCGCTCCCTCTAACAGACTTAATTTTGAAGAAATTTCTTTTGCAATCTTATCTATTTGATAATAATGCCTAATTTTCCATTCTTTAAAAAGAACTCTTCCCTGCATTAAATCTTCATAGAGTTGTATTTCAATACCATTCTTTGTTTCTTCTGCATGATAAACATAGGGACATGATAACAGTCTTTCTTTATCAAAATACTCAAACATATAGCGACCAAAATACATTTTCCTGCTGAGGCCAACGTTGATTCCTAATTCATCATAAATTCGTAATGAATCGCTTCTCAATTTATAATTAGCTTTCATTTTTTTGAAACGATTAAA
>ENA-OPCV01002649-OPCV01002649.1-human-gut-metagenome-genome-assembly--contig:-NODE-2649-length-10953-cov-2.098183_pt1 | contig 10953 bp, 31 predicted proteins | sample MGYA00241257_ERZ501494 | MGnify/ENA primary metagenome ERZ501494 (study PRJEB25962, sample SAMEA2042618) | human gut metagenome | biome: human gut; feature: human-associated habitat; material: faeces...
TTATAATTAAAACAGATGCCGTAATTTTTACAACCGTTACACCTGTTCTTCATACAATATTCTTTATTCATACTTTACTCTTTCTTTATAAGCTCTGTGCAATGATATAAATTTGCGTTATTATTGTTATTTGTGTTACTATAAGCAAACAATCAAACCTCATAGTATTTCACTTGTTTTTTCTTTTGCAATCATAGGTTCAGTGTTCTCTTCACTTCATACCTTTATATCACTGCATACAACTTACAAATATAAAATTAAAGCTCACTAGAAAAGCTCTACAAAATGAAAGGTCGTGATTTTTTTATTTATATCAACATATCTAGTATCTGTTAATACCAATTAAAAAAGAGCTTATCGTTCAATGATAAACTCTTGTATTTTTTCGTCAAATTGTATTGATTATTTTTGTAACTCGTTATATAATTTTTTTGTGCATTGTCCACTTTCCCTTAGGAGGTGAAATTATGGGAAAATACATAAAATTATTCTTAAAAGTATTTGTTTTAGTACTCATTTATAAGATATTAAAAATGTTCGACTAAAACAAAAGACTAGAGTTGCCGCTCTAGTCTTTTTTAGTGCACCCATTATGGGTAATACATAAAAATTATTCGTTTTCGAAATGATTGTTGCTATTTTTCATAATCTAATTAACTCATTTCTATATTATTATTATACAATGACATTTACAAAAAATCAATACTTTTTTATATTTTATATTATAAAAGAACAGACATTTAAAACATCTGCTCTTGTCAAAAAAATAGTTTGCTTGTTAGTCGACAGGTTTCCTGTACTTTGTTTCTTTTTCATTATATATATTATCACATTCTTATGTGCACTTTCCGTCACTTTTGTGTATTTTTTTGAAATTTTTATAAATATTTCCAAACAAATCCGCCTGCTGTTTTTGTTTTTCCTCTACAACACGCTTGTATGTTTTGTACACAAGTGTTTCCATCTTTCCACGCCTCACTAGCAGACTCATAAACTCTTATCAGCTCTCCATTTTTACTATATTTACCTACTTTTTTCAAAGGAATTATTCTTTGGCTAATATATGCTAGCTTATCTTCATTTACTATGTTATATGACTTTCCATATTTTTTAAATCTAGAAATTAAAGATTTTTCTATTTTTCTTGCCACCCAGCCATAATATGTTTCTGCAACAATTTCATGTTTTATATTATCCCATCCAAAACTTCTAATGTCCTTATAAAATTCTTTGTTAGCTTTATATCCTTCTCCATTGTTCCATCTTTGTTTTGGCTTCCTAGTCAATCCAACATATACTTTATAATTCGGACATGTATGTATATATATGTAGTACGGCTTTTCTTCTTTATAGTTAATATTTTTATTTACCAAATTGTCCATCTTCTATTCCTACCTTTGCATATTTTATTAATGCTATACCATGTAGTTTTCTAGTATAATCATATTCTTCATTAATTTCTGCCGAAACTTCTGTCAAGTTGTATCCCTTAATGTATCTAAAATAAAGTATATTTTTATAAGGTTGTCCAATTTTATCTATCTTATTTTCTATTAGTATTTGTTTTTCTTTTAATTCATTTAAATACTTTTCTAAGTCATTTGTTAAGTCTAAAATTTTAACCAATTTTTCTGCTTGTGAATCATATACTTGTTTGCTTCCTTTTGGCATATCTGATAAAGTACTTGTTATATTATCCAATAAACTTTTTCTCTCTTTTATATCCTCTAATCTTTCATCAATCCATCTTTTTTCGTATATGTAATCTTTTAATTCTTGTTTTGCTTTTTCTAAATCTTCTTTTATGTATTTACTCATATGTATCCTCCTCAAATTTTTACTTTTTCTGTCCTTAAATCAGATTTTGGTGGTTTTACCATTTCTTTTACTAATCCTAGATCATACCTTTGAAATGTCTCTTTTACTCCTGTCAGCATATCCTTGTATAATATAAAATTAGGATATTCTTTTACAAATATGTACTCATGTCCATTCTTGCTTATTATTTTCGGTATTTTCATTTGTATCACTCCGTTTCTTTCAAATATCTATATATTACATTCTCTACTTTAGCTAATGCTTCATAATTGCTTATATATTTTCCATCGTGTCTGTGTTTCATTGTTGCTCTTATTATCTTTATTTGCTGATTGTATTCTCTTCTGTATATTTCTGCTAATTTGTTTTTACTTAATCCCGCTTTCCATTTTTCTATTATTTCTTGGTCTGTCATTTACTACACCTCTTGTGTAGTATGCTCTTTTATTTGTTTTATATTTCCTTTGTTCTTCTCTTATAATATTCTTTTACCCATTCTTTACTGTGAATCGGTGTTGTTAATTGTTCTGCCATTAAATCTATTATTTTGTCTTTCTCAATTTTTTTTTGCATTTGCTAAGTCTAATTGATTTTGTAATATATGTGTATCTCTATCATATTCTTGCTCTATCTTGTCTCGCTCATCAGCTATCTTCATTATTGCTTCAAATAATTTTTTTGCTTCTCCTTCCAAACATTCTGGTCTAACTCCTTGCCATTCATCTAATACTTTTTGTGCTTCTTCATTTGTCATAGTTAGTCCTCCTTCTTTACTTTTTTAATTGCATTAGTCCAACACTTAGTACATCCTATACTTTCATAATTGCACGTATCTTCTTCTTTTTGTTTATCTATTTTCTCTGAACCGAATATATCTGATGGACACCTATTTATTCCTCCATAGCCAAATATCTGATGACACCCCTCTTCTGTTGCATTCTCTATTACTATTTTCATTATTTCTTTATATGTGATATTTACTTCTGGTTCTTCTGTGAATATTACTTTCTTTTTGCCTGACATATCATAAATATTACTCATGGCTTCTCCCTTCTATTAGTTCTTGTAAAACTATTAATATTGCATCATCTTCAAAATCTTTATATTCTTGTTGCAATTCAAATTGTCTTTCGCTTATCCTGTCTTTTATTTTTTGAATTGGAATATAATTTTCTTTAATGTATTGTGGTGTCTCTTCTTTGATTACCTTTTGCCCCTCCAAAGTATCTAATAATTTATTTTTTAATTTTTCATTCTCTTTTTGTAGTTTAAAATAATTTTCATTATAAACTAAATGTCCATTTCCACCGTCAATTAATTCAATTGCTCTATTTCTATCTATTTCATCAAAATTATTGTTTTCTATTCTTTCATATAATTTCATTGTTATTCCTCACTTTCCAGCAATTTCTTACTAAAATATTTGTGTATGTCTTGTTTTTCTAATTTATCTCCTCTACACCAATCTCTTTCCATACCATTGCAATTGTTTAATTCTGCATATATATTGTCAAAGCAGATTTCCCAACCGTTTTCAACCATATAATTTTCCATCAAATCTATTTTTTTCTTTAATTTTTCGTTTTCTGTTTGCAACGCATATAATTTTATCGCTATTACACCGTCTTTCATTTCTGCTTTTAATTCTCTATTTTCTTCTTTTAATTTTAACTCTGTTTCATAACTTCCCTGTTCTAAATTATTCCACTCTTCCCAAGCTTGTTCTTTTTCTTCCTTTAATATTTCATTCTCTTTTAATACTCTTTTATAATCTGATAAAAGTATTTTTAAATCTTTCTCTTCTTGTTCTTGACTATATGTTGTACTAAACCATATATCTTTTATTCTTTTTTCTAATCTATCTATCGCTTCCTCAACATTTTCTTTCACTTAAAACACCTCCTAATCATGATATTTGATTGAATTATCTATATTTTGCAATGCTTCTACTATTTCATTTAATCCTTTTATCTCTATGATAATTTTATTTTCTTGTTTGTTTTCTAAATCCATCCTGGTTCCTCTACTTTCTTATTTATTGCTCGAAGTTGTTGCATGTTTATAGGCTTATTGCTTTCAATTTCTCGTGTTTCTTTGTAAAACCATATTTCTCTGTTCCCTTTAAAGTATTTTATATTATACTTGTCTTCATATTTTTCAAAATATAATTGTTTAAATATTTCATCTGCAGTTTTTTCTTTCACTTAAAACACCTCCTATTTTTTTATCTATAAACTTATACAATTGATAATCTGTTCTTATATTTTCATTTATCAAGTTAAATTCAATGTCATTACATAAATACTTTTCGTATCCTGATTTTGTTCTATCAAAAATTTGTAAAGTATAATCATGAGTTATTTTCTGTCTAACTCTATTTTCGTCTAAAATAATTGAATATTTGCTATTAGAATTTATGGACATCATTATAAAAATTGGTATATATTTATTATTGAATCTTTTTAATTGCTCATAAAATTTAATTTTATCTAATTTATTTTGCACTGTTTTATAATCTCCTCTATCATATTTTTTATTTGCCAATAACCTATAACAATATTCCCTTTTTTCCTTTTTTCTTTTAATTCATAAATAACTTCTTCTAAATTTCTAATAAAATTCTTATTTTCAACTTGGATTCCATAAATATATCCCTCTTGAAAAAATTTATTTACATTTGCATCTTTTAATGCTTGTTCATATCCTTGCATATATAAATTTTTATCTCTTTCATTTTCTATTTCAATTTCATCTGCTGTTTTTTCTTTCATTATGTATTACTCCTCTCCCTTTTTATTTTATTTTTATGTCTTCTAATTTTTTCTAAAATCTTTATTATAAAAGCATATACAACAACTCCGATTAGAAAAATTATACAAACTACTATTGCTATTATGTCACTTAAAGTTACTATTACTTTCATATCTTATTTACTCCTCTCCAACTCTGTTAAAATTCTATCAATAGCATAGCAATAAGGATAATTTCTATTGCCCATGCCTTTTAAAATATTTGACCAGTCTTTTAATATTTTTTTGTTATATTCTAAATCATCATTGTATTGTTTATGTTCTATATAATACTTATACCAATATTCGCTTTTTTCTGTTGAAGTCATAATTTTATCTAATATTTCAGTTATAGCTTCTTTTAATTTTCTATTTTCATTATCTAGTTCGTGATTTGTTGTCATAACCCAACAATTTTGTAAAGTATTTTTTGTTTCTTTAGATATTTCCTCTTTACTCATATCTTATTTACTCCTTTACTCCCAAAACTAATTTATATAGCTTGTTTGCTACTTGTACAGCGTTATCAAACTCTTTTCCACCTAATCTTGCAACATACCTCTGTCCTTGACTATATGTAGCGACTGTTCTTATTGCACTATCAATTCCATTTGTTGTTCCAAATTTTTGGTATATCTCTTTATGATATCTTTGTTGTACTTCTTGAAATGTTAATAAACTTTGTGTTGTTTTTACTCCTTCCGCTTTTTGAAGTTCTAATACTTTTCTAGCAATCTTTTCAATTTCCTCATCAGTCATTTTATTACTCCTTTACCACTAAATCTGCTTCGATTAAATCGTATAATGTTTCTAATAATATTTGCCCATTATTTCTAATCTGTATTTCTCTATCTTTAAACCAAATAATAATATACTCTTTATAAAATAATCCGCTTTTTAAATTCTTTAACATATACTTTGTCATCTATATAATAATCTGGTTTAAACCCAAACTTTTCAAGTTCTTTTAAATCTACATCAGCTCTTATTTTAACATATCTATTCTCTTCCTAATAATTAACTCTAATTATATAACTGTTAAATTCTGGTTGATAATCTATACTTAGTCTTAAATCTTGCATTTTATCTATTCCATATCTTTCTATTTGCATTCCACCTCTTAAATTTCCTATATGATTAGTTATTGCAAACTTTACTATGTTTTCTAACTGCCTAGTATAAACACTAAATTCGGTTTGTTTATCTAATTTTTGTCTTAATCTTCTATTTGATAATCTTTCTTTTTCTAAATCATCTCTTAATTTTATAAGTTCTTTGTTTAATCTTTTTACTTTTGATTTAACGCTCATCTTCTCCTCCATTTCTGGCATTTTCAATTAACTTTTTAATTATGTTTGTATAATATCGCTGTTCCGGTCTTAATAACTCTGCAAAATTTTCTAGATCATTTAGTTCTTTTTCTTGCTTATTTGTTTTAGTTTCTTTCTCTATTTTAAATAAATCATCATCTAATCCGTGTAACTTTCTTGTTGCTATTAATTCTTCGTTATCTGATACATCAGCCATAATCATTCATCTCCTTTTCTCTTTTTAGCACATCTTAAATTTTTAATTATTCTTGGAACATATTCTCTTGTTTTATGATTAGATTCCAACATTTCAATATTCTTAATGGCTTGTTTTGTATCTCCAATAATCCCTTTTGTAATATATTTATCAGTATATCCTTTTAGAGTATTTATTAAATCTAACTTGTCTTTAAATGCTCTTCTCTCTTTCCTTGTTTGTTTCAATTGTTTTGCAACTCCTGTAAGTTGTATTCCATTTAAATTTCCTAACTCTATTTCATGTAAATAATCCTCTTGTTCCGCTTCTTTCTGTCTTATCTTTTCTTCTAACTCTTTCTTTATATCGTCTAAATTGCTAAATAATATATCAATATCAACTAGCAATTCCTTTACTTCATCTACATTATCTATTTTCACTTCATCAATCTCCTTTGTATCTTTATTTTTCTAATTGTTTTAAAACATCTTTAACACACTTATTACATAATACTACTTTCAATTCTCCGCACTTAGTAAGCGAATTTGGTAATATTGCTATTCCTCCATTTCTTTCTGTTTGTTTTATATCTAGTCTTATTTCTGAACCACAATTGTCGCAAATATAATAATCATACAACTTGTCTGCTTTTCTTTTTACAAGATTGTTTTTTTCTTCAAAATGCTGCAACTTTGTATGTTTTATCGGTTCTTTTCTGTACTTTATATCTAAGATTTTTAACAATGTTCTCCTCCTAATCGATTCTTGGTATATGATTCATGTTTTCTTCTAACATGATCTTTTCAGCTTTCTTAAGATACGCTATATACTTTCTTTTTTGTTTATTCAGTTGTTTTGTTCTTGACTTGCAATCATTTAAACTGTGTATTACTAATTTTATTTCCTCGTCTCTTTCATGTTGACTCATACTCTTTAATTCTTTTGCTAATCTATAGCCTGCTTTACTGCTACTATAAATTACTACTCTTTCCTTTTTTAATTCACTTATTTTACTTCTTACTTCTCTATCACCAAGTCCTGTTTTTTCCATTAATTCTTTTCTAGTTGTATATCTCTCTGTTGATAAATAGTTTTTTATATCTATTCCTTTATTTTTCATAAGTTTACCTCTTTTTCTAAAATATTTTCATTAACTCATTTCTAAGCTTATCTTGAGACTCTCTTTCTAATTTTTGAAAGTTATCTTCTTTTTGACAAGCTCGTACCGATTCAATAAGTCCAAATCCATTTTCAATTTGTTTTTTATATTTATTAAATAAAATAATATAAATGTCTTTGTCTTTATCTATTATGTCTGCGGTATCTACTACTGTTTTTACTCCGCTTTTCACTACTACTTGTACTACTCTTTATACTACTATTTGTACTTTCAAAATTGACAGTACAAATCTTATATTTGTTTGGGCTTCCTTTTTTTCCTTTTTTATATTCAAAAAGTCCCGCTTCTATTAATTTATCTCTATATGATATAAAAGTTGCCTCACGTTTTACATCTAAGAGTGCCATCAATCTGTAGTTATCTACTGTAATCCATTCACTCCACATAGCTTTGTTGAACAATGATATTAACTTATACCACAACAATTGAGCTGTGCTTGGCAAATGATTAGTTTCGAGCCACTTCTCGAAAGCATTTATTAATTCTATGTATGTCATTGTATTTATCCTTTCGTAAAAAATTAAAAGGGATAAACTTTTATTCTGTCTATCCCTTGTTGTTTTTCTCATATTCTTATGTAATTATTTATTCAATATAGATAAAATATCGTCTGTTACTGTTGTTGGTAATTGTCCATTCCATTTTTCTATTAATGCTGATTGATTCTCTAATTCTTTCAATTTTAGTGTTTGCTCTGTTATTTGTTCATTTTGTTGTTTCATTACTTCCGCTTCTGTTTTTGCATTTTCTATTTTCTTTTCATTTTCTACTTTTGCTTTTTCTAATTCATATTTGGCTTGTTGAGTTTGTTGTTCTGTTACTTGTTTCTTTTCTATTGCATCATCAAATTCTTGTGAAAAACTAAAGTCTGTAATATTTAATGCTGTTATTGCTATTCCTCTACTTTCTAGTTTATCTGTTAATAAAGTTACAATAACATTTGAAACTTCACTTCTTTTTGCAATTAATTCTTCTGCTGTATATTGGCTCATTCCTTGCTTTACACTTTCATATATAGCCGGCTCAATTATTACTCCTTTAAAATCTTTTCCAATTTCTCTATACAATGTATTAGCTTTTGACTTATCTACGTTATAATTAACAGCTACTTTTATGTTTGATACTTTCTGTAAGTCTTTTGAACTTGCTTCCATTTCATATTCACATTTTTGAGTTTTGCAGTCTATTTTTACAATTTTTTCTACATATGGCATTTTAAAATTTAATCCCTCTTGTATCACTGTATCTTGAACTTGTTCAAATCTTGTTTTTACACCAACATATCCAGTTGGTATTGTCGTAAAGCTTTTTATTATTGTTACAAACGCGAATATTCCTACTGTACCAATCAAAGTAAATTTTCCTGCTTTTCTTAAATAATATCTTCCTTTTATCTCCTCTTTTTCCTCATAGCTTAATCTTGCAAATTCCTCATTCGTATATTCTTCGTATTTTTTCAATTTATTCATTTTAATTTTCCTCCTAAAAAAAATTTTTTCTAAATTCTTTCATAAACAATTCATGACTATATATTTCTTCGAATTTCAATCGTGCTTCTTTTTGATACCTGTTTCTTAATTCTTTATCAAGATCATATTGAGAATGACATTCTCGGCAAACTGGTATAACAAGTCCATATTTCATACTCATCTGTCTATTACTACCGCCAAACACTTCATTCAAATCCATTTTGGGCCTTTTTCCACATATATAACAAACTTTTAAATTGTCTGTTATTATACTGAATCTGTTGTCTTCTAATTTTTTCAACTTCTTTGATTTTTTCTTTATTTCTTTGCCTTGTTTGTATTCTTTATATTTACATTCTTTACATTCAGCATATTGAATTTTTCTTTTCTTTTTTACACAATAAATATATTTTTGATAATCTTTTGTTCTAAATCTAAAATTTATACATTTCATGTTATTTACTCTCTTTTTCTTGATTTTCTAAGCTCTTTTTGATATAATTAATTAGAAAATCATATATTTATGTTTTTTGGATGAGTTATTCAAGTTCGGTGTGGTTATTGAATTGAATAACTTCTTCTATTTTTTGAACTTTTTCTTCTGCTGTTAAAGATTCAATCATAATTAGCTTTATTTTTATCAGCATTTTCATGTTTTCTTTGTTTAAATCTCTATATTTTTTTGAAGCTTCTTCAAATTCTTCTGTTTGTTTTGCTAATATAACAAGATTAAACAATACCATCAAAATAAATGCTACATTTACTATACATGCTATTTTCATACTCTCACTTCCTTTCTAAATATTTTTCAATATTTTCCATATTCATCATACAAGTTGTTGAAGTTAAAATACCATCTCTATGTGCTTTTAAAATCCCTAAACATACACCTTCTGATAAACCAAAATCATCAGCGTTAACAATTAATTTTTTAATCATAATGAACCTCCTAAAGATATTATAAAGAAAATAAGTGAACTATGATACAAAAAATGCTAAAATACATACAAAGAAAGTGAGATGAAAATATGAAAGAACTCATAGTAGCAACAACCAATCAAGGAAAAGTTAAAGAAATTCAAGCAATGTTGAAAGATTTAAACATTGAAGTTAAATCTTTAAAAGATGTTTATGATGATGTTCCAGATATTGTTGAAGATGGAAAAACATTTAAAGAAAATGCTTTGATTAAAGCGAAATATGTTGCTGATGATTTACATAAAATTGTTTTAGCGGATGATAGTGGTATTGAAATTGATGCTTTTGGAAAACTTCCAGGAATTTATTCTGCACGTTTTTTAGGAAAAGATACCCCTTATCCAATTATCAATCAAGCAATCATTGATGCAATTGAAGGTAAAGAAAGAACATGCCGCTTTGTGTGTGCATTGGCTTTATGTATTTCTGGTCAAGAACCTATTTTAATTCAAGAAACTTTTGAGGGGGAAATCAATGATCATATTGCTGGAGTCAATGGTTTTGGTTATGATCCTATTTTCTATTTCCCACCTTGTCAAAAAACAAGTGCAGAGATGACTTTAGAAGAAAAAAATAAGTACTCACATCGAGCTAAAGCGCTCAAAAAATTATATACGATTTTAAAAGAATTATAGAAGGAGAAAAAAATGAACCATATTGTATTAGTACATCCAGCAATTCCTCAAAATACTGGAAATATTATGAGAACATGTGTCGCAACCAATACAGCGTTACATATTATTAAACCTATGTCATTTGAATTGGATGATAAAAAAATGAAAAGAGCGGGGCTTGATTATATTAAAGATTTAGATTTACATGTCTATGAATCTTATGAAGAATTCAAAGCTAAAAACCCAGGAGAATATCATTTCTTTACACGTTATTCAAAACTTTGTTATACGGATCAAGATTATAGTGATAGTTCTAAAGAGCATTATTTATTCTTTGGACATGAACATGATGGTATTCCAAAAGAAATTTTAAAAGAAAACTTAGATCGTTGCGTCCGCATCCCTATGTCTGATAAAGTAAGAAGTCTTAATTTATCTAACTGTGCAGCGCTTACGATTTATGAAGTTTTAAGACAACAAGATTATCCAAACCTTTCTAAAGTAGAAGTTCAAAAAGGTGAAGAATTTTTATATGACTTATAGTAAAAAAGATATACTGACAAGTATATCTTTCATGCTATTTATTCTTTCTTTTGCGA
>ENA-OPCV01002653-OPCV01002653.1-human-gut-metagenome-genome-assembly--contig:-NODE-2653-length-10948-cov-2.462591_pt1 | contig 10948 bp, 10 predicted proteins | sample MGYA00241257_ERZ501494 | MGnify/ENA primary metagenome ERZ501494 (study PRJEB25962, sample SAMEA2042618) | human gut metagenome | biome: human gut; feature: human-associated habitat; material: faeces...
GGATCTTCTGCGCGAAGCGACTGCGCAAGTTTTCCAAGGCGGCGGGTGATGCGATCACGTTGCCGCAGTATCTGTCGAATCGTTTTGCAACGAAATCCAAGACGCTGCAGATCCCCACAGTCCATACAAATGAATAGATCATAGATTTTCCCTTCAGGGAGCTCACTTTTGACTTCATCGGTATGACGGATCATACTGTAAGCCTCCGGAACTGATTCCAAATACAGATCTGTCTCAATCTGCGGAAAATTTTCTTTCAGATAAAGATACAGTCCCATCGTAGAACCTACACAGTCGCCATCCGGGCGGACATGTCCGCCCAGTGCAACACTCTGTTTTCCCTCCAGCAATTCCTTCAGATTAAACATCCTGCTCATCAGCTCCATCCTTTAAATCTCTTGTCACTTCATCGATTTTTTTACTGATATTCACACCATATTCGATTGACTGATCTACGATAAACCGGATTTCCGGTGTATTTCGCATATTGATCGTACGTGCCAGTTCGCGGCGGATATAGCCTTCCGCACTCTGAAGTCCCCGGATGGTATCCTGCTGGGCTTTCTCATCACCCAGTACACTGATATAAGCCTTGCAGGTCTTCAGATCCGGAGCTACCTCCACGGCAACTACAGAAGTCATCGGTGCAACGCGGGGATCCTTGATCCCTGCACGCAGGATATTGCTCAGCTCACGCTGGACTTCAGCATTGACACGAGTATTTTTAATACTGTTCTTTCTCATTGCTGCTCCTTTTACTTACGCTCAGTCTCGACCATCTTATATGCCTCGACCTGATCGCCCTCTTTAATATCATTATAATTTTCAAATACAAATCCGCATTCGTAACCTGCTCTTACTTCCTTCACATCGTCTTTGAAACGCTTCAGGGATGCAAGTGGTCCGTCGAATACTACAATGCCATCACGCACCAGACGTACAGAACAGTTTCTCTCGAAAATACCATCCAGCACATACGCACCTGCGATCGTTCCGACACCGGATGCCTTGAATGTCTGACGCACTTCTGCATGACCAAGTACTTTTTCTTCGAATACCGGATCAAGCATTCCTTTCATAGCTGCCTCTACATCCTCAATCGCATTATAGATGACACGATACAGACGTATATCTACGCCCTCTCGCTCTGCTGTTTCTTTTGCAGTTGCATCCGGACGTACGTTAAATCCAATGATAATTGCATTAGATGCAGATGCAAGGCTGACATCAGACTCATTGATTGCACCAACACCACCATGGATCACTTTTACAATAACTTCGTCGTTAGACAGCTTCAGAAGGCTCTGTTTTACAGCCTCCACAGATCCCTGTACATCAGCCTTAACGATCAGATCAAGTTCTTTTAAATTACCTTCCTGAATCTGTGTAAACAGATCATCCAGGGAAAGTTTTGACTTTGTATCTTCAAGAAGTTTCACTTTATTCTGAGCAATAAATGTCTCAGCAAAGCTTCTTGCCTCTTTTTCATTCTTACAGCATACTACAACTTCTCCTGCATTCGGTACATCATCAAGTCCAAGAATCTCTACTGGAACAGATGGACCTGCCTCTTTGACACGTCTTCCCTTGTCATCCATCATAGCTCTTACTTTACCATGTGCAGAACCTGCTGCAATTGCATCTCCGACACGGAGTGTACCTTTCTGCACAAGTACAGTTGCGACCGGACCTCTTCCTTTATCAAGCTGTGCTTCCAATACAAGACCTCTTGCACGGCGGTTCGGATTTGCTTTTAATTCCATAACCTCTGCAGTCAGAAGGATCATTTCCATCAGTTCTTCCAGACCTTCTCCTGTCTTAGCAGATACCGGAACAAAAATAGTACTTCCACCCCAGTCCTCTGCAATCAATTCATACTCTGTCAATTCCTGTTTTACACGATCAACATTAGCACTCGGTTTATCAATCTTGTTGACAGCTACAATAATCTCAACACCTGCAGCTTTTGCATGGTTGATAGCCTCAACAGTCTGTGGCATGACACCATCATCTGCTGCGACAACAAGGATTGCGATATCTGTAGAACTTGCTCCACGCATACGCATTGCTGTAAACGCCTCATGTCCCGGTGTGTCCAGGAATGTGATTTTTTCTCCATTTACCTCTACAACAGAAGCACCAATGTGCTGTGTGATACCACCAGCCTCTCGGTCGATGACATTTGTCTGACGGATAGCGTCCAAAAGGGAAGTCTTACCGTGGTCAACGTGACCCATGACACAGACTACAGGTGGACGTTTTTTCATCTTGCTTTCATCCTCTTCGTCCTCTTTAAGAAGTTCTTCAATCACATCAACAACTTCCTCTTTTTCACAGAGAACATCAAACTCCAATGCGATTTCTTCAGCTGTCTCGTAATCAATTTCCTGATTGACTGTTACGATTTTACCCTGCATGAAGAGTTTCTTTACAATAACCGAAGGAACAATCTTCATCTTATCTGCAAGTTCCTGAATCGTCAGAACCTCTGGAATCGTGATAGATTTGATCTGCTCTTCCTGTTTCTGCTCTTTCTTCTCCGGTTTCTGAAGCTGAGTCTTTGGCTCATTCTTGCCCTTCTTACCTTTTCCTACGCGGTCTTCGTCATGGCGGAAGTCTTTATCTTTCTTCTTAAAGTCATCCTTACCTTTTCCTTTGTTTCTCTGTGGCTTCTGACCTTCCACGATTGGCTCTGGAATTGCCGGACTGTTCTTGCGGTTGTCACGTCTGTCATCACGTCCACGATTATCACGTCTGTCATCACGTCCGCCCTGATTACGGTTATCGCGTCTGTCATCTCTTCTGTCATCACGTCCACGATTATCTCTTCTTTCGTCGCGGTTATCACGATTTCCCTGAGAACGGTTTTCTTTTCTTTCCTGCTCTTTTTTCTCCTGTTCCAGTCTCTTCTTCTGCGCGGCTGCAGCTGCTTCTGCCTCATGCATCTGCTGAACCTGTTGACGGATTCTGTCCGGACGTGGACGAATTGGCTGGGATGGTCTTTCATCTCTTACTTCTTTGCGTCCATTCTGGGATTTTCCATTTTTATTTCCACCGTTTGAACGGTTATCTCTCTTATCATCACGTCCAGTCTGAGAACGGTTATCGCGTCTGTCGTCACGTCCCTGACCCTGACGCTTTCCACCCTGTCTTCCACCACTCTGGGTGTTCTGCGGGCGGAATACCTGGACGATTTTTTTCTTCTTTGGTGCGTCAGATTTTTCCTCTTCTGCTTTTTCGGCATTTGCCTTTGGTGCAAATGCTTTTCTTACCATATCTGCTTCTGCCTCGTCGATGGTACTCATATGTGTCTTGGCTTCCACATCCTTTTTATTCAGGAACTCAACAAGCTCTTTGCTCGGCTTATCAAGTTCTTTCGCTAACTCATATATTTTGATTTTTGACATATACACTACCTCCTCTATGCAACCGTATTATCTTCTGTCTTCATCTGCTTCATAATTTCCTTCGCAAAACCTTCGTCCAGTATTGCAAGAGATGCCCGGAATTCCTTTCCCATTGCATGCCCCAAGGTATCTTTATCTTTATAAAAATAGATTGGCACTTCATAAAATTCACACATATCCCGGAACTTTTTCTTTGTATTTTCGGAAGCATCTCCTGCCACAATAACAAGCGCTGCTCTTCCTGTCTTTACTTCCTTTTCTGTACAGAACTCTCCGCTGGCTGTCTTACCTGCCCGCGTTGCAAGCCCGACGAGTGATAAGATCTTATCTGGTTTCAAGCTCTGTCATCTCCTTTTCCAAAGACTCATACACTTCCTGCGGAATTGCCTGCTTAAAAGATCTCTCAAGGCCCTTACTTTTCACTGCCTTTTTCAGACATTCCTGATTTGGACAAATGTATGCGCCCCGTCCATTTTTGCGTCCGGTCGCATCTAACAGAAATTCTCCTTCACTGGTACGGATCACACGGATCATTTCTTTTTTATTCTTCATTTCCTGACATCCCACACACTGACGCATAGGAATCTTTTTATTTGCTCCCAATGAGATTCTTACGCCTCCTCACCGTCTTCTTCCGGCTGAACATTAGCTTCTGTTTCATTTTCCGCTTCTGTATCTACTTCTACATCTGCGTCCTCTGGATATTCTTCATTCTCATCATAAACATCTTCTTCGTACACACCTTCGCCCAGTTCCATATAGTTCTCTGGAAGCTCACCAGACTCAATTGCCTGTGTCTCGCTCTTGATATCGATCTTATATCCAGTCAGTCTTGCTGCCAGTCTTGCATTCTGTCCTTCTTTACCGATTGCAAGGGAAAGCTGATAATCCGGTACAATAACGCTTGCTTTCTTCTCATCCGGATCAGCCATAACAGAAATAACTTTTGCAGGGCTTAACGCATTCTCGATCAGGATTGCCGGATTATCGCTCCAGTTGATGATATCAATCTTCTCGCCGCGAAGTTCATTCACGATCGCATTGACTCTGGCTCCGTTCATACCAACACATGCTCCGACCGGATCTACATCCGGATCATTAGACCATACCGCAATCTTTGTTCTGCTTCCGGCCTCTCTTGCAATACTCTTAATCTCTACGATTCCGTCTCTAACCTCTGTAACCTCAGACTCAAACAGTCTCTTTACAAGTTCCGGATGTGTACGTGATACAAGAATCTTCGGTCCTTTTGTTGTATTCTTTACTTCTACAACATAGAGCTTGATGCGCTCTGTTGGTTTGAACACTTCACCTTTGACCTGCTCATTCTCTGTCAGCATAGCATCTGCTTTTCCAAGGTTGATACTTACATTCTTACCTACATAACGCTGAACGATACCTGTCACGATATCCTTCTCTTTCTCAAAATACTGATCATATACCACTTTCCGCTCTTCCTCGCGGATTTTCTGAAGGATCAGGTTCTTTGCATTCTGTGTTGCAATACGTCCAAATGATTTGGATTCGATTGGAACACGAACGATATCGCCGAGGTCATAATGTCCATCTAACTGGCTTGCCTCGTCAAGACTGATCTGCTCAAGCGGATCTTCTACAGTCTCAACAACTGTCTTCTCTGCAAAAAGCTGGTAATCACAAGTATCATGATCCATAATAACTTTGATGTTATCTGCTTTACCAAAATGGTTCTTACATGCATTTAACAGGGAGTTCTCAATTGCATCTAACAGAGTCTCTTTGCTAATTTCTTTTTCTTTTTCCAAAATATTCAACGCTTCTAATAATTCTGTGTTCATAGTAATTCTCCTCCTAATCTAAAAATCGAACGCCAGGCGAATAAGCGCAATATCGCCTTTTTCAAATGTCTTCATAGTTCCATCTTCCAGTTCTATCGTAACTGTTCCTGCCTCATAGTCATAGCTGTCAAGAAGTCCTGTGAATTCTTTCTTCTTGTCAACCATACGGTAGGTACGTATCTCAACTTCTTTTCCAAGATTACGTTTATAATCTTTCTCCTTCTTAAGAGGTCTTCCAAGTCCAGGAGAGCTGACCTCCAGAACATAAGAATCTTCAATAAAATCTTTTTCATCTAAAATATCTGATAATCTGCGGCTTACAGCTTCGCAGTCGTTCACTGTAATTCCGCCCGGTTTGTCAATGTAAGCCCGCAGATACCACATGCTGCCTTCTTTTACATACTCTACATCTACCAGTTCAAATTCCAGTTCCTCCATGATCGGATTCAGGATTTCTTCCGTCTTCTGCTCATAAATTTCTCTTTTTGACAATGTTCTAATTTCCTCCTTACTGTGTCAAAGACTTCTTGTCTTTTTACACACCCATGCAACAAAGAAGAGTGAACTTACGTCCACTCTTCTGCCGATTCCTATGTTACTATTCCAATAGTATAGCACTACAAACCCTAAAAATCAAGGCTTTTTTATATTTACATCAATCTTTTCCAAAGACTTTTCCAGCGACTACGCTGCGATTCCCCTTAAGTCTTTAATCACGATCGTTCGTAAGTTTTAACTTATCCAGTATATAAAAGATCAGACTCAGAATCATGGCAACTACACACGCCAGTACCATTCCCGTAAGCTGTACATCCCCAAAATTTACTGCAATACCGGAAAGTCCTGTCACAAACACAACACTTGTCAGTGTCAGGTTTCTGGATTTACCATAGTCTACCTGCGCGTCTACAAGAATCCTAATTCCGGAAGCTCCTATCATTCCATACAAAAGGAAGGAGATTCCTCCGATGACCGGTCCCGGAATCGTCTGGATCAGCATAGACAACTTCCCGACAAAGGAACAGATAATGGAAAGCACTGCTGCCCCTGCAATAACGCGCACGCTATATACCTTTGTCACTGCCATAACTCCGATATTCTCACCGTAAGTCGTTGTCGGGACGGAACCGATCAGACCGGAAAGCATCGTTGAAAAGTTATCTCCAAACAGAGATCTGTGAAGCCCCGGATCCTTTAACAAATCCCGTCCGATAATCTTGCCGGTCACAACCTGATGTCCGATATGCTCTGAGGTAATAACAAGTAATACCGGAAGGATCATAAGAATTGCTCCCATATCAAACTTTGCAGGTTGGAAGTTTGGCAGGGCGAACCAGGAAGCTGCTGCTACCTGTGAGAAATCTAAGATTCCAAGACAGAACGCTGCCACATATCCTGCAATAACTGCGATCAGGATTGGGATTACAGATAAAAAGCCACGGAATAAAATATTTCCAAATATCGCAACACCAAGTGTTACTAAAAATACAATTACATTTTTCATATCCGGCTTGTCGCAAAGAAGTCCCGCATTGCTTGCTGCAGAGCCGGATAACTCCAGTCCGATCAAAGCAACGACCGGTCCCATAGCTGCAGGCGGCAGAACCACGTCAATCCATTCTGTTCCACATTTATAAATAATAAAAGAAAGAATACAGCCGCAGAAACCGACTGCCACGAATCCTCCCAGGGCATAGGAATAACCCATTTTACTAATAACGATTCCTGCCGGTGCAAGAAATGCAAAGCTGGAACCTAAGTATGCCGGCGCCTTCCCCTTGGTCACTGTCATAAAAATCAAAGTTCCCACACCGTTCATAAATAACACAATTGCCGGATTGATCCCGAAAATGAACGGTACAAGCACAGATGCGCCGAACATGGCAAACATGTGCTGAATGCTGAGCGGCAAGAGCAGCTTAAATGGCACCTTGTCCTCAACCTGAATGATCTTCCTCTCACTCATCTTAAATCCTCCTCATAGTTTGGTATTGAAACCACATTTTTTCTATTGTATAATGAAACATCATAAAAACAAAGGAGATTTTAAAATATTTATGAATTTTAATCAGATTGCAATGCTCCAGAAGTTAAAAAGCAGCATGGATCGTTTCCGCAACAATCATCCGAAGTTTCCACTTTTCTTAAAAGCCGTCGTTGGAAATGCACTGGAAGAAGGAACCCTTGTGGAAATCAATGTCACAACTCCTGAAGGGAAGAATTACTGTACGAATTTAAAATTAAAACAGGAAGATCTGGAGTTTTTCCAGACATTGAGTGAAATGGGAAGCCAACATTAATGTCAGCTTCCCATTTTCTTTATATTGTATATCCGTCACGAAACACCATCATCATCTCGTTAGTCAGACTGATGTCGTCCGGCTCTACCGGAATCTGATTCCGTTCGAACCATTCGGCAAGTGCCAGTTCATTTTCATCTAATTTCACCTGATCCGATCCGTCAAGCTCGCAGAAGAATCCCATCAGTAATGTATCTGAAAATGCCCACGGCTGATTCTTATAATAAGTAATATTCTTTACTTTTAAACCAACCTCTTCCATAACCTCCCGGCTCACAGTCTCTTCCAGTGTTTCACCAATCTCTGTAAATCCCGCAAGAAGTGCATATTTCTTATATTCCCGTCCTGCATACTTGGACATCAAGATCCGGTCACCATCAATAACTCCAATAATCACAGCCGGACAGATCTTCGGGAATTCCATCAGTCCACACTTCGGACATTGCATCATCCGTTCCACATGATCTGGCTTCATCACATTTCCACATCGCCCACAGAACTTGTGATCCTGATACCATCTGGCAAGCTGCCAACCTGTGATTCCTGCAAAGGCCTCATACTTTGGAGATACACATCTAAACTCTTGATGATCGATCCACTCGTATCCCATCTGTTCAGATAATATACCGACATTCTCTTTTTTTCCAAGATAATAGCTTTTATCGTCTACTGCAAATAAATATGTATATTCTGTATCTTCTGCCACATCTTTAGGCATACACTTTTTCAGTTCTTCATAAGTCGGATATGCGATTTGACTCTCGTTCCCGCCAATTCCTTTTCTCACCAGAACCTTTCTGCCATCATAATATAAAAATCTGCTGCCTGCATCCGGTGCTTTTTTCTGTCCATACTGATTATTCAGTTTATGTGGTGCAATATCCTGAATCATTTTTGCTGCCTTCTTTCCTGCTGTATCTTACTCTCTTATAAATGCCCCGGCATGATTGATGCCTGAGTTTTCACTCTTAACTCCTAGCCTTCGTTCCGGTCCCGTCACGTTTTGCAACCTTCAGCCGGTTCAACGTCAGTTCCCGGTCACCGTATGAAATCTTGTGTTCCGTTCCTTCATAAAAGAGATAAATCTGTTCCAGCTCATCATTCTTACGAAGCTTTATGCCACGGACTCCCACAGCCGCTTTCTTCTTCTCAGCAACTTCCTGAGCTGAAAAACGCAGAAAATATCCATCTTTTGTCTGAAGGACTACATGCTGGTCATCAGTAATGACTTGAACACTGATCAGCTCATCATCCTCCTGAAGCTTTGTTGCTGCAATGGTACGTTTTGCCACCTGGAACTCATTTCCCTTTACTTTCTTAATCATCCCCTGCTTCGTTGCAAATAATAATTTCGCATAACGAAGCTGTAATTCGTCGCACATATATACGACCATTTCCTGTGTACTGTCATAATTACTTACATTGTCGATTGGCTGCCCCTTATCACGGAACTTTCCATATGGAAGATCGAGCACTTTAATCTGATGCATCTTGCCGGTATTGGTAAATACACACAGTTTCCCGGTATTAATGCAGTTTACGATCCATTTATTCTCTGCATCTGCTGCCTCTTTATTTCGCTCGTAAGTTGCCACATCCACTGTCTTGGCATAACCAAAACGATCCATCAGGAATACTACTTCCTGTTCTTCTACTTTCTTTTCTTCATAGACAGCCTCCTGGCCATTCTCTACAACAGTGCGGCGTTTGCGTGCATATTCCTTTTTGAAATGCTCCAGATCTTCAATGATAACTTCTGCCATAGAATCATAATTATTCAAAATATCTTCATATCTTGCAATATTTTTCAGAGTCTCCTCATGTTCTTTCATCAGCGCTTCAATTTCCAGACCAATGAGTTTGTAGAGACGCATTTCCAGGATTGCATTTGCCTGGCGCTCAGTAAAACGGAGCATCGCAGCCATTTTCCTGGAAATCCCGGATTTAAATTTGATATTTTCGGTGATTCCCTGTGTCAGACAGGCTCTTGCATCAGCCACAGACTGACTTCCCCGTAGGATTTCAATGATCAGGTCAATGACATCACACGCTTTGATAAGACCTTCCTGAATTTCTTTTCTGTCCCGCTCTTTTGCAAGCAATGTCTTATATTTTCTTGTTGCCAGTTCGAACTGGAAATCTACATGGTGCTCGATAATCTTCTTAAGCCCCATAGTCTCCGGACGTCCGTCTGCAACTGCCAGCATATTTACCCCGAAAGTATCTTCCAATCTTGTCTTTTTATAGAGCATATTGGTCAGATTTTCAACATCTGCTCCTTTTTTCAGCTCAATAACAATGCGGATTCCTTCCTTTGAAGACATATTGGAAATGTCTACGATATCGTTTGTCTTCTTTGTCTCTACAAGCGCACAAACATCATTTAAAAATTTGCCGATTCCGGCTCCGATCATCGTGTAAGGAATCTCAGTAATGACAAGACGCTTCTTGCCACCTTTCATCTCCTCTACTTCCACTTTGCCACGGACTTTGATCTTACCCGCACCAGATTCATAGATTTCAAGAAGGTCATCTTTATTGACAACAATTCCTCCGGTTGGGAAATCCGGTCCTTTGATATATTTCATCAATTGCTTTGTGGAAATGTCTTCATGTTTCATATACGCTTCTACCGCATCAATGACTTCTGCCAGATTATGTGGTGGAATACTGGTCGCCATACCAACTGCAATACCATCCGCTCCGTTGATCAGAAGATTCGGTACACGCACCGGAAGAACTTCCGGTTCTTTCTCCGTCTCATCAAAGTTCGGCATAAAGTCTACAATATTCTTATCCAGGTCAGCAAGATAAGCTTCCTGCGTGATCTTTGCAAGTCTTGCCTCTGTATAACGCATTGCGGCTGCTCCGTCCCCTTCAATGGATCCGAAGTTACCATGTCCGTCCACCAGTGCCATTCCTTTTTTAAACTCCTGTGCCATGACAACTAATGCATCATAGATAGAACTGTCACCGTGCGGGTGATATTTTCCCATCGTATCCCCAACGATACGGGCACATTTTCTATATGGTTTATCATAACGGATACCAAGCTCGTACATATCATAAAGCGTACGTCGCTGTACTGGCTTTAGTCCATCCCGCACATCAGGAAGTGCCCTGGCAATGATAACACTCATGGCATAGTCAATGTAAGACTTCTTCATCAACTCACTGTATTCCGTTCTGATAATCTGTGAATCCTGCATATTTTCTCTCCTAAATTTTATATGTCAAGCTCCGCTTCTGTCGCATTTTCATAGATAAATGCACGTCTTGGCGGTACTTCTGTTCCCATCAGCATCTCAGTCACACTGGACGCCATTCTTCCATCCTCAATCTCTACTAATTTTAAAAGTCTTGTCTTAGGATTCAGTGTTGTCTCCCAAAGCTGGTCTGCGTCCATCTCTCCAAGACCTTTATA
>ENA-OPCV01002656-OPCV01002656.1-human-gut-metagenome-genome-assembly--contig:-NODE-2656-length-10943-cov-2.493020_pt1 | contig 10943 bp, 8 predicted proteins | sample MGYA00241257_ERZ501494 | MGnify/ENA primary metagenome ERZ501494 (study PRJEB25962, sample SAMEA2042618) | human gut metagenome | biome: human gut; feature: human-associated habitat; material: faeces...
CACTAAAACTTCTTACTTGATAAATGACTTTGTCCACTTGAATATAAAGACATAGAATTAAATAATTCTTTTCATTTAATGCAAAACGTGTTGGACATCTTCCGCCACTTGATAAGTCATTTCCTATTTCTTGAATCAATTGTTTTTCTTGAAGAATTCTTACCATATTACGAATACTTGGTTGAGATAATTGGAGATTTTCTACTAATTCATTCATTGTTGAACTATTATGAAGATAGAGATATTTTAAAATAGCTAATAAATGTTTTTTCTTTGTTTCTTTTAATGCATTCATTATTCTCACCCTTACTTTTATTATACTATAATAAAAGTAAAATAAAAGAAAAACCAGAATCATCTGGCTTTAGGTTTAAAATAACGTGTCATATCCACACCTTCATGTTTTAATAAAGCAATTTTTTTATCAATACCACCTGCATATCCCGTTAAACTGCCACTTGTACCAACGACACGATGACACGGAATGATGATTGAAATAGGATTATGACCTACCGCATTTCCTACGGCTTGTCCTGACATTTTTTCTTTATGAAGTTTTTGAGCTACAACTTTAGCAATCTTTCCATAAGTTGTGACTTCACCATAAGGTATTTCACAAAGAAGTTTCCACACTTCTTGTCTAAAAAGACTTCCTTGTGGTTTTAAAGAAAGCTCTTTAATATTTGGTTTTTCTCCTTTAAAATAACGCTCTAACCAACTTTTGGTTTCTTGGAGTATTTCTATTTGATCGTTAATGATGGGCTCTTCTTTTAATGTTGCCTGAAAATATTTTTGTCCCTCAAGCCACAATCCTATTAAATTTTCTTCATCACTTACTAAATATAAAATTCCTAAGGGTGATTTATATGTTGTTTTATAATACATAATCTTTTCTCCTAAATGTCTTTTAAATTATTTTGACGATGATTAAAAAGGTGTTTTTGATAGTGTTTTGGTGTAATGATCATTCTTTTATGGTAATACAGCAAATTAAATGCTTTCTAACATAAATAGCCTAAAGATAAAACATATTTATAACATTTATTCACTTTCATCTGCCTTTCTTTGACAGCTATTATTATACGAATAAATATTTTTATTTATGAAAAGAGCACAAAAAACTTAAAAAATATTCTTATATAAAAATAATAAAAAAGATGCCAAAGCACCTTTCTTATTAATAATTTTCTGCATGAACTTCAAAGTATGCTTGTGGATGATCACATACTGGACAAACATCAGGTGCTTTTTCCCCAACAACGATATGTCCACAGTTACGACATTCCCAAACTTTGACTTCACTTTTAGCGAAAACTTCTTGCATTTCTACATTATGCAATAATGCTCTATAACGTTCTTCATGATGTTTTTCGATTTCTCCAACCATACGGAATTTAGCTGCAAGTTCTGGAAACCCTTCTTCTTCTGCAGTTTTTGCAAAACCTTCATACATATCTGTCCATTCATAGTTTTCGCCTTCTGCTGCAGCTTCAAGATTCTGTGCTGTATCGCCGATTCCGTTTAATTCCTTAAACCACATCTTAGCATGTTCTTTTTCGTTATTAGCAGTCTCTTCAAATATATCTGCTATTTGCTCAAAACCATCCTTTCTAGCTTTTGATGCAAAATAAGTATACTTATTTCTAGCTTGAGATTCACCAGCAAAAGCAGTCATTAAGTTTTGTTCAGTTTTACTTCCTTTTAATTTCATTATAAATTTTCCTCCCTTTGGCATTTAGTACAAATGCCCCTATATTTTATTTCATAATCAACTACTAAATTACCATTTATATACTTTTTAACATTTTTATCTCTTGCTACATCAATAACATAACCACATCTAGTACATATAAAATGATCATGAATATCATTTCTATCATATCTAAAAGTACCATCAACTAGAAAAAATCTAATTTTATCGTTATCACATAACCAAGATAAATTACGATATACTGTCCCCAAACTAATATTAGAAATAATCTCTCGAGCCTTATCATAAACCTGATAAGCATTCAAGTGATCATAACTATTATTAATTATATCTAATATACATTCTCTTTGTTTAGTATTACGCATATCTCTCTCCTTATTAGTAATGATTACTAATAAAAGTATACAACATAATATATATAAAGTCAATTAGTTTTAATTTACTTTCTAAATAAATAACATATAATTAATTGGTGATAAATATGTTTACATTAAAAGATGTATTAGAAGTGTCAAATAAGTTAAATATTAAATTTGATAAATTTACAAAAGAAGAATTATTAACTGGAATGAATATTGAATTAGAACATGGAACAATAAATCCTGAAACCAATGTAACCAACGACAATTTAATACTAACTACTAAAATAGCTTTAGCCCATTTAAATGAATTTCCCAATTATTACAATAGTAGATATGGACTAACTATGTTTGAAAAATTTCTCAAAGAAAAAATGAATGAAAAATAATATCATTCATTTTCTTTATTTACTAACAAATCAGCAAGTTTAGTAACATAACCAGCTCCTAAAGTAAGAATTAAATCACCCTTATTAACATATTCAGATAAATAAGTTTTAATATCATCATAATTACTTATATGAAAAGCCTCTTTACCATATTTCTTTATTTCTTTAATAATATCTTCTTCTTTTATACCATATGTATTATTTTCTCTCGCAGCATATATATCAGTAATAATAATATGATCAAATTCACTAAGTACTTTAGCAAAAGCCTCTTTATGTTTATAAGCTCTTGAATAAGTATGTGGTTCAAATATAACCCAAGTTTCATTATGTTCCATACCATGAATAGCCTTTGCGGTAGCCTCTATTTCGGTAGGATGATGTCCATAGTCATCATATACTTTAGCCCCCATGAACTCACCCTTATATTCCATTCTTCTTGCGGCCCCCTCATAATCTTTAAGGCCTTCTTTAATATCATTAAAATCTATACCATAAGCCATAGATAGTGCCACTGTAGATAAAGCATTAGATATATTATGTCTTCCAGGTACAGAAAGTTCAATAGTACCTAAATTCTTATTATCATAAATAACATCAAATATACCGCAGCCATCTTTATTAAATTTAATATTATCAGCCATATAATCAGCTTGATTATTAATACCATAAGTAATAACTTTAGCCTTAGTATGTTCTTTTAAATGATTACTATTATCATCATCATTATTAATAACTAAATAACCATCGCTAGGTAAATGACTAACATACTCATAAAAAGATTTCTTAATATTATCTAAGTTTTTAAAATAATCCAAATGATCATTATCAATATTAAGTACAATAGCGGATTTTTGTTTAAAGTTAAGATAACTATCACAATACTCACAAGCCTCAATAATCAAAGTATCACTCTTACCTACTCTATAATTACCATTAATATTCTTAAGCATACTACCAACTTGAATAGTAGGATCCATATTACCCTTTAAAAATATACAAGAAAGCATTGAAGTAGTACTAGTCTTTCCATGCGTACCAGCTACTCCTATAGTATTAGAATATAATTTAGTAATTTCTCCCAAAAACTCTCCTCTTTCCATCATAGGAATATTATTCTTTTTAGCCTCAATCATTTCCTCATTATCATCTTTTATTGCGGCAGTATATACTATAAAATCTATATCTTTAGTAATATTATCTTTACTTTGTGGTATAAGTACTTTAATACCTTGACTAGTAAGTTTATCAGTAACAGAAGATTCCATTCTATCACTACCACTAACTTTATATCCCATATTAACAAGTATATCAGCAATACCACTCATACTAATACCACCAATACCCATCATATAAATATGTTTGCCTTTTTCCAAAAATAAACTTTTCTTATATTTTAGTATTGTATCTTTAAATAATTTACCTCTCACTTCAAAATCAGGAAACTGATCCCAACTAGCACAAGCAGGACTAAGAAGTATAATATCTCCTTCTTTAGAATTATCATAAGCAATACCAGTAGCCTCTACTAAATTATCACACACTATACATTTAATTTTAATTCTATCACAAAATTCTTTTATTCTATTTTTAGTTTCACCATAAGCTACCACTAACTTAGTATGTTTCATAGGCTCTTTTAATTCTTCAAAAGAATGGCCCCTATCAGTACCACCCATAATAAGAATAGTATCTTTATCAAAAGAGTTAAGTGCTATAACAGTAGATTCAGTATTAGTACTCTTAGAATCATTATATACTTCTCTGCCATTAATATTACCAACATACTCAAGTCTATGTTCAACACCACTAAAAGTACTAACAACATCTTTAATTATTTCATCACTAACACCATACACTTTTGTAGCAAGAATAGCACACATAATATTTTGATAATTATGATTACCCTTTAAAATAATCTTACTAGTATCAATATATTTTCCATCTTTATAATAAATAAAGCCATCTTTATAATAACAATCAGTTTTATTATCACAAGAAAAATATTCTTTAGTACTAACAATATCACTAGTAAGTTCCATCTCTTCACTATTATCCATATTAATAATAGCTATATCATCTTTACTATGATTATTAAATATTTTCTTCTTAGTCATAACATATCTTTCATGACTATCATGAAAATCAGTATGACATTCGTATATATTAGTCATAACAGATACATTAGTCTTAAAATCATACATATCACATAACTGATGATCACTTATTTCCATAACTAAATAACTATCTTTTTTAATATCTTTAGCATAATGACATAAAGGAGTACCAATATTACCCGCTAAAATAACCTTATCACCAAAAGCCTTTTTCATTATTTCATATATAATACTAGTAGTAGTAGTTTTACCATTAGAACCAGTAACACCAATTATCTTAACATTTTTATCAATATAATGATAAGCAACTTCTACTTCATTAATTACTGGTATACCAAGTTCTTTAGCCTTAACTACACAAGGATGAGTATATTTAATACCAGGATTTTTAACCATAATATCAAAACTATCATCTAAGTATTCTATTGGATCATTGCATATCTTAACAGTAACACCAAGTTTTTCTAATTCTTCTACTTTATCTTTTTCCTGCTCTTTCATATCAGTAATAAATATCTCATTATCACTAGAAAGTAATTTAGCTACTTCATAACCACTTCTAGCCATTCCTAATATAAATATTTTTTTATTTTTATACATAATTTCACCACCATCAAAATATTTAATACAATATAAATTATACCATATAATTACACTAAAATATATAAATAACATATCAATTTAATTCCAATTTTACATTTTGGCAGTTTTTTATTTTACATTTTGGCATAAAAAAATAGTTAAGGTTATTCCTTAACTATAACAAAACTCTTATACACTACATCATATCCAAGTTCTTTAGTAAATAGTTCTATCATACTATCATTAATTATAAAACTAATAATACTACTATTCATAGTAATAAATTTACTATTAAGTTCTAATATAATTCTCTCATCTTGAATATTTTGTTTAACTAAATTACATACTATCTCATTTTTTGAAGATAAATATCTAATATTATACATATCAATCTCTGCAAGTTCCTCTTTATATTTAGAATTACTATCAGTAACATCATCTTTCATTAAAGAAACATATATTTCTTTACATTTATAATTATTACTTAATACATCCATATATTTATCATTATATAAATCTATAATTAAATGAGTTCTAACTACTAATATATTATTTAAATAATTAATAATATCTAAAAACTTATCTTCTTTTACCTTATTATTAACATACTTAATAGATATCTTATCTTCATCACTAAGCATTTCAAAAGCAAGTAAATAAATATCATCATCTTTAACAGCATAATATTCTAATTTATTAATATTAAGTTCTATCTCTTCTGCAGTATCAATATCCCTTATAAATTCTTTAATATTATCTTTATTTAATTTTTCAATTTTCATAAATTTCTCCTCACAGATAATATTATACACTATATTACATTATTTTACAAATACAAAGTAAAAACATTTGAAGTACTTTCTTATCTTATATTTTTGTAATTATGTAATAATCATATCGGTATTGTAGTAAATACACCAAATAATAAACAACATCATAATATATACCTTCTCTTATATATAATAGATGTTGCTGACATATTAAATTAAGACTCTTTAGAGGAGGCTTAATTTAACACTCTAAGACCTTAGGCTTAGAGTGAACAAAAAAAGAGTTATAAAACAAACTACTCTATAACTCAATTATTTCTAACTTTTTCTCTAACATAACCATTAAGTTTTCCATTATTCAGTTCTAACTCATTCATAGCTAAGCATACACACCACCAAGCATTAACTAAATTATCTTCATTAAATAATGAATTAAAATACTGAATATCACTAGCAGTAGAAAACAAAGTATCATATAAAGACTTTTTATCTAGCTTAACTTCACTATTATCATTATAAGCAAAAATACAATCATTCTTAATTAACATCTTCTTATAGTATAAGATAGCATTATATATATTAGTTCTAACTATACCACTACTATTATTTCTACATATATATAATCTATTCAAAGTATCAGTCATACACTTAATTAATTCATTAATATTCATATATATTCTCCTCTTATTAAACAAATAGAAGCCATGTATCAACACGACTTCTATTCTTTTTATTATTAATCCATAAATTCTTCTTCAAGTACTTCAGAAGCATCTTCATCAAAGAATTCCTTCTCTAATGAATAACCAACATCCATATATTCTTTAGCACCAGTACCCGCAGGGATTAACTTACCAATAATAACATTTTCTTTTAATCCTTGTAGTTTATCTACTTTACCTTTAACTGAAGCTTCAGTTAATATTCTAGTAGTTTCTTGGAATGATGCAGAAGATAAGAATGAATCAGTTTCTAATGCTGCCTTAGTAATACCAAGTAATATTGGTTGTCCAATTGCAGGTTTCTTACCTTGAATAATAACATCTCTATTACCCTTAGTAAACTCTTGTAGAGAAACAGTAGTACTAGGTACAAATAAAGTATCTCCAGCTTCCATAATTCTAACTTTAGAAATCATTCTTCTAGCAACGATCTCAACGTGTTTATCATTAATATCAACACCTTGTGATCTATATACCTTTTGAACTTCTTTTAATATATATTGCTGAACAGTATTAGGATCAGTTACCGCAAGTAACTCTTTAGGAGACACAGAACCCTCAGTAAGTCTATCTCCAGCTTCGATCTTATCTCCCTTTTCTACTCTAAGTTTAGCACCGTATAAAGTAGTATGTTCTCTAGTTTCAGTATCATTCTTAACATATACCTTAAATTTACCACCAGCATCTTCAATCTTAGTAACAACACCACCAATTTCAGATATAGTAGCTTTACCTTTAGGCATTCTAGCTTCAAATAATTCTTCAACTCTCGGAAGACCTTGAGTAATATCGGCTCCAGCAACACCACCAGTATGGAATGTTCTCATGGTAAGCTGAGTACCAGGTTCACCAATAGATTGAGCTCCCATTACACCAACAGCTTCACCAATTTCAACAATATTACCAGTAGCAAGATTTCTACCATAACAATGTTGACAAACACCATGGTCAGTCTTACAAGTAAGTACTGTTCTAATTTCAACTTCCTTAATACCAGCCTTAATTATCTTATCAGCAATAGCTTCAGTAATATATTCATTTTTATCAATAATTACTTCTTTAGTTTCAGGATTAATTACTTTCTTATTAGTAAATCTTCCTAATATTCTATCATATAATGGTTCAATAATACCATCTTTATCATCCATAAATGCACTAACAAGTACACCTTGAATAGTACCACAATCCTCTTCTTTAACAATAATATCTTGTGCTACATCAACAAGTCTTCTTGTCATATAACCAGAATCCGCAGTCTTTAAGGCTGTATCCGCACTACCTTTTCTAGCACTATGTGTAGATAGGAAGAATTCAGATACTGAAAGACCTTCACTAAAGTTAGATAGAATTGGGATTTCAATAGTTTCACCATTAGGTTTAGCCATTAGTCCTCTCATACCAGCAAGTTGTACGAAGTTAGAGATAGATCCTCTAGCCTTAGAGTTCATCATTATGAATATTGGGTTATCAACATAACTCTTAGCATAACCTTGTAATTCATCTTGAATTTCTTCTTTAGCCTTAGACCAAATATCAATAACAAGATCAAGTCTTTCTCTATCAGTAATAAGTCCTCTTTGGAACTGTTTATTAACTTTCTTAATCTCTTCATTAGATTTCTCAATAACTGCATGTTTATTCTTACTAACAACAACATCAGATGCTGCAATTGTAATACCAGAGAATGTAGAATACTTAAATCCTAAATCCTTAAGTTTATCAAGGAATATACTAGTTTCAGTAGTCTTATATCTCTTAAACATTTGAGCAATAATCTTCTCTAAAGCTCCCTTATTAAATGGAGTAGAAAGTGGCATATTACTAATTATTTCAGGAATATTCTCACCATAATCAATAAAATACTTACTAGGAGTAAATCCTTCAATATTTTCACTAGTAGACTCACATAAGTAAGGGAATGAATCAGGTAATATTTCATTAAATATAATCTTACCAGGAGTAGTAACTAAATACTTATTCTTAACACTATCTAAGAATACCTTATGCTTAAATGAATTAACAGGAATAGCAATTCTAGTTTGAAGCTTAATTTCTCTTCTTTGATAAGCCATTAAAGCCTCATTAGAATTCTTAAATACTCTACCTTCACCAGGAAGTCCAGCCTTCTCCATAGTAATATAATAGTTACCTAATATCATATCCTGAGATGGAGTAACAATAGGATCACCATTTTTAGGAGAAAGAATATTATTAGAACCAAGCATTAATATTCTAGCTTCAGCCTTAGCTTCTTCACTTAAAGGTACATGTACAGCCATCTGGTCTCCATCAAAGTCAGCATTAAATGCAGTACATACAAGTGGATGAAGTCTAATAGCTTTACCACTAATTAACTTAGGTTCAAATGCTTGAATACCAAGTCTATGTAAAGTAGGAGCTCTATTAAGCATAACAGGATGCTCTTTAATAACATCTTCAACAATATCCCATACTTTAGGATCTTGATTATCAATCATCTTTTTAGCGGCCTTAATATTATTAGCAATACCCTTCTCAGTTAAACCATGAATAACATGAGGTTTAAATAGTTCAAGTGCCATTTCCTTAGGAATACCACATTGATACATCTTAAGATCAGGTCCAACAACAATAACACTACGACCAGAGTAGTCAACTCTCTTACCAAGTAAGTTTTGTCTAAATCTACCTTGTTTACTCTTAAGCATAGAACTTAAACTCTTAAGTGCTCTATTACCTGCTCCGGTAACACTTCTGCCTCTTCTACCATTATCAAATAATGAATCAACAGCCTCTTGAAGCATTCTCTTTTCATTTTGAACAATAATTGAAGGAGCACCAAGTTCCATTAATTTCTTAAGTCTATTATTTCTATTAATAACTCTTCTATATAAATCATTTAAGTCACTAGTAGCAAATCTACCACCATCAAGTTGTATCATTGGTCTAAGTTCAGGTGGAATAACAGGAAGAGCCTCAATAATCATCCATTCAGGCTTATTACCAGATTGAACAAATGAATTAATAACATCAAGTCTCTTAACTAGTTTAACTCTTCTTTGTCCAGTTGCACCCTCTAATTCCTTTTGAATTTCTCCTAGTTCCTTATTAACATCTACTTCAGAAAGTAATTCCTTAACAGCTTCAGCACCCATACCAACTCTAAAAGTATTACCATATTTTTCATAATATGCTCTATACTCTTTGTCAGATAATGTTTGCTTCTTAACTAAAGTAGTAGCTCCAGGATCAAGTACAACATAAGATACAAAGTATATAACTTCTTCCAAATCTCTTGGAGACATATCAAGAGTAAGTCCAATATAAGATGGAACACCCTTAACATACCAAATGTGACTTACTGGAGTAGCAAGTTCAATATGTCCCATTCTCTCTCTTCTAACAGAGGATTTAGTAACTTCTACTCCACATCTATCACAAACTATATTCTTGTATCTAAGTCTCTTATACTTACCACAAGAACATTCATAATCTCTCGTAGGTCCAAAGATCTTTTCGCAAAATAGTCCATCTCTTTCAGGCTTAAGTGTTCTATAGTTAATAGTCTCAGGTTTAATAACCTCACCATAAGACCAAGATCTTATCTTCTCAGGTGATGCAATTCCTATTTTTAAAGCTTTAAAATTATTAGCCTCTAACATTAGAAATCATCTCCTTCCATATCAGTATCTTCAAACTCATCTTCTCCGAAGTCATCATCAAACTCATCATCAGTTTCCTCATCAAAGTCATCATCTTCTTCATCATCAAAATCTTTAAATACTTCTTCTTTATTAATTACTTCTTCAGCAATAGGATCTTCATCCTTATCTGCATTTTTTTCAAGTTCATCAAAAGATACAGTTTCATCTTCATTATTAATAACAGATATATCAAGTCCTAAAGCTTGGAATTCTTTTATTAATACCCTAAATGCTTCAGGTATACCAGGTTTCGGTAATGGTTGACCCTTAACTAAAGCTTCATATACTTTAACTCTACCTACAACATCATCAGATTTATAAGTAAGAATTTCTTGAAGTACATGAGATGCACCATAAGCTTCAAGTGCCCAAACTTCCATTTCACCAAATCTTTGTCCACCAAGTTGTGCTTTACCGCCAAGTGGTTGTTGTGTAACAAGTGAATATGGACCAGTTGCTCTAGCATGTAATTTATCATCAACCATGTGATGCAACTTAATCATATACATTACACCAACAGATATTCTACTATCAAATTCTTCACCAGTTCTACCATCATAAAGAACTGTCTTACCATCAGGATCCATACCAGCTTCTTTCATAGCGGCAG
>ENA-OPCV01002662-OPCV01002662.1-human-gut-metagenome-genome-assembly--contig:-NODE-2662-length-10926-cov-2.121240_pt1 | contig 10926 bp, 10 predicted proteins | sample MGYA00241257_ERZ501494 | MGnify/ENA primary metagenome ERZ501494 (study PRJEB25962, sample SAMEA2042618) | human gut metagenome | biome: human gut; feature: human-associated habitat; material: faeces...
TGACCTCCGTGGCAATGTCCACAGCAGTGTGGAAGCCAAAGGTCACATCGGTGCCAAAGATGTCGTTGTCGATGGTCTTGGGCAGGCCGATGATGTTCAGGCCCTCCTGCGAGAGCAGGTTTGCGGTTTTGTGGGTGCCGTTGCCGCCCAGGCAGAGCAGGCAGTCCAGCTTGGCGTCCTTGTAGGTCTTTTTCATGGCCGCGACCTTGTCGATCTTGTCCTCTTCCACCACGCGCATCAGCTTGAAGGGGGTGCGCTTGGTGCCCAGAATGGTGCCGCCCAGCGTCAGGATGCCGCGGAAATCGTCCTCGCACATCTCCTTGTAGTCGCCGTTGATCAGGCCGCTGTAACCGTTCAGGATGCCCACGATCTCCACGTTGTCACCCATGCGGGCGTACAGTGCTTTTGCTACACCGCGGATGGTGGCGTTCAGGCCCGGACAGTCGCCGCCGGAGGTCAGGATACCAACACGTTTTTTCATTCAAAAGCCCTCTTTCATTTGGTATTCAGCGCCGCGCGTTCTGCCTTTCAAAGTCAGTCTGCCCGGAGACCTACCTGTTTATAGTATAAGATTATTCCGGATGGGGGCTGCTGTCAAGAGAAGCGCAGAAAATTTACACGCTTCCACGGTGCATTTCTGCGGGCAGGAGAACAGCGGGAAAACTTTTGCAGAAAAAATAAAAGGTAGAAATCCAGAACATGATTCATATATAGTTCGTTTTAATGATGGAACTATAGAAGAAAATGTTATGAATTGTGAATTAACATTTGATTATCATAGAGATAAAGCTAGTATAGAAACAAGAAAAGAATTAAGTCGAATAATGAAATTATATGAACTGAGTGATAAGGAGGCTGAAGAACTTTTAACAGCATCATATAATTATGATTATGAAATGAATGAGGGAGTTGTTCTTACAAATCTTGAATCAATACTGATGATATCTGCACTGAAAACGCCGTCATCTTCTTTAAATTCAAAGGATGTACGTTTGATCGGATTAGTAAAAATACCGCAGGAATGATGTTTCCACTGACGGCTGCTGTTATCCAGGATCATGATCGGTTTCTCAGGGGAAGTCTCCTTTTCATTGGACTGGAACGTAGTGTAGGTACATTCAGACTGTACGCCTGTTTTCTTGTCTGAAGCACCGCTGAAATCAAATACTGGCATGGTAAATACTCCTTTTATCTTATCATGTAATGCATGACATATTTCTATTACACATCTCTGCAATCCTGTCGGAAGCTATTTATTATTCTAGCAGAATCTTTTCTTTTAATCAATTCTGTAAATGTATTTATTGCATAAATATTCAATAAATTATATCCTGATTTATTCCCCCAAAATCATTGACGGTAACATTCGCAGGCCTTATAATAATAGTAACTGAGAATTTCCAGAAACTCTCTGGAAAATCGAAATTTACTTTTAGGAGAGCAAAATGAGCAAAATTATTTTAACCGGTGACCGCCCAACAGGCCGCCTTCATGTTGGACATTATGTTGGTTCATTATCCGAGCGTGTTCGTTTACAGAACTCCGGCTTATATGATGAAATTTATATTATGATCGCAGATGCACAGGCATTAACAGATAACGCTGAACACCCTGAGAAAGTTCGCCAGAACATCCTTCAGGTCGCCCTGGATTATCTTGCATGCGGCATTGATCCTGAGAAATCCACTATCTTTATCCAGTCCATGGTTCCGGAGCTTACAGAGCTTACTTTCTATTATATGAACCTTGTTACTGTGGCACGTGTACAGCGTAATCCTACAGTTAAATCTGAAATCCAGATGCGTAATTTTGAGGCAAGCATCCCTGTTGGATTCTTCTGCTATCCGATCAGCCAGGCTGCAGATATCACTGCATTCCGCGCTACTACTGTTCCGGTTGGCGAAGATCAGCTTCCAATGCTCGAGCAGTGCAAGGAGATCGTCCACAAATTTAATACTGTTTATGGTGAAACTCTGACAGAGCCTGAGATTATTCTGCCATCCAATAAAGCATGCTTACGTCTGCCAGGTATTGACGGAAAAGCAAAAATGAGCAAATCTCTCGGAAACTGCATCTACCTTTCAGATGAAGAAGCTGATGTTAAGAAGAAGGTTATGTCCATGTTCACAGACCCGAATCATCTTCGTGTGGAAGATCCGGGACGTGTGGAAGGAAACCCTGTATTTATTTATCTGGATGCATTCTGTAAACCGGAATATTTCGCAGAGTTCCTGCCTGAATATCAGAATCTGGATGAACTGAAAGCTCATTATACACGCGGCGGTCTGGGTGATGTCAAGGTTAAGAAATTCCTGAACAAAGTACTCCAGGCAGAGCTTTCTCCAATCCGCGAGAGACGTAAATACTGGGAGCAGCATCTTGATGATGTATATGATATCCTCAAAGAGGGAAGCAGGATTGCTGAAGCAAAAGCTGCACAGACACTTCATGATGTTCGTTCAGCAATGCAGATCAACTACTTTGATGATAACAGCTTAATCAAATAATTATATGCCGGTGGCTACAGCGACCGACAACGATGCGTAAATAAGAAATTCAAACGCAAGATTGTTCAAAAAACAACTTATTGACACATCAAAACAGGTTCAGGCAAAAGCATTCTGCTCACGTCTGAACCTGTTCTGTTATTTCTTCACTGACTTTCTTTTCAATCTATTTTACAGATAAAATCTATCCGATATCTTTCATATCTGATACCATTTGATCTCATTTGCCTCCATATGTAACCGGAAGCTGCTTCCATCACCTCTGTAAACTACTGTATCCTGTGGTTCGTAAGTGTTGTTGACTACGCAGTATTTTCCATTTTTTACGTAAGCATGTACTTCTACATTGTAGTTGGTTGAATACCAGCAGTGAAGTTCTTCCTCTGCGGATGCTGACCAAAGGACTGCACGATAAAGCACGCGGCTGTTCTTGAAGCTGTATGGCAGTCCGCTGATATAAACGCCTCTTCCTTTACCGAAAGTCTTTACAGCCATCTGCACTTCCTGGTCTTTCTGGATTAAGATTTCTGTTTCCGGTAAGGCATAAATGTTCTTTTTACCTTCACCGAAATCAACCTCGCCTTCTGCATCTTTAAGGATGAAATGATCTCTGTGTTCTTCCCAGTTATATTTATCTGTATTCAGGTTAAATCCATGTTCTTCTTCTACTCCAAGTACATCATCTAACTGAATGAATCTGCCCTGCCACTGATGTGCTGCCGGTTCTCCTACACCGATAAATCCACCGCCATTATATACAAATTCTCTGACTGCTGTAATAATGGTTTCGTCGATCCAGTTCTCGCCGCCTGACTGTGCAGTGTCCGCATCTCCCACATTGATCACTACGTCAAATTTCTTCAGAAGATCTTTGTCTGCTTTGATATCGTCAAAGCTGATAAATGATACATCAAACGGTGCGCCGCTTAATGCTTCGATAATTCCGAAATAAGAATAATTCTGCTTGTAATAGATGGCGTGATGTACCATATGGTTACCCCATGAGCGCATCTTTCCCCAACAGTTCAGGACTGCTACCCGTTTTACGCAATAAGGAGTCGTTCCCTGAATGTTATCATATAAAGTGCGGAACTCTTCGCAGACTTCTTTGATATACTGTACAAAATCCGGGAATTCCAGGGCAAGTTTCAGATATCCGCCGTATCCGATTCTCTGGATCGGGCTTCGAAGGATTGCTCTTCTTGCTGTTACCCAGTTCACTTTTGCCTCCTTTACAGGATCGCCGCCTTCATGGAACGTATCCGGGAAAAAGTATGGCAAAAATCTTCCTTCTGTATATTTTACATTCTTAATATCGCTGAACAGACGCAGAGTCGCACCATTTCCAACACTTCCAACTACAGCATCCAGTCCGATAGATGCAAATTCGTCCATAAACGGTTCCATGCCAATCCAGTGATCTCCCATGAACATCATGGCCTCTTTTCCGTATTCATGTACGATATCTACCATCTCTTTGGCAAGCTTCGCAACTTCGCGTCTCTGAAATGCCTGGAAATCTTTGAATTCTTTTGAGGGAATCCGATAGGTATTGTTCATGTATCCCTGATCAATGATATATTCCGGTCTGAAAGGATAGCCCACTTCTTTCTCAAACTGCTCCAGAATATATGGGCTAACTGAAGCGGAATAACCAAACCAGTCTACATATTTCTCTCTTGCAAGTTCATCAAACACAAGCGTAAACTGATGGAAAAAAGTAGTAAATCTTACAACATTTACATACTCATGAGTATCCAGAAATCTGCGCAGACGTTCCAGGGAATGTGCTCTTGTTTTCGGCTGACGCACATCAAATGTAATCTGCGGTTCTACGTCTTTCCAGTCATTTACTACTGCATTGTACATATGTACAGGATCCCACATAATATATGCCAGGAAACTTACAGTATATTCATGGAAGCGTTTCGCAGATAAGATCACTACATTTCCTGTCTCTTCTTCATATGACCACTGATCTGTCGGTACCGGCTCTCCTGTGGTACGATCCATTACTTCCCACCATCTGCGGATATCATCTCTTGTGTTGACTGCAAGCATATCCGGATAGAGGTGATCCATCAGATGAATCTCCAGTGTATCTGCAACCGCTGTGTGGAAAGATGTCATAATATACATCTGCTGGATTTCTTCCGGATGTGCTTTCGCCCACGCATTGTCCTTACGGGTTGTATAGTAGGTTGCATAAATTTTGGCACCTGTGTCTTTTAATTTCTGCGGAAATTCTGTTCCGTCACAGTCACGTATAGCATCAGCGCCCCACTCTTCTATCATTTCCAGTGTCTGTGGAACTACATCCAGGTCAGTTGGTATGGTTACACGACCTTTTCCCATTTTCTGTTACCTCCTTCATTTTGCTGACAAGCGGATAATTACTGTCCGTTCACTTCTGTAATCACATTATTTTCAGTCTATCTGTTTATAAAATACTTTCTTTCAAAATTTTTTTCAATTCACTTTTTGCTTTGTTTTTTAGAAATCTTGCTCTTACAAAAAAATTATGGTATTATAGAAAATACTGTCATTCAGAATCCGCAAACAAAATTGCTACAAATATACTCATCTGCCGTAAACAGAAGAAAGGAGAATCTGCCATGAGCTCACAATCATTTCGTTTCAACCCCGAACACCCAACAGCTCAGAATATTACGCTTTTAAATACTTCTTCTTCCCGCTACGAGGGTGACTGGCCCAGTATTCCTCACTCTCATGCCTTTACAGAATTGTTCTATGTACGTGACGGTCAGGGAGATTTTCTGATCGAGGATCAGATTTTCCCAATCTCAAAGGACGATTTGGTCATCATTAATCCACATATCAATCACACTGAAATCTCCAAAGGGAGTCCTCCTCTGAGTTATTTTACTGTAGGTGTGGACGGACTACGTTTTTCCTTTAACGGTCATAAAGAGTATCGCATTTTTAACTGTCGTGAAAAGAAAACAGATTTGTTATTTTACTTTAATTCTCTGTTTCAGGAGCTGGACAGACAGTCTGAAGGATATGAAACCATCTGCAGTCATATGCTGGATATTCTGATCCTGCAGCTTCGGCGCATTACGGATTCACCATTTGAACTGATCACCGCCCAGCATCCAAGTAAAGAGTGCGCTCATATTAAGCGTTATCTTGACTCCAATTACGGGGAAAATATTACTCTGGATCACCTCTCAGAACTCAGTCATCTTAATAAGTATTATCTGAGTCATGAATTTACAAAATATTATGGAATTTCTCCTATCAATTATCTGAACCGGAAACGCATCGAAGTGTGCAAGGAACTTCTGGAAAATACTGATTATGGGATTTCAGATATTGCACATCTCACAGGATTCTCCTCTCAGAGTTATCTCTCCCAGAGCTTTCGCAAATCCTGTGGCATGACTGCAGGAACTTACCGTAAACTTAAGAAAAAAAGAAAGGATCCTATTTAATATCATGCAATACACATTTCCAAACTACTATAAAGAATTTTCCTGCATTGCAGGAGCCTGTCCGGATACCTGCTGCGCAGGATGGCAGATCGTGATTGACGATCAGACACTGAAGAAGTACCAGCACTTTAAAGGTCCGTTCCGCAATCGCCTGCACAATGATATTGACTGGAAACAACATGTTTTCCGCCAGTATAACAGACGCTGTGCTTTTCTCAACGAAGAGAACCTGTGTGATATCTACACAGAAGCAGGACCGGAAATGTTCTGCAGAACCTGCAGAAATTATCCTAGACATATTGAAGAATTTGAAGGTCTGCGTGAGATTTCCCTGTCGCTCTCCTGTCCGGAGGCAGCAAGGATTTTACTTTCCCAAAAAGAAAAGGTACACTTTATCACAAAAGAAAAAAAGACAAAAGAAGAAGTCTATGATGACTTTGATTATTTCTTGTTCACTGCACTTATGGACACCCGTGATATGCTTATAGATATCATCCAGAACAGAGCTGTACCCATGCAGAAACGTCTGTGGAAACTTCTGGCTGCTGCACATGATTTCCAGTTATGTGTGAATAAAAATGAACTCTTTAAATGGGAAGAAATGCGAAAACGACATGAAGATTCCGGATACGGAGATAGATTTTGCAGCAAAATTTACTCTCGTATAAATGCAGATAACATAGAAAACAGTTCTGCTGCATCTGCCTGCGCAAATACACCAGAACAATTATTTAAAAAAATGTGGAAAACTGTTGTCCCGGAAATGGAGGTTCTGCGCCCGGGATGGCAGGAATACTTAAAGAATTGTCTGACTCCACTGTATAATGGAAATACAGATCCGCAGTCTGACTCCGGAAATCTTTATTCCTGGCAGAAAAGTGAATTTGATTTCTCTTATCCGGACTGGCAGATTCAGGAGGAACAGCTTCTTGTTTACTGGATCTATACCTATTTCTGCGGTGCAGTTTATGATGATGAAATCTTCGCCAAGGTGAAAATGGCAGTTGTGTGCACCCTGTTCATCCATGAATTAAATGTGGGAACCTATCTGAAAAACAACCGGCAGTTTAAGCTGGATGACCAAATCCGTATCTGTTATCAGTTTTCAAGAGAACTGGAACACTCAGATCTTAACCTGAACAGATTTGAAGAATTAATGTCTGAAAAAGAGATTTTCTCCTTTGAAAATCTGCTGAAGATCTGCTGATGCAAATAAAAATCCAGTTATTATGAGCACTAAATCAATCGGAAGGCCTCTGATGGTCTTCCGATTGATTTTAATAATTAATATTGTCCTCTCATTACTGTATTTTCAGCATATGCCAGAATTCTATCTGTTTTCATTTAGAACGTGTTTGAAAAATCATTTCAACAATCTGTACTCTCTAATCTACGGATCATAGATACCAGATGTCCGGCACAATTTCGGATTTCTTCTTCTGTAAGTTTACCTTCTTTATATGCCTGGCGAATATTCTTATCATCATCCGGATTTCCAGGCATGATAATGTCATTGCCTGCTGCCACACATTTCCATGGAACGCTTCCATCTTCCGGAACTGTTGTGTTCCAGTCTGACATAATTGCTCCGTCAAATCCCCATTCTTTTCTGGCAACTGTCATGCACAGATCTTTGCTGTTCGCCGCATGAATACCGTTGATAAGATTATAGGAAGTCATAATAGAAACAGGATTTCCTTCTTTTACTGCAATTTCAAATCCGCGGAGATAGATTTCTCTGAGCGCACGTTCGGATACACAGGAGTCAACACCCATGCGGTTATCTTCCTGATTATTGCATGCAAAATGCTTGATTGTTACGCCACATCCTGACTTGCTCTGAACACCCCGGATCACTGCTGCTGCCAGCATCCCTGACAGATATGGATCTTCTGAATAATATTCATAATTTCTTCCACATAATGGGTTTCTGTGAATATTCATACCTGGTGCAAGCCACAGATTTACATGAAATTCTTCCATTTCTTCTGCGATTGCTTTTCCAAACTCTGTCATGAGATCTGTATCCCAGGTCTGTGCCAGTGCTGTTCCTACAGGAAAAGCTGTGCAGTACTGATAATAAGTGTCTGCATTCTCATGATGCACACCAGGTTCCAGAATTCCATTTTCCAGTGAACCAAGAACTCCCATTTCATAGATGCTGTCTGTCTCTTTATCTACCTCATACCACTGTCTGAGGCGGATTCCTGCCGGACCGTCTGCCATAACAAGAGACGGGATTCCATCCTCTTCCAAAGTACCGCAGGTTTCACCTGCTGATCCCGGTACTCGAATCCCTGCTGCACCAAGAGTACTGATATTCTCTGAAATCTTTCCATAAAGCAGAGGAATCAGCTCTTCTGTAGTTCTGTCTTCCAGAACAGAAACAAATCTTTTTTCTTCCTCTGTCAGATTTTCCTGATTTTTTCCGGCATTTTCCGATTTTGCCGGTATCATCGCAGGTTTAAAATAATATTCCGGAACCTGCGCTGTTATCAGTTTTTCCTGTCTCTGCACAGATTTTTCTTTCAATTCTTTTGTCAGATAAATCTGTTCCAGTTCTTCCTGAAGCGGACAGATTTTATCCATCTGTTCCAGTACTGTATCATCTGAAACTACCAGAACTGCTTCCAGTTTCAGTTTGTCTGAACTGTTTCCGACCAGAATGCCATATTTGCCTTTTTCCACTATCCATGTATGTGTTTCCTCATTGAAAGAAGCCAGTTGTTTCTGTGGAATCTCAACAGTAAGTGTTTGTGTTTCTCCCGGCTTCAGAATTCTGGTTTTTGCAAAACCTGCCAGTCTCTTATACTCTTTTTCCAGTTCTGTCTGCGGAAGCGTAACATAAATCTGTACCACTTCTTTACCAGCATATTCATTTCCTGTATTTGTAACCTGAACCTCTGCTCTGATCTTACTTTCTTCCATATTTATGCTACAACACTTCATCTCAAACATAGTATAAGAAAGACCAAACCCAAACGGAAACATCACCTTTTTGTCAAAGCTGTCAAAATATCTGTAACCTACATAAATACCTTCTTTGTATTTTTCCTTTTCCAGATTGCCATTCAGATACCCATACTCTTCTGAAGCCGGATAATCCTCGTATCGCCTTGCCCAGGTTGTTGTCAGTTTACCGCCCGGCACTTCTTTTCCCAGAAGTACATCAGCCAGGGCATCTCCCCCTTCCTGACCAAGCTGAGAAATATTTAAGATTCCTTTTATATTGTCTGTCTGTTCCAGAATATCTGTCAGCTCCACAGGACCACCTGCATTAAGAATAAGGATCACAGGTTTGTTCATTTCTGCAAGATAACGTAAATCTTCCTCTTCTCTCTCGCTTAAATAGTAATCTCCCTTTACTTTGCGGCGGTCTTTTCCTTCTCCTGAAATACGACTGATCACATAAATCACCACATCTGCTTCACAGATATCTTCCTCTGCCACCTTACGTCCCAGCGGCATTGCAAAAGGATTCTCTGCATAGGCATCAAAAGGATTATCTACTTTCTTAGCTTCTTCCAGAACTTTTTCTTTCCACGCCTCTCTCGCCTGCTCATAGCGATTGTGATAATCGCTGATCCAGTCTTCGCTTACAATTTTTACTCCTGCTTCTTTCAGTCCCTGATAAATAGAAATATTCTTTCTGTTGTTAACATCTCCAGAACCAATTCCACCCTTTACGGTTTTCTCTGCTCCATACCCAAGAAGTGCAGCAGCTGTATCTTTCTTTAATGGAAGGATTCCTTCATTTTTCAGCAGAACAATGCCTTCTGACGCCGCTTTTCTGGCAAGCTTTCCATGCATCAGTTCTCTCTCTGACGGCTGTTCTTCTCTAGTTCCACTGTAAATCCATTTCTTCATATAATTATACTCCTGTTTTTAATATTATAATTCTCATGAAAAGAACCTCCATAGCATTCTCTCTATGGGGGTTCTTAATTCTCATTATTCTTTTACACCACCAAGTGTTACACCTGCAATAATGTATTTGGATAAAAGCAGATATACAATAATGATTGGCACGATCGCAACAGTGATCATCATGTAAATTTTACCCATATCAAAGTTCATATAATCAGCACCACGCAGAGTTGCAATCAGGATCGGCACTGTCATTTTGCTCTTTGACTGAATGATCAGGGCAGGAACGAAGTAATTGTTCCAGGATCCTACGAAAGTAAAGATTGCCTGTACTGCTACTGCCGGTTTCATGATCGGAAGTACAATACTGTTAAAGGTTCTGAATTCTCCGGAGCCATCAATTCTTGCCGCTTCCACAAGGGATAAAGGAAGGGAAGACTGAAGGTAACTGTACATAAAGTAAAAGACTGCCGGAGATGCAATGGATGGAATGATCAGCGGAAGTAAAGAGTCATACATTCCCATCTTTGTGATCAATCTCAGGAATCCCATTGCAGTTACCTGTGTCGGCATAACAAGGATTGCCATGATGAAAGTAAAAGCAACTTTCTTTCCCTTGAAATCATAAGCATAAATGCCATATGCAGTCAGGGAAGAAAAGTATGTACATAATGCTGCAGAGCATCCGGACACGATCACACTGTTAATGATTCCTCTGAACATTGGAAAGCTTCCATCATTTGCCACACTTTTCAGGTTATCCAGAAAATGTTTACCCGGAATGATAGAAAAGCCTTTCTGCAGTTCTGCATGTGAATGCGTTGCATTGATAAGCAGAATCGCAAAGAAAAACAGACACATAAAAGATAAGAGAATGAGTACAATATGTGCGAAAATGCTCATCACACGTTTTCCTGAATTTGTTTTCATGATCTTGCTCTTCTCCTTTCTTCTTTTGCACGTTTCTTAGCTGCCTTTTTTGAACCATCTGGATCGTTGTCATTGGTCATTCTGTAAACAAAGAAGCAGAGGATACCACTGATGATGAACAGGTAAACAGATAATGCACCGGCCATACCATAGTTCTTACTCTTCAG
>ENA-OPCV01002666-OPCV01002666.1-human-gut-metagenome-genome-assembly--contig:-NODE-2666-length-10909-cov-1.980192_pt1 | contig 10909 bp, 8 predicted proteins | sample MGYA00241257_ERZ501494 | MGnify/ENA primary metagenome ERZ501494 (study PRJEB25962, sample SAMEA2042618) | human gut metagenome | biome: human gut; feature: human-associated habitat; material: faeces...
ACATTATAACCTGGAGAAGACGGTGGAAGAGGTTGTACAGGGACTGAATAAGGAAGTGGAAGACTATTATGCAAAACGAGTTCCATTGAAAGAAGGGGTTCGTCAGTATCTGGAGGAATTCAGAGAGCGGAAGATTCCTATGGTGATCGCAACAACCAGTGACCGGAAGAATGCAGAAGCAGCTCTGAGCAGATTGAAGGTATTACCTTATTTTCAAGGAGTTTTTACAGCATCTGAGATCGGAAGCGGTAAGGATCAGCCGGATATTTATTTTGCAGCACTTTTGCAGCTGGATACGGAGCCGGAACAGACCTGGGTGTTTGAAGATACTTACCAGGCTTTGAGAACGGCAAAGCATGCGGGATTTAAGACAGTAGCAGTTTATGATAAGGCAAATGACAAGAATCTGGCGCAGATCTGGAATACGGCAGATATCTATTTGCCGGAATTTGATGATTTTAATGTTTTTTGGAACAGGGTGTCTGAGGAAGAGAAAGAACAGTTGCTGATTGTAGAATAAGAGGAGAATGAAAAAGCAGATTCGGATTCAAAGGAGAGATGCTCCAGTAGAATTCGAATCTGCTTTTTATCATATAATTGGCTGGTCTGTCTTGTGTTTAGAGAAGGTGGATGCCGGCATCAGCAGCAGCTTCAACTACATTTTCAGGCCAGAGGGAAGACTGTACTTCACCGATATGAGCCTTTCTTAAGTAATACATACAGATACGGGACTGTCCAATACCGCCGCCGACTGTATATGGAAGCTCGCCATTCAGCAGTGCCTTCTGGAATGGAAGTTCTGCACGATCTTCACATCCGGCTTCTTTTAGCTGTGCCTTTAATGAGTCTTCGTCAACACGGATTCCCATAGAAGAGAGTTCAAGACCGATGTCAAGAACCGGATAGTAAACGATAATGTCACCGTTCAGCTCCCAGTCATCATAGTCCGGAGCACGGCCGTCATGTCTTTCGCCGGAAGCAAGTACGCCACCAATCTTGGAGATAAACACTGCGCCTTTTTCCTTCGCAATCGCTTTTTCACGTTCTTTGGTAGTAAGATCCGGATAAAGGTCTTCCAGCTCCTGTGTAGTGATGAAAAAGATATCATCAGGAAGAAGAGGATCAATATAGTTGTAACGTCTGGAAATGTATTCTTCTGTATCTTTCAGAGCCCGGTAGACTTTGCGGACAGTGTACTGAAGTGTCTCTGTGTTACGTTCTTCCTTAGAAATTACTTTTTCCCAGTCCCACTGGTCAACATACAGAGAATGGATGTTGTCTGTATCTTCATCACGACGTATCGCACTCATATCTGTGTAAAGTCCTTCGCCGGAATGGAAATTATAATTCTTCAATGCATATCTCTTCCATTTTGCAAGAGAATGAACGATCTCTGCAACAGAACCATCCTGTTCTTTGATGTCAAAAGCCACCGGGCGTTCCACACCGTTTAAGTTATCATTCAGACCGGATTCCGGACGGACAAACAGTGGTGCTGACACTCGTGTCAGGTGGAGATTCTTTGCAAGAGCACGCTCGAAGTGGTCTTTCACTTCTTTGATGGCTACTTCTGTCTCACGAATTGTAAGAGGGGAATGATAGCCAGCAGGTATTCTTAACTGTTCCATAATAAACTCCTTTATGTTAGCATTTTATTGCTGTTCACAGTATTATGCGGTCAGCAATAGCATTTCTCTTCTATTTTAAGTGGAGAAGAATAAGAAGTCAATGGAAAGGTGAAATGAACACTTGTAATCAGTAAAAAAAATTGCTAAAATGAGCAGTAGTGAGTAATAAATAGTAAGGGACGAAGGTGTAAATAATGAATGTAAATGATATGATTGATACAATTCTGAATTTTGACCTGGATGTTGTTCTAGCTGGACTTAATGAAAGCAGTCATCATTTGAGTCAGATGGAATTTATTTCTCTGATCGTTATAACGGTCGGAGCAGTACTGTTATGTCTGACGGGGCTGAAACTGGTACGTTTCTGGTCAGTGATTGCAGGATTGTCAGCAGGATGTGCAGCTGGAATTGCAGTCGGAGTGATTGCAGGTCTGGATCAGACAATCGCATTGGCAGCAGGAGCGGGTGTGGGACTTGTATTGGCGGTGCTTGGTGCATGGAAGAAGCAGATTGGTGGATTTGTGACAGTAGCGGTACTTGTCTTTGTTGTCAGTGTACATCTGATGAAACCACAGGATCTTATTATGTATGGAATCTGTGCGGGTATCGGTCTTGTGTGTGCATTGCTTTCTATTAAGTTTCATAACTTTATGCTGATTGCTTCTTCTTCTGTGTTTGGAGCAATGGCAGCGGGCAGCAGTATCTTTTATCTGCAGCCGTATAAAAACGGAATGATCCATGTGGCACTTTGTGTTGCAATTGGTGCACTTAGTATCTGGATCCAGCTTCTTTTGGAATCCGGAAAACGTAAGAAAAAGAATTTACTTAAAGCCGCAGAGATCCGTGAAGAACATTCTACAGAAAATGAAGTCGAGAAGGCAAGGGCACTGGTTGAGAATCTGGATGATTTTGATGAGCTGGATGAGATTATAGAGAGTCTTCCGGAAAATGTCCGGAAAGAAGACAAGGGCACAACAGTTGTCAGCATGGATGAATTTGATGATCTTGAAGATGATCTGGAAGAGGATGAAGTGGAGAACTTTAAAGAAGAGAAGTTTGATGTAGACGAGGAAGAAGTCGAAATTGAAGTAACTGCTGATGAGGCAGATGCGACAGAGGATTATGATTTTGATGAAGATCCGGATGACTTAGATGACTTGAATGATTTGGAAAATCTGGATGACTTAGATGATTTGGATGATTTAGATTATCTTGATGACGATGATGATATCGAGTTTCTGGATGAAGATGAGTAGATAAAAAAGCTATCGATTACAATAACTTAACACATATCTGTGTTGTTATCGTAGTCGATAGCTTTTGTATTATCTTACTGCTGTAAATACTCCGCGGAGATCATGGATTACATGTCTTGGACATTTTACAGAGCACATTCCACAGCTTAAGCAGATGTCTTCCTGGATTACTGCGCAATTATCTTCTACATGAATTGCACCTGCAGTACATGTTTTTTCACAAATACCGCATCCAATACAACTGACTTCACACTGTTTACGTGCAACAGCTCCTTTTTCTTTGTTAGAGCATTTTACTACAATGTAGTTTGCACATTCGTGAATCTTGATCAGGTTCTGTGGACAGACTTTTGCACACTGTCCACAGGCAATACATTTTTCTTCGTCTACTTCGGCAACGCCATATTCATTCATGGAAATCGCGCCGAATTTACATTTTTCTATACAGGCTCCACATCCGATGCAGCCATCTTTGCATCCACCGTCTTCAGAGCCGGCTGCGCGGCAGCCACCGTTACAGGCAACCAGAGCTGCCCGGTAAGGAAATCTCTTTTTAATTGCCATGATTATTTCTTCCTTTCGTATGGTGTGTTAGAAAGAGGAAGGCTGTAGCGTCTTTCTCCGTCAAATCTGCAATATGCATCCGCGATTGCAGGAGCAGTAGGGATGGATGTGATCTCTCCGATACCGATTGCTCCACAGGCAACATCCAGACCAGGTTTATCAATAACGATTGCTTCAATCTCAGGAACTTCGTGAGAACGGAAAAGTCCTAAGGAACCATACTTGTCAATTGGTTTACAATTTTCATCGATTGGATACTGCTCTCTGAGTGCGAATCCCATAGACATTACAACACCGCCTTCAATCTGACCTTCGCAGGAAAGTGGGTTGACAGCTTTACCAACATCGTGTGCGGCAATCATTTTCTCAATCTTACCTGTCTTAGGATCAAGGATGCAGACCTGAGTTGCATATCCATAAGCAACGTGAGATATTGGATTAGGCACATCTGCACCAAGTGGATGAGTCTTAGCGAGATACTCTCCGTAGAAAGTTTCTCCAATCATATCTTTCATGGACTTACCGCTGTTTTTCGCTTCCATGAATTTTTCACATGCTCTGCGGCACGCTTCGCCAGTTACAAGTGTCTGACGAGAACCGGAAGTTGTACCGGAATCAGGTGAAATCCATGTGTTGCTTCGCTCATAGACGATATCATCATGGGAAAGATCTGTATTTGTAACGATCATCTGTACAAGTACAGTACCAAGTCCCTGACCGATACAGGAAGCACCAGTGAAGATGTGAAGTTTTTCATCTTCTTCAACAATTAATTTTACACGTCCTGTATCCGGGATGCCAACACCAACACCGGCATTCTTCATAGCACAACCAAGGCCAACAGCCTTACCGGCCGCAAGTGCAGCATCATACTCTTCTTTGACAGCTTCCAGTGTCTCTACAAGACCTGTAGAGTTATCTACAATCTGTCCGTTCGGAAGTACTTCGCCTGGGCGGATCGCATTGCGGTAATGAATCTCCCAAGGCGTAATGCCTACCTTGTCAGCCATCATGTTCAGAAGTGTCTCTGTTGCGAAACAAGTCTGTGTAACACCAAATCCGCGGAATGCTCCGGCAGGTGGGTTATTTGTATAATAAGCAGTTCCTTCAATTTCAAAGTTTTCATAATGATAAGGTCCTGCTGCATGTGTACATGCACGTTCAAGAACCGGGCCACCAAGAGAAGCGAATGCACCTGTGTCAGATTTAACAATCGCTTTTACACCCTGGATCACTCCATTCTCATCGCATCCCATTGTCATATCCATGTAGAATGGGTGACGTTTCGGATGAACAAGCAAGGATTCCGCTCTGGATAGTTTCATCTTGATCGGTTTCTTTGTTACGTAAGTAAGCAATGCACTTAAATGCTGAACAGTCATGTCCTCTTTACCACCGAAACCTCCGCCGACTAATGCGTTCTGAACCTTTACTTTATTTGTTCCAAGCATAAGTGTAACTTCGTGTAGTGTCTGGTGAGCGGACTGGTCTGTTGAATATACGAAAATGTCACCGTCTTCATCATAGAAAGAAACAGCACATTCCGGTTCAAGGAAAGCATGCTCAGTCCAAGGTGTCTCAAAGTGATGTGAGATCACGTACTTGGAATTCTTGATTGCTTCTTCCGCATTTCCGCGGCTGATGTGCTTATAAGCACATACGTTAGTCTCTTCTTCATCATAAACAAGAGGTGCATCCGGAGCAGCAGCTTCTTCCACTGTATGCACATGAGGAAGTACTTCATATTCAACTTTAATAAGTTTTTTTGCTTTTTCTACAGTTGCCATGTCAGTTGCAGCTACAAGGGCAATTGCATCTCCGAGATAATGTGTCAGTCCACCAACCGGAATCAGTGAATACTGATCATGTTTTAAGTGTCCGATCTTATTCTCCCCAGGAATATCATCGGCTGTTACAACCGCTTCTACGCCAGGCAGAGCCTCGGCAGCAGAGGTATCAATAGAAAGTACGCGAGCTCGTGGATATTTACTACGAAGAGCAGCGCCATAGAGCATTCCTTCCGGATAATAGTCATCCGGATATTTACCTGTTCCAAGCACTTTTTCTTCAACATCTATACGAGAAACACGGGAACCAAGAGTCCAGCTAGGATCTCCGTCATCTGGTAAAACTCCTTCTTTCAGAATCTTAGCTGCCAGACGTACTGCGTCCATGATCTTGACATATCCTGTGCAGCGGCAATAGTTGTTGCGCAGCGCATAGCGAATCTCATCATCGGTTGGTTCCGGATTTACATCCAAAAGTGCTTTTGTGCACATAACCATACCAGGAATACAGAATCCGCACTGTACAGCGCCTGCCTTCCCGTAAGCATAAGTGTAAACTTTCTGTTCCCAATCAGAAAGCCCCTCGACTGTGATGACATTCTTTCCGGCCAATGAATCTGTGTCAGGTACGCAGGATTTGCAAGTCTGTCCATCAATGATAACAGTACAGGCTCCACAAGCGCCTTCGCTGCAACCATCCTTTGCAGAGGTAATGTGCAGTTCATCACGCAGGAACCGTAACAGTTTCTGATTCTTTGAAGGTGAGACTTCCTGACCATTTACTATAAATGATGCCATGTCAGTTACTCCTTTCTTTGTAACAAAATCCCCAAAGAAGAATCTTTGAGGAGTATGTGTTTGTTGTGTATTTTTAATTATATAAAGATACCTATGGTTATATTTTATCACATATTCAACAAAAATCAACAACTATTCTAAAAAAGTTTTTGACACCTAAAAATATTTTAGATATATGATATAAAAAATGCATATCAGGACAAAAAAGGGAAGTACCGCAAAATGATACTCCCTTGTAATTATCTTATATAAATTGTTCTTAGAAACCAAAAAGATCTACAACGCGATTTTAATTATCGTGTTCTTCTTCAAATGGATCGTCGTAATCATCTTCATCATCGTAATCATCTCCACCGCGGGAAGCAATTGCGAGAATCAGTGAAATAACAGCAAGTACACCACTTACACCGGCTAAAATCAGAAGCTCGAATTCATCTCCATGTTTCAGGAAAGCAAAAACAGCACTACCGATATAGACAATCATCGGGATAAGGAATGCAAAAAGTGTATCACGGTTATTCATGATGAAGTATAACAGTGCAGTGACAAGCATACAAAGAGCAACAATGACATAATTCATGCCTGGAGCAGAAGTTACGTTAGCTCCTGATGTGCTGAGTCCTGTTACGAATCCTTTATAAATACAGAAACCAAATGCAAGCAGGGAAATGATTCCAAGGATGATGCGTCCAGGTCTGAAACGTGGATATTCGTCTACATATTCATATTCATCATCATCTTCATCATCAGAGGATTTCTCATCATCATAGTCATCCATTTTTCTAGATTTTACATCTTCTTTTGCTTTCGCAGTTTCGGCTTCCTCTTTCTTTTTCTTCTTGGCAGCTTTACTGTCAGGGTCAGTTGCAAGCATATCTTCGTATCCCTTGCGAACTGCTTTTTCACGCTTATCACGGATTTCTTCCGCTGGAATGTTCCCATATTTCTGCTCTTCGGAATTATCAGTGGCAGTGGCATCAGTGGCAGCTTTCTGTGCAGCGGCTTTGCGGGCTCTGGCTCTCTCCTTAAGAATACGTTCAGCTTCTTCTTCTGAAATCCCTTTGTCAGCAGCAAGGCGGGCAATCGCTTCTTTGCGGGCGCGGGCTTTTGCTTCTCTGCGGGCAGCTCGTTTCTCTTCAGCGGCACGGGCGGCGGCATCAGCTTTCGCTTTTTCTTCAGCAGCGCGGGCGGCAGCTTCAGCTTTTGCCTTCTCTTCAGCGGCACGAGCCTCAGCCTCAGCTTTTGCTTTCTCTTCTGCAGCTTTCTTGGCAGCGATCTTCTTTGCACGTTGTTTATCAAGGTTCCATTGCTTTTTACAGCTATGGCAGATTGCATATTCATTAAAGATTGGATCCCCGTTTTCGCTGGTGCCAATCTGCTTATTCTGCAAATCCAGGTCTTTTCCACATATTGGGCACTTCATATTAATCATGTACTCCTCTCTTTTGTATCAAAATATTTATAACAGACTTATTATAGCATCTTAAAAGAGGAAGAACAACGAAAAAAGTGTGTTTTACATAAAATGTTTTATAAAAAAATCAAAATTGTGCAAGAATTTAGTTTAAATTCATAAGAAATGGTGGACTTTAAAAATTTAATGTGTTAAAATCAAAAAGTGGCCTGAGAAGGCAAAAGGTATTGTTATGGTTTATGGTATGCCGTAAGCCATCATATAATTAGCCGGTTGAGAAGGAGATTGTTTCGTATGAGTAAGAAGATCAGAACCGAGGCAGTAGATTATCTGTTTCAGGCAATCTTAAGCCTTGAGAATAAAGAAGAGTGTTATACATTTTTTGAAGATATCTGTACGATTAATGAATTGCTTTCATTATCACAGCGTTTTGAAGTTGCGAAGATGTTAAGAGAACACAAGACTTATCTTGAGATTGCAGAAAAGACAGGCGCTTCAACAGCAACGATCAGTCGTGTGAATCGTTCGCTGAATTACGGTAATGACGGATATGACATGGTATTCGAGAGAATCGGACTTGGGGAAGTCAAAGACGAAAAAGCAGAATAAAGTGCGAAAAAACAGTGCAGATGCATTTGGCAAGAATGCAGAAGCAAAAAAAGAAATAAGACGTGCGGTCTTATTTCTTTTTTTTTGCCGAATCCTTTTTGACACCGGTATTTTCAGAGTGAAGCAGATCGGGGAAATTATCCAAAAGCTTTTCTACAATCTGCTTTTTAACATAGATGTCAAAACTCAGGTTACAGATAAATGCAAACAACTGCAGAGAATCCCGGTCATCTTCCGGTGCTTCATCAAAACATTTTTTAGAAGAATTATAAGAGCGGATAATTTCTTTTTCAAATTCCGGAATTCTGGACTTTTCCAGTTCGCATACTTCTTTATAGATAGAAGTGATATCAAAATCCTGATCTGTGTCAAAATACTTATCCGTAATCGGTTCTAACATAGTTTCAATATCTTTAATAGAAAGAAAATTTTTAAAATAATAGATAAAGATCATTATCAGCAGATGTTCTTTGGAGTACTTCTTCTTCATAGGTGGAGGGAGAAGATTGTTCTTGGCATAGTTGTTGATCATGGTCTTGGTAAGGATCTTATCATCTTCATGACGTTTACTGGATGCCAGTTCTTTTTCCATAAAGGTAGTAACCTGATCCATGTATAAATCTATATTCGGAATATCATCGGGTCTCACGTAATCAATCCGTGAGATGCTTGATAAAATGCTGTTCAGCATATCTTTTGTGTCTATTGTCATTTTTTATCACCTCAATGTAATTATTATATAGTTTTGAAAACTAGATGGCAAGCGTTTTTTTATACACGTTGCAGAAAATGTCTGGAAAATACGGCTGAATATCGGAGAAGTTATTGACATTTTAATTGGATATGATAAAATAAGTTCACTAACAAACAATTTGATAACAAACAATTTGAATGCGAACAATTGAACGGAAAGGATGGTAATGTGGAAAGAAAAGGAAGAAAGATCGGACCGGAGATACACTGTGCGGATCTGAAATTGTCAAGGAATCTGTCTGCACATGTGAGAAAGTCCGGAGTGGATGAAGTGACGATGATGCATGGCTGGATCATACGGTATCTGTATGAGAACCGGGAGCAGGATATTTTTCAGAAGGATATTGAACAAAGATTTGCAGTAGGTAGATCTACAGTTACGAATCTGCTTCAATTGATGGAAAAGAAGGGATTCGTAAGAAGAGAATCGGTAAAACAGGATGCCAGGTTAAAAAAAGTAATCCTGACAGAAAAAGGAATTGCAAGTCAGGAATCTTTTGAGGATATTGTGGAGCATATCGAAGAAGAGCTTTCCGAAGGCATATCAGAAGAAGAACTTCATATTTTTTATAAGGTATTAGACCAGATTAATCAGAATGTGAAGAAATATGAAGTCAGGTAATCCGGAAAATCGGAGTTATAAATGTAACTATAAAACAAGAAACGAAACAGAAAGGGCGTAAATGGAATGATTAAGACATTAGCAAAACAGATTAAAGAATTTAAAGCAGCATCCATTGCAACTCCGCTCTTTATGATCCTTGAGGTATTGATGGAGATGATCATCCCATATCTGATGGCATCAATTATTGATAAAGGGGTCAATACCGGGGATATCCACCACATCTACAAAGTCGGCGGAATCATGGTTGTTGCGGCGGTCATCGGATTATTCGCAGGAATGATGGGCGGAAGATTCGGTGCAAAAGCATCGGCGGGATTTGCAAGGAACTTACGAGAGGCTATGTTTAACAATATTCAGACATTTTCATTTTCAAATATTGATAAATTCAGCACAGCAGGACTTGTAACCCGAATGACAACGGATGTAACCAATATACAGAATGCATATCAGATGATCCTGCGTATGTTCACCAGAGCACCGGCCAGTATGATCTGTGCGATGGTTATGGCATTTACGATCAATGCGAGACTGGCATGTATCTATCTTGTAGCGGTAATTATTCTTGGAATTTTATTGTTCCTGATCATGAGCCATGCGACAAAATATTTCCAGCAGGCATTTCCAAAGTACGATGATCTGAATGAATCCGTGCAGGAGAATGTATCTGCGATCCGTGTTGTGAAAGCATATGTAAGAGAGGAACAGGAGACATCTAAGTTACGAAGAGCAAGCGAGAATATCTATAACATTTTTGTAAAAGCAGAGACAAATCTGGTATTCAATGCACCGATGATGCAGACGGCGGTATACACCTGTATTCTGTTAGTGAGCTGGTTCGGAGCAAAGATGATCGCAAGCGATTCCCTGACGACAGGAGAACTGATGAGTCTTCTTACATATTGCATGAATATTCTGATGAGTCTGATGATGTTGTCGATGGTATTTGTCATGGTCGCTATGAGTATGGCAAGTGCGAGACGTATCTCCGAAGTGTTAAATGAGACGAGTGATCTTAAGAATCCGGAACATCCGACCATGAAAGTAGAAGATGGAAGTATTGAATTCCGTCATGTGGACTTTGCGTATAAAAAGGACAGTGACGAACCGGTACTGGAAGATATTGATCTGAAGATCCGTTCCGGTGAGACGATCGGAATCATCGGAGGAACAGGAAGTGCCAAGACGAGTCTGGTTAACCTGATCAGTCGTCTGTACGATGTGACGAAAGGCGAAGTACTGGTCGGTGGCAGAAATGTCAAAGATTATGATATGGAAGTGCTTCGTGATCAGGTATCAGTAGTCTTGCAGAATAATGTGCTGTTCTCCGGAACAATCCTTGATAATCTCCGCTGGGGAGACAAGGAAGCAACTCTGGAAGAATGCAGACACGCGTGTGAACTTGCATGTGCGGATGAGTTCATCGACCGTTTCCCGAAAGGATATGAGACCTACATCGAGCAGGGCGGAAGTAACGT
>ENA-OPCV01002668-OPCV01002668.1-human-gut-metagenome-genome-assembly--contig:-NODE-2668-length-10903-cov-2.285583_pt1 | contig 10903 bp, 10 predicted proteins | sample MGYA00241257_ERZ501494 | MGnify/ENA primary metagenome ERZ501494 (study PRJEB25962, sample SAMEA2042618) | human gut metagenome | biome: human gut; feature: human-associated habitat; material: faeces...
TCGATCATGGTGCCGGTGACCACGGTGCCGAAGCCGTCCTTGGAGAACACCCGATCCACCGGCAGGCGGAAGGGGATCTGCTCGTTGCGGACGGCCACCCGGCTCACCCGCTGCTGAAGCTCCTTTTTCAGTTCCGGGATGCCCTGACCGGTATAAGCGGACACCGGCAGGACAGGTTTGCCCTCTAAAAATGTCCCCTTGACGTGGGCGGCGATGTCCTCCCGGACAATTTCCACCCACTCCTCGTCCACCATATCGATCTTGGTGATGACCACCACACCGTCCCGGATGCCCAACAGGGTCAGAATATCCAGATGCTCCACGGTCTGGGGCATGAAGCCCTCGTCCGCCGCCACCACCAGCATGGCAAGATCGATGCCGCCGGCACCGGCCAGCATATTCTTGATGAATTTCTCGTGGCCCGGCACGTCGATGATACCGGCCTGCGTATGGTCGTCAAACTCGATATGAGCAAAGCCCAGCTCGATGGTGATGCCCCGTTTTTTCTCCTCAATAAGGCGGTCAGTGTCGATACCGGTCAGGGCCTTGATGAGCATGGTCTTGCCGTGATCCACATGACCGGCGGTGCCGATGATGACGTGCTTCATGCCAGCACCTCCGCTGCCGTGTCAGCGATATACTCCATGTCCTCCGGGAAGATGGTCCGCACGTCCAGCAGCAGCCGGCCCTCGGTGATGCGGCCGATGACGGGCTTTTCCCGGCAGCGCAGAGCCTGCTCCGCCTGATTGGGGGACAGCTTGTCCGCCGGAAGGGCCACAGCAAAGGTGGGCAGCAGCTGGGTGGGGACGGAGCCGCCGCCCACCGGCCCGGACTGGGCCACTACCTCCGCCGCCACGCCCCGTTCCTTCAGCAGAGCGCACAGCTGGGCCGCAGAGGCCCGCAGATCCTCCCCGGAGACGGCCAGCATGGCCAGCGTGGGGATCTCCTGCTCCGCCCGGTGCAGGTCCTGATAGGTGGTGAGGGTGGCCCACAGGGCGGCAATGGTCATTTTATCCACCCGGATGGCACGGGCCAGCGGGTGGCGCTTCATCCGGTCGATGTACGGCTTCTTTCCCAAAATGATACCGGCCTGCGGCCCGCCCAGCAGCTTATCACCGCTGAAGCTCACCACATCCACCCCGGCCCGGATGCTGTTTTGCACCGTGGGCTCGTCGTGGATGCCGTAGTGCTCCAGATCCACCAGTGAGCCGCTGCCCAGATCCTCCACCACCGGCAGACCGGTGCGGCAGCCCAGGGCCACGATGTCGCTCAGAGGCAGGGACTCGGTAAAGCCCACGATGCGGTAGTTGCTGGTATGCACCTTCAGCAGCGCACGGGTCTGCTCCCCGATGGCCCGCTCATAGTCGGAGAGGTGCGTCTTATTGGTGGTGCCTACCTCCCGGAGATGGCAGCCGCACAGCTCCATGATATCCGGCACCCGGAAGGAGCCGCCGATCTCCACCAGTTCCCCGCGGGAGGTGATGACCTCGCCCCCCTGAGCCAGAGTGCTGAGGATCAGCATGACGGCGGCGGCGTTATTGTTGACCACCATGGCACTCTCGGCACCAGTGAGACGGCACAACAGCTTTTCCACATGGTCGTGGCGGCTTCCCCGATGGCCCGCCTCCACGTTATACTCCAGCGTGGAATAGCCCCGTGCGATGTCGTATACGGCGTCCGCCGCCCGGTCAGACAGGCAGCCACGGCCCAGATTGGTATGGAGAATGACGCCGGTGGCGTTGATGACCGGCCGCAGAGACGGCAGGGACTCCCGTGCCGCCACCCGGCAGATCCGGTCGCCCAACCCCTCCAGCCAGAAAGTAGCCGTCCGTGAAGCCGTCCCGGGAGAAGGCGGAGCGCAGCTGCTCCAGCACGGTACGGATCCACTCCGTCACGGAGGAGGAAGCGTAGTGCTCCCGCAGGTCGGACACCTCCGGCAGATCATATAGCTCGGTCACTTTGGGGATGGCTCGCAGCAGCTCATTCATACGGTTTGCTCCTTTTGTTCGGCAGCCGCCTGTCGGCGGGCGGTGTAGATGGAATGGAGGATATTGACGCAGTAGATGCCCGCCAGCACCAGCGCCGTGGCCAGCCCCTGCAGCAGGGAGAAGGGCTCATGGAGGAACACCACGCCGCTGACCACAGAGATCACGGTGGTCAGGCCGGAGAAGGCGGAGGTGCGGGTGGGGCCGATGATGGTGACGGAGCGGTTGGTCAGCAGAAAGGCCAGCGTGGTGCAGCCGATGCCCAGATACAGGCAGGAGGTCAGAAAGCTGCCGCTGGTAAAGGGCAGGGTCAGATACTCCGTCACCGTTCCGTGGACGCCGTTATACACCAAGGCGCAGACGGTGAAGAACACCGCCCCCGTCAGGCACATGAAATAGGTCTTCTCCACGGGGGTATAGGCCGTCAGCTGGCGGTTGTGGATGAAATAAATGACGTCACTGAACACGGCCCCGAACAGCAGCACATAGCCCAGAGGGTTGAAAGTAGGGCTGGTCCCCTTCAGCAAAGTGATGATGACGATGCCCGCAGTGGACAGCAGGACGCCGCCCACCTGAAATTTACTGGGCATCTCGTGGAGGAACAGCGCCGAGGCCAGCACCGTGAAGATGGGGATGCAGGCGATGATGGTGCCGCTCTCGGAGGCGGAGGTCAACTCGATGCCATACGTCTCGAAGATGAAGTAGGCCGCCGGAAGGTACAGGGTCATCCGCAGTAGCGGCCACGGCTTCTTGGTCTTATAGTCGATATGGATGACGCCCAGCAGGGCGCACAGGGACATGGCCGCAGCGCCCATGAGAAAGCGCCAGCTCAAAAGGGAAAATGCCGGCACCGTACCCACGATGCGCTTGGTGAACATAAAACTCAGGCCGAACAGCATGGAGCTGCAGCAGGAGCCCAGCATGGCGCTGATCTCACGCCAACTCATTTTACCCACAGGGATCATCCTCTTCCATATCGTTTTTTTGCAGAGAAGGGCTTCTATCTTTGGTATACACGATTTTAACATATCTTTTTGATAAAACAAGCCCCTGCAGAAAAGAATCTCGTTGCATAATGGAAAAAAGCTGTGTATAATACAGGAAAATACCGAAAATCACCACGGGGCCGACCCAAAGTCCGGCCAAAGAAAGGACGAAACGCTATGGATCCCAGAAAATTGATGGAGCGTCTGAAGGGCGCTGCGGCTCTGACGGAGCAGGATGTGGGGGAATTTTCCCATTTTAAGGGGAAGATGATGAAAATCAGTGTCCACAACTATGCCGTGGAGGACTGGGGCAGCCTGTCCCTGCTGGAATCCCGTGGCATGGCGGGGCTGATGCGGCGGGATATGCTGGTCATCAACTCCTGCGTGAAGGATATCCCGGTGCTGGTGATCCAGTACATGGGGCTGTTTGGCCGCCGGATGCTGCAGGTCCATGTGTTGGACGTGATGAAGGACAAGACCGCCGCCGGACGCTTTGCGTCCTTGGGAAGGATGGCGGAGCAGTCCGGCACCGCCGTGCAGGAAACGCCGGTGGAGTGGTATACCCCCATACAGCTGCCCGGCAGCGTCACCGTCACCGGCAAGAGCAGTCAGCTGGAGCAGTTGGCCGGGGACGTGGCCGTCAGCTATCTTGCCGCCGCCGCTCAGGTGCGCCAGACCGGCGCCGTGGAGGGCCGGTATCTGCGGCTGCGGAAGCTCATGAGCCAGCTGTTTGACCACGGCGGCTTCGGCTACGACGCCATCCGGGTATGTCTGCAGCAGCAGAACACCGAGGATCTGTACAGCCGCTGGCTGTTCGGTCTGGGGGAGGCTCCCGTGTCCGGCAGCGGCGAACAGAGCGATGCCGCCGCAGCGCCTGCACAAACCTCGGATGAAGAAAAAAACACGCCTCAGGAGCCGGAGACGACCTCCGAGGGCAGTGAGGCTCCGGAGGAGAACGGCTGAGCCCGGCAGCGGCAAATCATGGAAAAAAGCAGCGGAACGGCCCGTCTTTTCCGCTGCTTTTCTTGCGAACCGATCGCTTTCGCGGATGTATACAGGACGCTATTTGAAAGATTTCTTCAAAATTTTTATTAAGATTCATAAAAACAGTGGATTCTTCTGGAGAGTTGCTGTATAATAGTGTGGTTAAAATACCTATGTTCTGCGTTTTTGTCCCTCCGGGATACACACAGACAGGGAGATGAGGGATTGAAGTTATGAAGAAGGCAAAACCGCAGGATATCGTATACCAGTACGTGAAGAATCAGATCATAGGCAAATCCATGTTCCCCGGCAACCGCATCATCGAGGACGACATCATCCGGGAGACCGGCACCAGCCGCACCTCCATCCGTCCGGCGCTGCTGCGGCTGAAATACGAGGGACTGGTGGAGATGATCCCCAACCGGGGGGCCTTTGTGGCCAAGCCCAGCGAGGAGGATCTGCGGCAGGTATATCGGGTCCGTGAGGTGCTGGAGCATGGGATGCTGGAGGACGCCATCCGCCACCGCACCGAGGCCCAGCTGCGGGCCATGGAGGAGAATCTCAAGGCCCAGGAGGTGCTGACCCAGCATTATTCCCGGCAGGAATATGTGACCTTGAACCACACATTCCACTGGTTGGTGGTGGAGGCCTCCGCCAACAAGTACTATGAGAAGTATCTCAACGAGCTGTACAACAAGATCAACACCTACATGATCTTCTACGATCAGTCCAGCGACAACAACTCCATTGTCAGCCACACCATGATCTATGAGGCTCTGCGGGACCGGGATCTGGAGAAGGGTCTTTTGGGCCTCCGGGAGGATATCCAGATCGCATGGGAGGATATGCGGAAAATCAATGTCCCTCTGTAAAAAAGCGCCGGGACACCTGCGGCGTCCCGGCGGGGTATGCGGTTTCAGGCGGCCTTGACAGGCTCCCGCTTGACAGGCTCCCGATGGGGCAGTTGGACATAAAAGATGGTCAGCAGCATGATGCCGCAGCCCACCCACTCCCGGACGGACAGCATCTCGTGGAGGATGATGACGCCGCCCACGGCGCTGAACACCGCCTCCATGCTCATGAGCAGGGCCGCCACCGAGGCGGGGGTGAACCGCTGGGCGTAGATCTGGATGGTGTAGGTAACGCCTACCCCCAGCACGCCGGCAAACAGCAGCGGCGCCACGGCCGCCGTCAGGTCGGCCAGCGTCAGGCTCTCGGTGAAAAGGGCCACCAGTCCCGACAGGGTACCGGTGCAGAGGAACTCCACCACCATGAAGGGCAGGGCGTCCACGTGGGGTGAAAACCGACTCCACAGCAGGATATGCAGGGCGAAGCACAGGGTGCTGGCCATGATGGCGGCATCGTTCACGTCCAGTGAGAAGCCGTCGGAGATGCACAACAGATACAGGCCCACTATGGCCATGGCGATGCCGATCCATACCCGGCGGGAGGTCTTTTTCCGGAACAGCAGCAGGTCCAGCACCGGCACCAGTGCGATGTAGGCGGATTCGATGAAGCCGGCCTTGGTGGCGTCGGCCACATGGAGACCGATCTGTACCAGCACCGCACCGCCCCAGTTGGCAAGGCTGGCTCCCAAGGCCGCCAGCCAGAAGCGCCTGCCGTGCCACCGCTCCACCTCCTCGCCGGCCTCCAGAGCGGCGAGAGCCTTGCGGCGGCGCATATAGAAAAACAAGGGCAGCAGGGACAGAACGCCCAGATAGTACCGCAGGGAGATGAAGGTGAAGGCCCCCAGATGCTGGGAGGCCTGCTTCTGGAAGATGAAATTCATGCCCCAGATAACTGCACACAGCACCAGCGCACAGTTTGCCAGAAAGGTCTTGTTTTTCATAGCGGTCCACTTCTTTCTTTTTGATCGAATGACAGTTTTTTGATATAGGCCACGGGCCAAAAATAGGGAATGGGAGAGATCAGAGAATGAAACAGGGGAATCCGGCGGATATCGTCTACGATTACATCAAAAATCAGATCGTCACCAAGGCCATCTATCCCGGCACCCGCATCGTGGAAGAGGATCTGGTGCGGGAGACCGGTGTCAGCCGGACTCCGGTGCGCTCGGCGCTGATGCGGCTGGCCTATGACGGTCTCATCCAGCAGCAGCCCAACCGGGGCGCCGTGGTGGCAAAGCCCTCCGCCACGGATCTGCGGCAGGTGTATGAGGCACGGGCTGTGCTGGAGGTGGGGGCCTTCCGGGCCGCCGTCCATCGCCGCAGTGATGAGAGCGTCCTTCAGATGGAGCAGAACCTGCAAAAGCAGCAGGATTTGACGAACCTCTTTAACATGACGGAGTATGTCCAGCTGAATCGGGAGTTCCATTGGATCATCACCATGGAGGCCCAGAACGCCTACTATGAGAAGTATCTCAACGAATTGCAGAACAAGGTCGCTACCTACCTGCTGTTCTGGGACAGCTCCACCACCAACAGTCTGTCGCTGGATCTCCACCTTCGCATCTTCGAGGCGTTCCGGGACCGGGACGAGCAGAAGGGCGTGCTGGCCCTGATGGAGGACCTGCAGCTGGCGGAGGAATGTGTCCGGGAATCCCAACAGCTGTGATGATAGCACACCCTTTGCCGTAAAGCAAGCATAAAGATATTGCCCTGCACCACATTTTATGGTGCAGGGCAATTTGTTTTGTCCGGCGGACGAAGTCCTGTACCGTCGGGCGGTTTCCGTCGCATTCTCACGACCGTTTAACGGTTTATTTATTCTTGTGTCACAGTTGTGAACGATACCTTAACTTGACCTTGCGTTCGATATTGTATACAATACTCTCAACAAAAGATGTTTCGATCTTTGAACCATCTATTGTGAAATTGACGAGAGCTTTGCTTCCCGAAAGTGAGGTAACAAAAAATGGTCATCGGAGTATTGAAGGAAATCAAGGGCAATGAATACCGTGTGGCGGCCGTACCCGCCACCGTGCATGAGATCGTGCGTCACGGTCACACCGTGTACGTGGAAACCGGCGCCGGCGTGGGCAGCGGGTTCAGCGATGCGCAGTATGAGGCTGCCGGCGCTATCATCGCCGACACCAACACCGTCTGGGAGAAGGCCGACCTGTACTACAAGGTCAAGGAACTGTTCCCCCAGGAGTTCAAGTGGATGAACAAGGGCAAGATCCTCTTCACCTACATCCACTCCAACGCTCACCCCGACGAGACGGACACCCTGCTGGGCAGCCACGTCTCCGCCGTGGCCTATGAGGATGTGCAGGACGAGGAGGGCAAGTTCCCCCTGCTGCGCCCCATGAGCGAGCTGGCCGGTAAGGGCGGCTTCCTGGCGGCCCTGCACTTTGCCCAGTCCGTCAACGGCGGCCCCGGCAAGCTGCTGGCCAACGTCACCGGCGTGGAGACCCCCATCATCACCATGCTGGGCTGCGGCGTGGTAGGTACCGGTGCTGCCGAGCTGGCTGCTGCCTTCGGCAACGAGGTACGTATTCTGGACGTCAACATGAACACTATGCTGGCCGCCAAGAAGACCTCCCCCGCCAACATCACCTACATGATCTCCAACCGCTCCAATCTGGAGAAGTGCCTGCGGGAGTCCGATGTCATCATCAACGGCATCCTGTGGGCCAAGGACCGCAAGGACCACATCGTCTATCGTGAGGACCTGAAGCTGATGAAGCCCGGTGCCATGATCGTGGACGTGGCCTGCGACGAGAACGGTGCCATCGAGACCTGCCGGGATACCACCCATGATGATCCCATCTACTTCGTGGACGGCGTGATGCACTACTGCGTGGATAACATCCCCTCCGCCTTCTCCCAGACCGCTTCCGTGACGCTGGCCAATGCCACCCTGCCCTATCTGCTGCAGATGGCGGATAAGGGCTTTAAGAAGGCCATGGAGGATAACCGCCTGCTGCGTCTGGGCATGACCTGCTACGACGGCAAGCTGACGCTGAAGGAGACGGCTCTGAAGCAGAACCGTGAGTGGACCGACGCCGACGAGCTGGTCAAGGTCTGGTAAAACGCCATTCCCTCTATTTGATAACCAGTTTCCATTACTCCTCATCACACGGGGTGCTCCGGTGTCAGATTCCTGACGCCGGAGCAGGGAACCCCCGCAGAGTGGAAGTCCCCCCGGCCGAGGCGAATGGAGACCTGTTATATTTCTATACCATCGCTGTCAGGCGTGTTTGCCCTTGTTCATCGGTGGTACTACGCAAGCAACACAAGCAGTAACACGAAAAAGAGAAACAACCTGAAAACTTGAGGAGGTAAATATGGATAATTATGGTATCCTTTCTCTGGCTCCTGCTCTGATCGCCGTTATCTTGGCGTTCATTACGAGAGAAGCCCTGTTCTCCATCCTGTGCGGTGTTCTGGTGGGTCTGCTCATCACCGGTCAGGACCTGCTGTTCGGCTTCACCGGCATCATCCAGAGTGCTCTGGGCAATGCCGATTTCATCTGGGTCATCGGTATCGAGGTGTTCATCGGTATCATGGTGGCCTTCTTCCAGAAGTCCGGCGCTATTTCCGCCGTGGCCAACAAGCTCAATGAGAAGCTTCACATCACCCCCAAGATCGCTCAGGTCATGGGCGCTGCGCTGGGCGTGCTGATCTTCTTCTCCGACTATTTCTCCCCCCTGTTCGTGGGTAACGTGATGCGTCCCATCACCGACAAGGCCAAGGTCTCCCGTGAGAAGCTGGCCTGGCTGTGCGACTGCACCTCCGCTCCCGTCTGCATCACCCTTCCCTTCACCGCTTGGGGCGTGTATGTAGCCGGTCTGGTGGTGGGTTTCGGCACCTTCGCCACGGCGGACGCTGGCCAGGCCGCCGTCATCCACTCCATCCCCTTCCAGCTGTACGGCATCCTGACCATCGTCATGATCTTCCTGGTGGCTCTGGGCTTCATTCCCGATTTTGGCCCCATGAAGAAGGCCGAGGAGCGTGCCCGCACCACCGGCAAGGTCATTGCCGACGGATCCACCCCCATGCTGTCCAATGAGCTGGACAACATCAAGCCCAAGGAGGGCTTCAAGTCCAACATCATTCTGCACTTCCTGATCCCCGCTCTGATCGTTATCGCCGTGACCATCGGCACCTATGTCATCATGGGCTCCGCCAAGACGCTGGAGGCCTTCGTGCTGGCCGTTACCTATCAGGCCATCGTGCTGCTGATCCAGAAGGCCTTCAACATCCGTGAGATGATCCAAGTAGCCACCGAGGGCATCAAGTCCGTGGTCAGCGCTATGCTGATCCTGTCTCTGGCCTACTGCATCAACGCCATCTCCAAGACGCTGGGCACCTCCAGCTACGTCATCAGCGTCACCGAGAGCTGGATGACCCCCGTGACCCTGCTGGCTCTGACCTTCGCTGTCTGTGCCTTCATGGCTTTCTTCACCGGCACCAGCTGGGGCGTGTACGCCATCATGATTCCCATTGCCATGCCTCTGGCCTTCAATATGGCCGGCGGCGTGGAAGGCAGTCTGGTCTATGCGGAGATCGCAGCCGTCATGGGCGGCGGTGCCTTCGGTGACCACTGCTCCCCCCTGTCCGACACCACCATCCTGTCCTCTCTGGGTGCAGGCTCCGACCACGTGGATCACGTTAAGACTCAGTTGCCCTACGCTCTGTCAGTGGCTGTGCTGTGCCTGATCGGCTACATTATCATCGGCATTTGCCTGTAAAACATACCTTGGCTGCTTGTACGTTTGTTTGAAAGAGAAAATCCATCCATTCCATATCCAAAAGATAGGGGGCCTCTGGAAACAGAGGCCCCCTATCTTTTGGACGGAGGAGGCACCATTTGTCTATCCGGCGACATATTCCGCTGGAGTACCGGGGACACGCAAAAAGCGCTCCCTCCACCGATGTGGAGGTAGCGCTTTTGCTTATCACTTAATACAGCTTCACGATGCTCAGGGCCATAGCCACATGACCGATCATGGAGTTGAAGTCGAACACGGGAATGTCCAGTTCCTCCCGGATGCGGTGGGCGAAGGGGGGCAGGTCGGTGCATTCCAGTACGATGGCACCGATCTCCGGGTGATCCTTGACGCCCTGACGGGCCACATTCAGGATCTCCTCGGTGACAAGGTCCATATCGAAGCTGTCGTCGGGATGGTCGAAGATCTTGCTCCACTCCGGGGCGTTCTCCAGCCCCATGACGATGGGGTGCATCTCATCGGTGATGCCGCAGGCCCGCAAGTGCTTTTCGGACAGGCTGGAGGCGCTGGCGGTGATAACGCCCACGGCTCGGTCACGGCCCACCAGTGCCTGTGCAAAGGGTACCTGCAGCAAAGAGGAGGTGAACACCGGGATATCCACGGCGTTGGCCAGTGCCTCCTGGAAGATGGCATTGAAGCCGCAGCTGGTGGTAATGGCCCGAACACCCTCCTTCTCCAGCTCCTTGGCCAGCTGGATCATATCCTCCAGCAGCTTCTGGCTGGGGTGCAGGATCACGGTGTCGGTGTTGGCGCCCTTCACCTCCACCAGCTTCACCGGGAAGGGGTAGGATGCCAGATTGGTGCTGTTGCCGGGCAGTTGTTCCAGCTGCATGAGGCCCTGAGGCACATGGCCGGATTCCCAGCGGAGAATTGCAATCTTTTCCATAATATTCCTCCTGTTGGCCTGTGACCGACTCCCACCGGCAGGCCATCCGAGTATGTCACCGCAGACGATCCACGGTTTATCCATATAGTACAGCAAAGCAGGGAAAAAAGCAATATTAAATCTTACTATTGTATACAACGTCTAAATTTAATGATGAATTTCAGTCAAGTTTACAAAATGTTCAAAATCCACATTTTTAATGTTGACTTCGGGTTTAAAGATGTATACAATCTTAACAACAGCTATCGCATTGTTTGCGCTTACTTAGCTGTTATCGATTTCGTCGCTTTATTTTTGAAAGTGAGGTAACAAAAAATGGTCATCGGAGTACTGAAGGAAATCAAGGGCAATGAATACCGTGTGGCGG
>ENA-OPCV01002671-OPCV01002671.1-human-gut-metagenome-genome-assembly--contig:-NODE-2671-length-10892-cov-3.356003_pt1 | contig 10892 bp, 9 predicted proteins | sample MGYA00241257_ERZ501494 | MGnify/ENA primary metagenome ERZ501494 (study PRJEB25962, sample SAMEA2042618) | human gut metagenome | biome: human gut; feature: human-associated habitat; material: faeces...
AACACTATGCGATCAAGATGCCTGTATTCTCATTTGAGAAGATCCGCGGTGCTGATATCAGTCTTGGACCGGAAATGAAGTCAACAGGTGAGTGCCTTGGTATTGCTGAGACATTCAATGAAGCGCTTTACAAAGCATTTATCGGAGCAGGTATCCGTCTTCCGAAACATAAAAACATGATCATCACTGTTAAAGACGAAGACAAACAGGATATCATCCCGATCGCAAGAAGATTCGAAGCACTTGGATACAGAATCTATGCTACACTGGGAACTGCAAAAGTCCTCAAAGAAAACGGAATCAAAGTTATCCGTACAAATAAGCTGGAGCAGCCTGCACCGAACCTTATGGACCTTATCCTTGGTCATAAGATCGACGTTGTCATCGATACTCCGCCACAGGGTGTAGAGCATCAGAAAGATGGTTTCGTCATCAGACGTAACGCCATCGAGACAGGTGTCAATGTCCTTACTTCTCTGGATACAGCAGAAGCACTGGCAACCAGCCTTGAGAATACAGACCTGAACAATTTATCTCTTATTGATATTGCTACGATTGCAAGAAGATAAAGAACTGATAAATAATATGAAATGATGAAAAGCAGCCGTAATTTTCTCTGTCGGAGAAAAGGCGGCTGTTTTTATCTTATAGAATCAGCAGGAAAAATACAGATTACAGTTGTATCAGTGGCATGGTGTGTAATATAATCATATGAGTATTTACAGTGAGTCAGATAGATATATGTGGGTCTTTTGCATTACTTATTATCTGGCAGAAACCTGTCTGATCCGGTTGAAAATCGTTGTAAATAAGAATAACAACAAAAAAGAAAACAGGAAGGGAAAGATTATGGATTTTATTGAACTGTTAAAGGTCATTTTCCTTGGGATCGTAGAGGGAATCACAGAATGGCTCCCGATCAGCAGTACCGGACATATGATCCTGGTGGATGAGTTTCTGAAACTGAATGTGACAGAGGATTTTAAGAATCTGTTTTTCGTAGTGATCCAGCTTGGCGCGATCCTCGCGGTTGTAGTTCTCTACTGGAACAAATTGTGGCCGTTTTATATCAGACCAATTTCAAAGAAACAGCAGGCAGTGCTTAACAGGCATGGTGCAGTATCCAGAGGAATTCTTACTTTTGTGGAGAAGTTCTGTGATAAAGAGAAATGGGTACTCTGGTTTAAAATTATAGTAGCCTGTATACCGACGATTGTTATCGCACTTCCGTTTAATGATATCATTGAAGAGAAATTTAATAACTATGTAGTAGTTGCCATTGCACTGATCGTATATGGTATCCTCTTCATTGTCATTGAGAATTATAACAAGAGAAGAAGACCAACCTGTACAAATCTGGAAAATCTGTCATTTAAGACTGCACTCATCATCGGTCTGTTCCAGGTACTCTCCGTAGTTCCGGGTACATCCCGTTCAGGTTCCACCATTATCGGTGGTATCCTTGCAGGAACCTCCCGTACAGTAGCAGCAGAATTTACCTTCTTCCTGGGAATCCCGGTCATGTTCGGAGCCAGTCTTCTGAAAATCCTGAAATTCGGTTTCTCTTTCACAGGAACAGAGGTGATGATCCTGATCGTGGGAATGGTAGTGGCATTTGTAGTTTCCATTATCGCGATCAAATTCCTGATGGGATACATAAAGAAACATGACTTTAAGGCATTCGGATGGTACAGAATCGCACTTGGTATTCTGGTGCTTGGATACTTTATCGGAAAAACACTTCTTGGTTGTAAATAATGTATAAGAAAAGCCCTGCTGTATAAGCGGCATGTACGTCATAAGCGTATATCCCGGACAGCAGGGCTTTTTATTATGTTACAGGTTTCTTATATGCAGATCATTTCGCCGGTATAAGAGGTATCATAACCTGTCAGATGATGAATCTCAGTTTTGAAATCTTCAGACTGTACAATTTCCACAAGAGCAGAGAACCCCGGCTTTCTCACAGATTCCGCAGGAATTGCCAGATACATCTGCATATCAGTCACAGGGACGAAATCAAGTCCCGGAAAGTAACGTGCGATCATTTCTTCTCCAAAAGCAACATTCGCTCTGTGCTCAAAAACAGCAGATGCAGATGACATATCAGAGACAGCTTCATTTCTGTATCCGCTGATTTTTTCAGAAGAGATTCCCCGTTCTTTTAACAGACGGTCCAGATAAACCCTGCGGGCACTTCCCTTTTCACGATTCATAAAAACAACTTTCGGATCCGTCAGGTCCTCCACAGAAGAAATCTTTTCAGGATTTCCGGCCTGTACATAGAAGCCGACAGAGTATTTATATAAAGAAAGAAGTATCAGCGGGATTCCGGGAACCAGGTGACGGATATCATCTATATCCAGACTGGTAGCAGCGATATGTGCCTTTTCGAAATACAGGGAATAAAGTCCGTTATAGTCATTCATATGAGACTGCAGGACAGGAAGGCCATCAGGATGAGCGGACATTTTGCCGAGAAGAAGCTCCAGGGCGGCAGAAGTCTGGCCGCTTAAAATGATACCACTGGAATGAAGCAGATAATCTCTTTTCAGCAGAGAGCTCTCAGGTTCAAAATTAACAGAAGTGTATGGAATATCCTGCCCGCTTCCGGAATTGCCGGAACTGCTTCTGTTAAGATACTGTGTCAACTGCTCTTCGCTGACCCTGAGTTGTTTTCCGATTTTGGAAGATTCCAGCTCACCGCGCTTGATAAGTTCATAGACCGTTGTCTTTTTGATCTTCAGACGGTCTGCGACCTCCTGAGCTGTGTAAAGTTTATTCATCAATACCTACCATGACATTAGTAGCCTTGATCACTGCATAAGCATCAGAACCTACTTTCAGGTTTAATTCTTCAACTGCTGCACAGGAGATGGTTGCTGTGATAATGTTTCCACCGCCGATATCAATAGAAACGATGGAGTTTACAGCTCCGTTATTGATACTTACTACTTTCCCTTTTAACTGATTGCGTGCACTTAATTTCATGATAATCACCTCACTGTTTATTATTTTTTTCTATAAATTTATCTGATACCCGATCAAAGGCCGGAAAGTTGTTTTTGTCGATAAAAATAAGGCTTTCAATCTGCTATCATTTACATGATAACATATACAAATAAAATTGACAAGAATACAAAAGTTTTGTACAATAGATACAAAAGGAAACAAAACTGAATAAAACAAAACGAAACTAAATGAAAGGCGGTAAAAATATGAGAAAGAAATTAATTGCAGCAATGATGGCAGGAGTACTGAGCACAGGAATGCTCAGCACAGGAGTTTTCGCAACAGATACAGACTTAAAAGGTGAAGTTAACACATTCATAGCAGCAAGCTTAAGCAATGCAATGGAAGAAATCCAGAAAGACTTCAATGAGACATATCCTGATGTTGAAATCCTCTACAATGCAGACAGCTCAGGCACATTACAGACACAGATCGAAGAAGGCGCACGCTGCGATCTCTTCTTCTCAGCAGCTGATAAACAGATGAATGCTCTGATAGACGAAAATCTGGCTAAGAAAGATACTGTAGAAGATATCCTTGAGAACAAAGTCGTTCTGATCAAACCTAAGGATGGAGAAACAAAAGTTACAGGATTCGAGAACATCACAGATGCAGCCAACATCGCACTTGCAGGTGACAGCGTTCCTGTTGGACAGTATTCCAGAGAAATTTTCGACAATCTTGGAATTACAGATGAAGTAAATAAGATGGAAATCAATGAAGGTAAAAATGTATCTGAAGTTCTTGCTGCAGTAAGTGAAGGAAGTAATGAGATCGGTATCGTTTATGCTACAGATGCAGCTTCCGTTGCAGATAAAGTAGACGTTATCGCAGAAGCTCCGGCAGATGCACTGAAGACACCTGTTCTCTATCCGGTAGGCCTTATCGAAGACAAAGAGGCATCTGAAGATGATACAGCAGCTGCAGAAGCATTTCTTGAGTACATCAAATCTGATGACGCTATGAAAGTGTTTGAGAAATATGGCTTTACAGCATACAAAGCAGATGATGCTTCCGAAACAGATGATAAAGATGCAGAAGCAACAGAAGAAGCAGATGACACAGAAACAAATGCTGAGACAGAGACAACAGAGGAAGCTAAATAAGAATGAGTGAATTTCTGGCAGAAATAAACTGGAGTCCTTTATGGATTTCTCTGAAAACAGGTTTCGCGGCTACTGTGATCGCGTTCTTTCTGGGAATATTCTTTGCGAGACTGGTGATGAAGATGAAACCTGTTTCCAGAGGCATACTGGATGGTATCCTGACCATGCCTCTGGTACTTCCCCCAACAGTGGCCGGTTTCATTCTGCTTTTGCTGTTCAGTCTGAGACGTCCGTTCGGGGCATTTCTGCTGGATAATTTTGACATTAAGATCGTACAGACCTGGAAGGGCTGCGTGATCGCAGCATCTGTAATTGCGTTTCCACTGATGTATCGAAATGCACGCGCTGCATTTGAACAGGTGGATGTGAATCTGATCGCAGCAGGCAAGACACTTGGCATGAGTGACAGAAGAATCTTCTGGACAGTTGTCATGCCGACAGCAGGACCCGGAATCGCATCCGGTACAGTCCTTGCCTTTGCCAGAGCAATCGGAGAATACGGTGCTACATCCATGCTCGCAGGAAACATTCTTGGCAAGACCAGAACCGTTTCCGTTGCCATTGCTTCGGAGACTGCGGCAGGAAATTATGGCATGGCCGGTTTCTGGGTAGTTGTGATCTTGATCATTTCATTTGTGATCGTTGCGGCGATCAATATCGTTTCCGGTAAGGGAATGAAGATGGGCAGGTGGATGTAATGGCAATCAGTGTGGATATTGAGAAGAAACTTCATGGCTTCACTCTGAAAGTAAAGCTGGAGAGTGATGGTTCTCCAATGGGGATCCTTGGAGCATCCGGAAGCGGAAAAAGTATGACTCTGCGCTGTATTGCAGGAATCCAGACACCGGACTCAGGAAGAATTGTTGTAAATGATAAAGTTCTTTTTGATTCAGAAAAGAAAATCAATCTTAAACCGCAGGAGAGGAAGGTCGGCTATCTTTTTCAGAACTATGCACTTTTTCCTACCATGACTGTAGAGAAGAATATCGCATGCGGATACAGAGGGGATAAGAAACAGCTTAAGGCAAAAGTGGCAGATTACATAGAGCGCTATCAGCTTAACGGGCTGGAGAAACGTTATCCGGGACAGCTTTCCGGAGGTCAGCAGCAGCGTGTCGCACTGGCACGAATGATGATCGGAGAACCGGAAGTCATCCTTCTGGATGAACCGTTCTCAGCACTGGATGGATATCTGAAAGATATCATGCAGCGTGATATGCAGAACTTTCTTAATGAGTACACAGGTGATATGATTCTGGTCACTCACAGCCGTGATGAGGCTTACAAGTTCTGCGGACATCTGACAATTCTGGACAGCGGTCAGGCACTTACTACAGGAGAAACCAAGAAACTCTTTGAACGACCTGGTATTCTGCAGGCAGCCAGACTGACAGGGTGTAAAAATTTCTCAACTGTACAGAAAATGGGAAAACACAGTATTTATGCAGTGGACTGGGATCTGATGCTGCAGACCAAAGATGTGGTGCCGGATGATGTTACGCATGTGGGAATCCGCGGTCACTGGATGAAAGGTGCATCTGAAGGCGGAGAGAACCACATGGAAGTGGAAGTTATGGAATATATTGAAACGACCTTTGAACATCAGTATTTACTGAAGAACAAGAAAGGCGGAGACTGTCAGCCGGTCTGGTGGATGTGTCCCAAAGGAAATTTTGAGGAAGATCCGCGTGCAAAAGTTCCGAAATATATTCATTTTCCGGAAGAGCATCTGATGCTGCTGAAAGAAGCAAAATAGAATATATAAGAAATAATAAAAAGCGTTGTATTTTCAACAGAGATTTCTGGTGAAGATATAACGCTTTTTTAACCGAATCAAGTAAGTCCCTGCGGAGCAGTTATTCGGTGTAGAATCGCGTAGCCACGTAGCTGTAAGAGTCTGCCGGTTTGATCACGCAGATGGATGTTATCAAATTGTCTGAGAAATCTATGACGGATGATTCTTAGAATATTTTATGTAGTCCACAACCATCATCGCCAGTTTAAATGTTAATGCATCCTCAAACGCACGGATATCCAGTCCGAATTTTCTCTGCAGCTTCTCAAAGCGGTACACCAGAGTATTTCTGTGTACATAAAGCTGTCTGGAAGTCTCGGAGAGATTCAGGTTATTTTCAAAGAAGGTACGGATGGTGATCAGGGTTTCTTCGTCAATAGAATCCAGAGTTTCCTCTTTGAAGATCTCGTCGATAAACATTTCACATATGGGAACAGGAAGCTGGTAGATCAGTCTGCCGATTCCAAGCTGGTTATATCCGAATACATTTTTATCTGCGTAGAAAATCTTGCCTACTTCAAGGGCTGTATGTGCTTCCTTGTATGCGTCTGGAAGCCTGGAAATATCCTCTGCCAGATTACTGTAGGCAACCCATGCGGAAGTCATTGCTTCTGTATTTAACATATCTACAAGCATATATGCAATTGATTCCAGATCCTCATAAGTTTCTGTAGACTGTAATTCTCTGATGATGATAATCCCTGTATCATCAATAGCTGTGATGAAATCTCTGGTACGGGCAGAGAAAATATTCCGGATCGTAGCGAGAGCGTTCTCATCCTTGGTCTGTTTGGTTTCCACAAGAAATACGGCACGCTGAACAGAAGTTGCAATGTGCAGTTTCTTGGCGCAGTTAAAGGCATCTACATCAGAATAACTACCAAGGAGAAGATTCTGCATAAAGGTATTCTTGTCGCTTTTCTCTGCATAGGCAGCCAGGAGACTCTGTACCTGGCATACAGCCAGCTCTCCGATGGTAGCAGTACTTTCTGCTTTTCCCCATACGATCAGAATATAGGAGATGGAATGGTTCTCCATGATCTTATACAGGCAGCAGCTTGTATTGGAAACACACAGGGCACTGCTTTGGCGAAATTCTTCCAGTTTTGATTCTGCAGGAAGTTTTTTATCACAGGTAGAGAGAAAGATATGGTTATCAGAATCCAGCAGACAGAAATCAATCTGGCTGATATTCTTCCAGTCTGTCAGGCATTTCTGTAAAATCTGTTGTATTTTCATTAGGTCAATCCTTTCTTTTGGGGTATGAGTCAGCTTATAGCAATCCTTGCAAATTGTCTGATCGAAGTAATCAGGCAGCCAATTCTATATTATAACATAAAAACCCGGGGAAAACTCCCCGGGTTTATTAAAGATTCCTGAAAATTAGTTGCAGATTGTAAGTTCTGTTTCTTTATCAAAGAAATGAGATTTTTCCATATCGAATGCGAATTTGATCGGATCACCGGTCTTAGCTGTTGTACGAGGATCAACTCGTGCTGTAACCTGAGTTCCGTTTACATCGAAGTATAAGAATACTTCAGCTCCGAGAAGCTCGTAAACTTTAACTACGGATGTCATCGGTGCGCTTGGAGAAGCTTCGATGAACATCTGGGAATCATGGATATCTTCCGGACGGATACCGAGAACAACTGTTTTACCTACATAGCCGCCATCTTTAAGAGCTTTTGCTTTAGCAGCTGGGATAACCAGTTCATGCTCGCCAACTTTAGCGATAAGGTTGCCACCTTTTTCGGAGATAACAGCGTCAAGGAAGTTCATCTGCGGAGATCCCATGAATCCTGCAACGAATAAGTTGCCTGGTTTCTGATACAGGTTCTGAGGTGTATCTACCTGCTGAACAACACCGTCTTTCATAACAACGATTCTGGTACCAAGAGTCATAGCCTCTGTCTGGTCATGTGTTACGTAGATGATGGTAGCGCCCAGTCTCTGGTGGATCTTGGAAATCTCGATACGCATCTGTACACGAAGTTTTGCATCCAGGTTGGAGAGCGGCTCATCCATAAGGAATACCTTAGGATTACGAACGATAGCACGTCCCATAGCAACACGCTGTCTCTGACCACCGGACAGAGCCTTCGGCTTACGATCAAGCAGCTGAGTCAGATCCAGGATCTTTGCAGCTTCTTTAACCATCTTGTCGATTTCGTCCTTCGGAACTTTTCTTAATTTCAGACCGAATGCCATGTTATCATATACGGTCATATGAGGATACAGAGCGTAGTTCTGGAATACCATCGCGATATCTCTGTCCTTAGGCTCTACATCGTTAACAACTCTGTCACCGATCTTCAGTTCACCGGAAGAGATATCTTCCAGACCAGCGATCATACGAAGGGTAGTGGACTTACCACAACCTGAAGGGCCTACGAAAATGATAAACTCTTTATCTGCGATCTCGAGGTTGAAGTTTTTAACAGCCTCAAAACCATTGGGGTACACTTTGCAAATGTTCTTTAAAGATAAGCTTGCCATTATTTTGCCTCCCTGAAAATTTAATCTCGAGCTTTCTCGATTGAATCTAGATCTAGTATACCGAAAATGCCCGATTTTGGCTATACCAGTATTCCACAAACTTTTTGGAGATGCTTGTGGAATCTGCCAAAAAAGATTTTAACTCCAAAAGCTCATCGGCGTTTTGAACAAAACGTATCGTTTCTATCTATGCACTTTGCCAAAGCACTGTCTGGTTAAATCTGATTTTCGGTTTCAACAGCATCTGTTTCTGTCTTGTTTTCTGCGGATTCTGCTGTTTTTGCCGCTGCTTCCGCTTCCAGTGCCGCCTGTTTTGCCTGTTCTTCCTCTACGATAAAGGACAGGGGAGCCAGGTTCTCGCCATCCTGTACCTGTTCTTCAGGCTCAAAGCGTTTGAAGATCCCGACATACAGCAGACTGCTGAAATATGCGACTGCCGGGACTCCAAGAAGGAACAGAAACGGCAGAGCCTGGATCGTTACCAGTAATAAAGCAACCGGAATCAGATGGATGATCACGATCAGGACGCTCTTGGGCAGGTTCATAAAGCTGATCAGGAACGCGTTCCGGAAGGTATTTTTTACAGTGTTGTCAAATCTGGACAAAACCGGGAAAATATAAAGGCCGGTCAGCAGCAGGAGGAAGGATACGATAAACAGCACCGTTTTCATGATCTTTGCACTGTTTCCTGTCATCATCACCAGTGTCACCCTCCAGTCCACTGCGATGATCGCAAGGATAACGAGCATGATCAGCCAGATGATCGTCGCCTGCTTAAAATTCTCTTTAAAGGACTTAAAATATCCTTTTATGATATACGGGTCATCCCCTCTCGCCATTTTGATCGTCACATAATACAGTGCCGTAATCGCCGCTCCTGCCGTAAAAATCGGAATACAGCAGATGATTGTCAGCACGTTCAGGATCATCAGGTTGGCAACCTTGCTCAAAAAGACCATGACCGGGCTGTCCAGGTTAAAAAGCTTCATTCATACATTCCTCTCTTCTCTTGTTGTCAAAATTTATCAAAAACCGTTCGTGCGGTTTTAGATCATTTTTTAGCTGTCTATATCAGGAAAATCTGGCGTTAGTTTTTCCCTTTCTGGAAAACATGGTTCAGGAAATCGATCACGCTCTGCTTCAGGTCCTGCCAGAAATGCTGCGCTGTGTTAGCTGCAATCGCTTTGGCAGTCTCCATCACAGTCTCTTTTGCAGGTTCGATCAGCTGTTCCTGAATCGTCTCGCCGAGAGGACCTGCAAGCTGCTCCTGCAGCGCATCCGAAAGGTTTTCTACCAGCGTATCACCGTAGCTTTCATACATTTTCTGTGCAAGCGCAATGACCGTCTCATGGTTTAAGCCGATCCCGTTTAACTGCTGCAGCGCAGAAGCAAGCGTCGTTCTCGTGCTCTCGTCAAGGGAAACGCCGAACTCCTTTTCTCCCTCGCTGATCGCAGCTTTGATATCCTCTGCGTTATCCAGCTCGCCTGCGTCCCACTTTTCTTTTACAAAATCCAGCAGCTTTGCAAAATCCTCATCGCTGATGGATTTGGCAGGCTCTGTCTCTGTCTGCGGCTGTTCCTGCATCTGCGCGCTCTCCGCCGTCTGTCCCGGTGCTGCACAGACCGGTACAGTGATGCCGGATACTGCAATCGCCGTCGATAACATCATTGCTGCAATCCCTGTTTTCTTCATATTCTCCTCGCATTCTGCCGCTTAAGCGACAAATGAAACCTAAAACTGCATTTCCTAAAAACTCTGTCCAGCCACCCGGGCTGTATTTAAAATCCATTTTAAAAGGTCTGCATCCACCTCTTCCCGGCCAATTTCATTGACCAGCTCGTGGCGCATACCGGGATATAATTTGCACTCCACCTGCGTCATCCCGCTGTTTTGAAAGCTTTCTGCAACCTCCAGAACCGCTTTGCCATAGCTGCCGACCGGATCCTCCTGTCCTGCGACAAACAGCACCGGAAGCTCTTTGGGAATTTTATTGATGCTTTCCGGGTCATGAAGCCTGCCGATCAGTTCAAACAGCGTCTCAAACCCGTTGACTGTAAAGACAAAGCCGCACCGTGGATCATCCAGATATTTTTGAACCTCTTTTTTGTCCCGGGACAGCCAATCCATACTCCCAACACCGTCTGTAATCTTTTTCTGATAGCTTCCAAATGCCATTTTGTCCAATAGACGGCTCACATGCGTATCCCCTAAAAAAGCCTTCTGAAGCTTCGTCACCGCTTTGGCTGCATTTAAAACCGCCTTCGGCTGCATACCGGTTCCCATCACGATCGCTCCGTCAATTCCGCTGCCGTAACGGCTCAGGTAATTGCGGAGGATGAAAGACCCCATGCTATGTCCCAATAACAAATACGGAACACCGGGATACTGCTCCTGCACCATTTTTTTGAGACGATGAACATCCCGAACTACCACCGTCGCCGGATCATGCGCGCAGAAATAGCCGTAGATCCCGTTTTCCCCG
>ENA-OPCV01002679-OPCV01002679.1-human-gut-metagenome-genome-assembly--contig:-NODE-2679-length-10862-cov-2.128898_pt1 | contig 10862 bp, 10 predicted proteins | sample MGYA00241257_ERZ501494 | MGnify/ENA primary metagenome ERZ501494 (study PRJEB25962, sample SAMEA2042618) | human gut metagenome | biome: human gut; feature: human-associated habitat; material: faeces...
GCCCTCAAAATGAGGGGCAGGGGAGTTGAAGTGTCGAAGACACTTTTTTATTGGAAGAAATGAGGTGGGATTATAGGAAAAACAGTACAGTCCAATACAATAAAAATAGGAAATACGACCTTTTATGTAACGTCAGTGTTCTCCGGTACAGTGGATTTGCAGCATTTGATTAAAAGGCTGATTCAAAAGGAAATCGAGCAGGAAAACAATGGATATTAAATTGAGAACAGTGTAATAAGCGGCTGAAAATAATTAAGTAGCGTGGTATAATATTAACAGGATATAAGTTGTTTGTTTGCTGTTGGAAAGGAGTAAAAATGACGAAACAGCAAGCAAGATTAAGAGTTAGATTATATGCACGTTTATCCAAAGATGATGGTGACGCTGATAAAGAAAGCAACAGTATCACAAACCAGTTGCAAATGCTCCGATATTATTCAAAGGAAAAAGGATTTGAAATCATTGACGAGTATGTAGATGATGGCTATTCCGGCACAACATTCAACAGACCGGATTTAAACCGCATGATTGAGGACGCTATGGAAGATACACAGCCTAGTGGAATCATGGTAAAGGATATGTCAAGGTTCGGTCGCAACAATGCCATGTTCATGTATTACGTGGAAGAAATCTTCCCGAACAATGACATTCTCTTTATCGCACTGAATGATGATGTTGACACAAGATATGAGGATAACGAGATGATGCCATTCAAATCTATTATGAATGAGTATTATGCACGTGATACCTCAAAGAAAATCCGAAGCGTCAAGAAAACAACTGCTTTAAGTGGCGGGTTCTGCGGTTCATTCGCTCCGTATGGTTATAGGGTTGACCCGAACAATAAGCGTAAACTACTGATAGACCCGGAAACAGCGCCTATCGTCAAGCGTATTTTTGAAATGTCGAAACAGGGAAACAGTGTTCATCAGATAGCAAGAACATTGTGTGAAGAAAAGATTTTGATTCCGAGAGCCTACAGAGCAATGAAGAATGGCACGCTGGAAACAAGCACAGGGTTCCGATTCCCTACCGACTGGGTTGGAAAAAATGTTAAGATGATTTTGGAAAATCAAGTGTATCTCGGTCATATGGTATCGCACAAGACACAGACAAAATCATTCAAGAACAGAAAACTGGTAGCGGTTCCTAAGGAAGATTGGATTGTTGTAAAAAACACCCATGAAGCTATCATTGATGAAGAAACCTTTGAACTGGTACAGAAATTCATCAGTGTAAAGAAAAGACCAAATAAGACTGGACGACCAAATATGTTTGTGGGGCTTGTAAAATGCCCCGACTGTGGACGCAATATGGCGTTCTCCAATCCAAACGGGAGAGAGCCGAGATTTCGTTGCAGGACATATGCCAGAAACAGCAACCTCTGCACAACTCATGCAATTTCCTATGACACATTAGTGAAGATTGTCATGGACGACATTCAAAAGCATATCAAGAATATGGAAACATTAGGCGACCAGTTCATTGAAGAAATGAGGGTGTTGAGTGAATCCGGCGGCGGTAAGAAAATCAAGCAGTTTAAACAGGAATTGGAACTGGCAGAAAAGCGTATTGCTGAAATTGACAGTATCATAATGAAGCTGTTTGAGCAGAATGTAGCAGGAAAGATTTCTGATGGACGTTTTGAGAAAATGTCTGTAACTTATGAAAATGAGCAGAGAGAACTTGAAGAAAGGCGTAAGGCATTAAAAGAGAAAATCGAAGCCGAGGACTACAAGACGAAAAATACAAACCAATTTTTAGAAACCATACGCAAGTATGAAAACGTAACAGAGTTAAACCGTTCTATGCTGGTTGAACTGATTGACAGTATATATGTGTATCAAGCAGAGGGAACCGGCAAAGAACGTACTCAAAAAGTGGAAATCAATTATAGATTTCTTTGTGAGTCCCAATGTGGTATTGCATGATGGAAATGGGAGAGTCGGGCGTATGATCATTCTAAAACAATGTCTGGATCATAATATTGTTCCAGTGATCATCCGTGATATTCATAAAGCAGAATATAATCGATATCTTAATAAAGCACAGCACGAACAAGACTATAAAGGATTAGAAGCTTATTTTGAAAAAGAACAGAAATATTATCAGGAAAGCACAATCCCAATGATATTTGATTTTGATGAATTGTAGAATAAGGGTGTAATTAATAGAGAGTGGACAAGAAAGGAGGTTGGGGTTTATGGCTAAGAAGTTTTGTACAACAGGAACATGTATCCCGGAGAAAAATTATATGGTTGATCTTAGCAACAGGATTCAGCAGATTATCAATCAATATATCGAATCAGGACAATACTTTACGATCAATCGAGCCAGACAATATGGTAAGACAACCTTGCTTTATCTTCTGGAAAAAGAATTGCGAAAACAAGATTATCTGGTTTTGAGTTTAAGTTTTGAAGCTGCCGATGAATATTTTGAATCTCTGGGAAGTCTTGCCGAAGGACTTTCACTTGATATTGAAGAGTGTTTGCGAGAGCAGAATGTAGATGAAAAAGTTTTAGAGGAATGGAATCATTCAATCTCTGAGAGATTTCCTATGAGATCATTAGGAACAAAAATCAGCAACCTATGCAGAAAATGCGGTAAAAAGGTAGTTCTAATGATCGATGAAGTAGACAAAAGTTCAGACAATCAGATTTTCTTATCTTTCCTTGGACTTCTAAGAGAGAAATATTTAAAATGTCAGCAAGGAAAAGATGTAACATTTCATTCTGTAATTCTTGCAGGTGTTTACGATATTAAAACATTAAAGTTAAAACTACATCCACAAGAAGAATCGAAATATAACAGTCCATGGAATATCGCAGTTGATTTTAATATTGAGATGAGCTTTTCTGTAAGTGATATTCAGACAATGATACAAGAATACGAGCAGGAACATCGTACAGGTATGGATGTAAAAGAAATCAGTCGGATTTTATATGATTATACGTCAGGATATCCATATTTGGTTTCAAAGATATGTCAGTTATTAGATGAAAGAGTATCCGATGTTCAAGTGTGGACAAGAGAAGGAATTTTAAGTGCAGTCAAGGTTTTGTTAAAAGAACCAAACACATTGTTTGATGATATGACCAAAAAGTTGTTAGATCATCCACAGTTAAAAGAAATGCTTCAAAACATTTTATTTGCAGGAGTTGACTTCCCATTTAAACGAGAAACACCGATTATAGATTTGGGAGTTACGTTTGGCTTCTTAAAGGATAAAAATGGGATTGTAGCAGTATCGAATCGGATTTTTGAAACACAGTTATATGATATGTTTTTATCAGAAACAGCAGTTAATAATCAAATGTATATGAAGGTATCATCTGATCGAAATCAATTTATTGTATCTGGAATGTTGTAAATGCCATTGGTAATGCAAAAGTTTTATGAATATTATGAAGAAATTTATTCAGAAAAAGATCAAAAGTTTATAGAAGAAACAGGAAGGGGAAAGATTATGTATAGAATCAGCAATTTCAGTGACAACGACGATGTAAAGATCATCGACAAATCAGGACCATTTGAAGTTATCGAATATCAGAGAGACTTAAGTGTCATGCCAGAAGATGCCCAGTTAGCATTCTTCTGCAGTCAGATGAATGTAAGAAAACGTCAGCTAAAATGTGAACTATCCAGAGGAAATGTAACGATTCAGTCAGGTGCCATGCAGTGGATGGCAGGAGATGTCTCTGCGACAACAGGGATCAAAGGAGCAGGAGATTTCTTATCCAAGACGATCCGAGGAAAAGTAACTGGAGAATCTGTGATCAAGCCAGAATATACAGGAGATGGAACTCTTGTTTTAGAACCTACATATAAACATATCATTTTATTAGATCTTGACGAATGGGGCAATTCGATCGTATTAGATGATGGACTATTTTTAGCCTGTGAATCCACATTGAAACAAAAAGCGGTCAGAAGAAAGACATTTTCTTCTGCATTTGCAGGCGGAGAAGGATTCTTTAATCTTGGATTAAAAGGAAGTGGAGTTGTGTGCATAGAATCTGATTGTTCAAGAGAAGAATTAGTCGAGATCACATTAGAAGATGATGTTGTAAAGATTGACGGAAACTTGGCGATCGCATGGAGCGGAAGTCTTGATTTTACGGTAGAACGAGCAGGAAAATCTTTGCTTGGTTCTGCGGCCAGTGGAGAAGGATTGGTTAATGTATACCGTGGAACAGGAAAAGTATTATTGGCACCAGTTGGGAATCAGGCGATGAAACCACAACAAGTGATAGAAAAAGAGCCAGTGATCGTCGGTGACGATGACGAATAGAAGAAAAAATAGATAAGGAAATAGCATTTGTTACGAAAAAATAAACAACAGATGCTATTTTTTTGTATGATTAACTCGACAATAAAAAAATGGTGTCGTATAATAAGTAGTGTTACGTTAATCAGTTAAAGTGAAAGAGTAACAAATAATACGAAAGAAGCAGCAGAACAATGAAAATTCTAGTATGTATGAAACAGGTACCGGCAGGTACTAAAGTTGACATTGACCCAGAAACAGGGGCAATGAAGCGTTTATCCGGGGAGACAAGAACGAATCCTTATGATTTATTTGCCCTGGAAGCAGCATTACAATTAAGAGAGAAAGTAGGAGGAAGTGTTACAGTTCTCACCATGGGACCTCCACAGGCTGAGGAGATGATGAGAGATGCGTATACGATGGGAGCAGATGATGCAGTCATTTTATCTGACCGCAAGTTTGCAGGAGCAGACGTGCTTGCAACATCTTATGCACTATCTCAGGGAATCACTGCGATCGGAGATATAGATCTTATTATTTGTGGAAAGCAGACAACCGATGGAGATACCGCTCAGGTTGGGCCAGCGATCGCAGAGCATTTAGGAATTCCACATGCAGCATGGGTGTCTGAGATCGTAGATGCAGACAGCGAGTCTATTCAGGTAAAACAGGATTTAGTCAGTGTATCACAGACTTCAAAGATTCCATATCCATGTCTGATCACAGTTGATAAAGACATGTGTGTACCAAGATTACCATCTTATTTACTGCAGAAACAGTCCAAAGACCGCCCAGTGAAGATCATGACATTTGAAGATATGGCAGATCAGAACTTAAGCAAATATGGACTTGTCGGATCACCAACCGCAGTAGAGAAAATGTTTGCACCGCCAGAAGTAGAAAAGCAGGTTTATTTTGACGGAGATGCAAAAGAAAAGACAAAACAATTATTTGACGTATTAGTGAATAAGAAAGTGATTTAGGTGAGATGACATGGAACTAATAAAATTTGATGCAAAACGCTGCAGTCTATGTGGTAAATGCGTGGAAAAATGTCCGTTTGGGGCATTAAGTTTTGAAGATAATGGGATTGTTGTCGGGGACACTTGCCGAATGTGTGGAATGTGTGTCAGACAATGTCCAGAAAAAGCGATCAGTTTTGAGCAGAAAGCAGGATCATTTGATAAAGATAAATGGAAAGATTTTTTGATCTTTGTAGAACAGGAACGTGGAGACATTCATCCGGTTGCATTTGAATTGATCGGTGAAGCAAGAAAGATGGCTTCGAAAGTAAATTTTAAAGTTAAATGCGTGATCACGGGTGGAGCAGGAACCATTGAGAATGCACATAAACTTCTAGACTATGGAGTTGATCAGGTCTTTGCATATGAGGATGAATCCTTAGAAGGATTCAGAGCAGACTGTTATACAGATGTTGTTGCAGAATGTATCGCAGCACAGAAACCAAGTTCTGTCTTGATCGGAGCAACAGCACTCGGAAGATCATTAGCCCCAAGACTGGCAACAAGATTCCATACAGGATTAACAGCTGATTGTACAACCCTTGATATTAAGTCAAACACAGACATGGTACAGATTCGTCCAGCATTTGGTGGAAATATCATGGCTCAGATTTCTATCACAAAATCAAGACCACAGTTTGCAACTGTAAGATACAGAGTTATGGATGCGGCACAGAAGGTTGAGAGCACAAAAGGAGAGGTTATTGTCTGTTCAGTGAAGGAAGAGATGAAACAATCGAGATCTTAAAATCCGAAGTGATCGAGAAGACAAAGAACATTGAAGATGAAGATGTCTTAGTTGTAGCAGGACGAGGGGTCCGCAATGAAAAAGATGTGGAAATGTGTGAAGAATTAGCCAAAGCTTTAGGTGGACAGTTAGCATTTACAAGACCGATGATCGAGAATGGTTTTGGGGATGTTGCACATCAGGTTGGATTATCTGGAAGAACTGTTCGTCCAAAACTGATCATTACTTGTGGAGTTTCTGGTGCGATTCAGTTTACATCTTGTATGACAGGATCTGAATGCGTCGTAGCGATCAACAATGATCCAGAAGCTCAGATTTTCAATGTGGCACACTATTGTATCGTTGATGATCTGTACAAAGTCGTTCCATATCTGACAGAATTAGTAAAACAACAGAAAGGGGACGAATAAGATGCCATATCCATATAAGAAGATGACCCAGGAAGATTTTGATAAGATCATTGAGATCACAGACAACGAACGTGTATGGGTCGGTGATGAGATCGCAAAAGAATATTACAAAGACGAGATGCCAGAATATGGAGTATTTCCACCGGAATTATACGTGGAAGTATTGAATAAAGAAGAAGTTTCAGAAATCATGAAATATGCTTACGAGCAGAATATTCCAGTTGTCTGCCGTGGGGCCGGAACAGGACTTGCAGGTGGAGCAACTTGTAAATACGGTGGAATCATGTTATCTGTGATGCGTATGAATAAGATTTTTCCAGTGGATCACAAGAACCAGACGATCACGGCACAGACAGGAGCATTGTTAATTGATATTCAGGCGGCAGCTAAAGAAGAAGGATTATTCTACCCACCAGATCCAGGAGAAAAAACAGCTTCTATCGGTGGAAATGTCATTACCAACGCAGGTGGAATGAAAGCGGTAAGATATGGTCTTACAAGAGACTTTGTCCGTTGTATTGAAGCAGTTATGCCAGATGGTTCCATCATGAATTTCTCATCCAATGTCGTAAAGAATACAACAGGATTTGATGTGAAAGATTTAGTGATTGGTTCTGAGGGAATCTTATGTATTTTGACAGAAGTTACGTTAAAGTTATTGCCTGCGCCAACATGTTCAAGTACATTGGTTATGCCATTTAGAAGCTTGGAAGAATGTGCTGATATGGTGCCAAAAGTATTAGATCTGCCATTTGTTCCAACAGCGATTGAATTTTTGGAAAGAGAATTGATCGATATTGTAGAAAGAAGTCTACATAAACTGTTTCCAGTGAAACACGGAGAAGCGGTATTGATCGTTATGTATGATGCATCAAGCAAAGAAGAACTTGATCGTGCAGTAGAAGCAGCTGCAGAAGCGGCATTGGAAAATGGGGCTTTAGATTGCAATATCGCAGGAACGCCAGAACGTGCGGCATCTGTGTGGGAAGTACGAGGAGCAATTCTTGAAGGAATGAAGGCAGATTCCGTTGCACAGGAAGAATGTGATGTTGTTGTTCCAAGATCAGAGATTGCAGAATATGTAAAACAGGCAAAGAAGATTGCATCTGCACATGGAATCCGCGTAGAGCCATGTGGCCATTGCGGAGATGGAAACATTCATACCGAAATGCTTCGTGGACCAGAGATGAGCGATGAGGAGTGGAAGAAGGCAACCCATGAATCATTAACAGAATTATATGCATTATCAAAAAAACTTGGTGGACAGTTATCTGGAGAACATGGAATCGGAAATGGACGTCTTGATTTCTTAGAGGAATTTGCGGGACCAAGAATGATCGAACTATACAAGTCTATTAAACGTGCATTTGATGATAAGCTGATCTTGAATCCAGGAAAAATGATCAAGATCGATGAAAACTAGAATATTAGACTACATTAAGAGAAAAGAGAGGACGACAAAATGAGCGGCAAAAAAAGTTTACTAGTTGACAAGAGTAAGATGCCTCTTGCCATGGGAATCGCATTCGTGGCATTTACGACACAGTTCGGAGGTGGATTTGCTTCCGGAGCACAGATTTATCAGTATTTTATCAACTACGGAATCTGGTGTCTGTTAATGCCACTGATCACACAAGGATTATATGCATTATTTTTCTGGTATGGAATGCGTTATGCATACAAACATAAAACATATGATTACAGAAGTTTTTCTGACAGTTTATATGGAAAGACAAGACCGATCATGTCAAATCTATATGAAATCTGTTATCTGATCATGATCGGAACGGCATCCGCTGCAGCATTTGCAACAGGCGGATCAACACTTCAAATGCTATTTGGAATCCCATACTGGGTATGTACATTGATCATAGCGGCATTTATTTTCGTGATCGCACTTTTTGGAACAAGTGTCGTAAGAAAATGTGCATCTACTTTAAGTGTACTGATCTTGATCGGATTAGTTCTTGTATTAGTACCAAACATCATCGTACAGTGGGATGCGATCACAGCAGCAATCTCTAACTTAGTATCAGGAAAGATGCCTGTGATCTCTGGAGAAAGCGGAGCTTTTGGACCAGCCTTATATTCTGCAGTTTTATATTTCTTCTTCCAGTTAGCATCTGTATCTGTTATGTACCAGCATATGGACAGATAAGAAGCAGATCAACAAAGCAGCCATTGAGATTTTTGTATTTAATTTCTTTGCAATGGAATTATCCATCATCGGATTATTAGCCGTTGCATACGCAGCAGACCTTGTAACAGCAACAGTTCCTATGTTAGTTTTAGTACAAAATGGAGTATCTTCAGGATTATTAACACCGATCATCTCTGTTTTGATCATCCTTGGATCTATTTCAACAGCGGTAAACATGATCTCTGGAATCGTAACAAGATGTGTCAATGCAGTAGAGCGTATGAGATCTGAGAAGGAAAGACAGAATGGACATTTAGTAAGAAATGCCATTGCAACACTGATCTTTACATTTTTAGCATTTGCGATCGCACAGTTTGGATTGTTGGCTGTTGTAAAACAGGGATATGCGTACCTTGGATATGCAGCATTTATCACATTGTTTATTCCATTTATCATTCATGTGATCGTGACAAAAGGAAAAGAGATTTAAAATTTATTATGAAAAAGTTAGGGTTAACGATATTTCCAAGAAAGGCAAGAAAAATAAGTTGAAAATTAAAAAAAGCAATAAAGTACGAAAATAGGAACTTGCTTTTTAGAGAAACTTGCTATATACTTATTAAGTTATAAAAACAGGGAGCTTGTTAAACAGGCTGAGAGGAAAGTAAAACTTTCGACCTTTGAACCTGATTTGGGTAATGCCAACGTAGGAAACGAAGATGATAAGTCGCGAACATACGGAAAGTTACAAAATCAGTAGCTTTCCGTTTTTTTTCGTATGATAAAGGATTCCTATTATGGAAGAATTTACAATGATACGAAACAATGCGGTCAACTGGGAGCACCACTTTTGATCGCAATAGAAAAATAATGCATAAGAGAGAAAAGGAGAGATACTTATGAGAACAGCATTATCAATCGCTGGAAGTGATTCCAGTGGAGGCTGACTTAAAGACCATGACAATGAATGGTGTATTTGCAATGAGTGCGATTACAGCACTGACGGCCCAGAATACAACCGGCGTAACAGGAATATTAGAAGCAGATCCAGAATTCTTAAAGAAACAGATCGACGCAGTTTTTGAAGACATCAGACCCGATGCAGTCAAGATCGGGATGGTTTCCTCAAGCGGACTGATCAAAACGATCGCAGAAAGATTACAGCATTATAAAGCGGAAAATATCGTTGTTGACCCAGTGATGGTAGCAACAAGCGGATCACGATTATTAGAAGAAGATGCCGTAGATACATTAAAGAAAGAATTATTACCGATCGCTACGGTAATTACACCGAATATTCCAGAAGCTGAGATTCTTTGTGGAATGGAGATTCACACAGAAGAAGACATGGTAGCGGCTGCAAAAGCGATCTATGAAGATCTTGGATGCGCAGTGTTATTAAAAGGTGGTCATAATATTAACGATGCAAATGACCTTTTATATACAAAAGAAGAAGTTTCCTGGTTTAAAGGAAAAAGAATCAATAACCCAAATACACATGGAACAGGATGCACTCTTTCAAGTGCTATCGCAGCAAATCTTGCCAAAGGTTTTGACCTTAAGATTTCTGTACAGCGTGCAAAAGACTATATTTCAAGAGCATTGGCAGATATGTTGGATCTTGGAGCTGGAAGCGGACCAATGAATCATGCATTTGATTTAAAAGATGAATGGAAAGAGGAGGCATAGACAATGGGTAGCAGAAGAACATCAATTTTTGAAAACGGACTGATCTGGTTTGGAGCCGGAGTGTCCTTGGCAGAAATTTTAACAGGTACATATTTCGCATCCTTAGGATTTTCTACAGGATTATTAGCAATCATCATTGGACATATCATTGGATGTGGTATGATGTTTTTTGCCGGATTTATCGGTGGAAAGACAAGAAAAAGTGCAATGGAAACGGTAAAAATGAGTTTTGGATCAACGGGAGCTTTGTTATTTGCAGTGTTAAATATCCTGCAGTTAGTTGGATGGACAGCGATCATGATCTATGACGGATCATTAGCAGCAGCAGGAATCTTCAATATTGCGAACTGGGTATGGCCAGTCATTATCGGAGGATTGATCATTATCTGGATTCTGGTAGGAATTGAAAATTTAGGAAAGATCAATACGGTTGCAATGGCAGCATTATTTATTTTGACATTAGTTTTAAGTTTTATTATTTTCGGACATGGTTCATTAAAGCCGGTTGCAAATGATGGATTAACTTTCGGAGCAGCTGTAGAACTTGCAGTTGCCATGCCATTATCATGGCTGCCACTGATTA
>ENA-OPCV01002684-OPCV01002684.1-human-gut-metagenome-genome-assembly--contig:-NODE-2684-length-10832-cov-5.794934_pt1 | contig 10832 bp, 7 predicted proteins | sample MGYA00241257_ERZ501494 | MGnify/ENA primary metagenome ERZ501494 (study PRJEB25962, sample SAMEA2042618) | human gut metagenome | biome: human gut; feature: human-associated habitat; material: faeces...
TCGCTACCTTTTTGACCTCTGTGTCATCTTATGAGGGCGGTTGCGGATTTGAGGGTAACCTTGAATTTTTGGAGCAGTCCACCATGCGTTACCGTAGCGGAAAGATGCAGGAGGGATTAGAAAAGCGCAAACAGAACCTTGGGGCTAAATTACAAGAACTGCGTATGAAAATCAATAATCGGAAAGACGATGCTGTGGACTTCCACACAATGGGAATAGACCATATTTTTGTAGATGAGTGCCATATTTTCAAGAACTTAATGTTTCAGACACGCCATAACCGTGTGGCAGGTATCGGCAACACCAAAGGCTCTCAAAGGGCAATGAACCTCTTGTTCGCCATTCGTGACATCCAACTTCGTACAGGTCGTGACCTTGGGGCTACGTTTCTGTCGGGTACGGTGGTCGTGAACGCCCTTACCGAACTATATGTGATGTTCAAGTATTTGCGTCCGCAGGAGCTTCAACGGCAACGGATTAGCTGTTTCGATGCGTGGGCAGCCATATTCACAAAGAAAACGGCAGATTATGAGTTGAATGTGACAGGCTCGGTGAAGCGCAAAGAGCGTTTCCGTACTTACATCAAAGTACCGGAGCTGGCAATGTTCCTGCGTGAGATTACGGATTACTGTACAGCCGACATGATAAATCTTGACGTGCCTGAGAAGAACGTGCGTTTCCTCTCTTATCCCCCGACAATCGAGCAGGAGGAAATGATAGGACGCTTGGTATCTTTTGCCGGTAGCGGCCAGTGGGAGGACTTGGGGCTTGACGTTCCGCAACCCGACAACCTCGACAAGGCTAAAATGTTGGTTGCGACCAATGTAGCCCGAAAAATGGCTCTTGATATGCGCTTGTTGGGTTGCAAGTTCAAGGATGATGCCGATAACAAGGCTTCTATCTGTGCGAGGACAATCTATGACTACTATATACGCTCGAATGACAATCGGGGTACACAGTTCATCTTCAGCGATCTTGGTACATACAAACCGAACGAATGGAACATATATGCCGACATCAAAGAAAAGTTGGTACAACTCGGTATTCCTGCTGATGAAATACAGTTTATCCAATGCGCCACTACCGAGAGGGCAAGAAAAAAGCTGTTTGAAGAAATGAACAACGGCAAGGTGCGAGTTCTTTTTGGAAGTACGACCATGTTAGGCACAGGTGTGAACGCCCAGCAAAGGGCTGTGGCAGTGCATCACCTTGAAATACCTTGGCGACCTGCTGACATGGAGCAACGAAACGGCAGGGCGGTACGCAAAGGCAACACTGTAAAGCTGTGGGGTGGCAATGTGGTAGATATTGTAATTTACGGCACGGAAAAGACCCTTGACGCCTACAAGTTCAATCTGTTGAGAAACAAGCAGATGTTTATCAATCAAATTAACAACGGCACAATCGCCGTGCGTCGTATTGACGAGGGAGGCATGGATGAGGACAGCGGTATGAACTTCGCCGAGTTCGTGGCTATTCTGTCAGGCAATAACGACTTGCTGAACAAGACGAAGCTCGACAACAAGATTATGCAGCTTGAAAAGGAACAGGCTATTTTCAAGAAAGAACGCATCCGTGCCGAGCGTAAAATAGCTGCCGGTCAGGGAGAAATCGAAAAGGCAAAGCGTACTGAGGCCGATTTCAAGAGGGATTTGGAATACATCAACTCGTATAATGGGGCAAAGGCAACCCTGCTTTTGAACTTGCCGCAAGCCAGTACCGAGGAAGTTGGCCGGGAGTTGCACCGTATCGCCAAGACCTACCGCAACGGAGCGTATGGTACAGTTGGCACATATGCAGGGCTAAACTTGTTGGTGCATAGCGAGTATAATATGGACGGTACGTTTGACCGCAATACATTCTTTGTAGAGGGTATAAGTGGATTGAAATACCGATGCGGTCTGAGCGGTGCGCTGCCGCTTGGTTTTGTTGAGTCGGCACAATATCCGCATGGAGCATTAAGCAAATTGCCCTCTCTTATCGAGAAGCAACAAAAGGCGGTAGAGCGGATAGAAAGCGAAATTCCCACATTGCAGGACATCATTTGCCGTCAGTGGAGCAAAGCCGATGAACTGTCAAGGCTCAAACAGGAATGTAAGGAACTCCAGCACAGGATTGATGAAAGCCTGAAAGAGGCCGAACAACCGCAGGCTGCCAAACACGAAGCTATTGCCGAAGCTGCTTGACATAATCATAATTCAACCGTTCCCTCTGCATGGTCGCGATGACTGGGCAGAGGGATTTTTTTGCGCTCCGGTCTGCCGACGGCTCTACTCTTTTATGGCATCCTTTCTCCCTTTATAACCTCCCGATTCCCCGCCACCACCCATTCTCATTTATAGCTATTAATATCTTCTGTTTTTAGTCAAATAGAGATAATATTCTTTCATCGCATATCCGTTTTTTGCGATACGCCATTTTTAGCTTCTACATTGGTGGCAATGTATCACTTTTGCCTTCACACCTCCTAATAGCTTCAATCAAGGCATCTTTTAATCTTATGAAGGCAAGTTTATCCACTCCTTTTGATATACTGATTTCATTACCGACCAAATCTTTCAACTTGAGTAAACAAGGAACATCTGCCTTATATCTGTCTCCCACATCTTGTAAATCATAGTCAAAATTATAATGATAAGCAAGAAATTGCGTAAAAGTATTTCTGCTTTTATTGCTTAGTTTGCAGATAGCATCAAAAAGAGCATTGGCATCTTCATATGCAAATATAGCACGAAGTTCGTATGTACAACTTTTATCTGGATAAGGCAATCTGTCTATGATTATAAGTTGTTCTACTGTTCCTTCAGTCAAATTACGCAGTGCTTTTTGCATTTGATCCGGCAACTCATTTATCTTTGATTTCATCTTCTGCAAGAAATAGTCCACAATATCATCCGTTATTGGGGTTTTGGAATCTGTGGTTACATAATTACATCCACTAATAAAAAGCCCTCTTAGCTGATAAAGTTCCTCTAAACAGGTTTGGCTATCAATCATTTCTGCTATTCTTACTTTTATTAAAGAGACATAAGCCTGTATAAAATAGAAAATGCCAATAGCGTGAAAGTATGATAGATACGCAATACTATAACCAAGTTGATAAGCATCTTTTATCTCTCTATCCAATATGGATGTTATAGTATCTTGACAAATTCTTTCAAGTTTTTGCTGCTCCATATCGAAAAAGCCGGATAGCATTTCCCAAGGTTTCAATTCTTTTTGCTTATCCCTTATCTCCGTAACAATAAATTCTACAAGTGGAGCACCTGTGATAATATATTGTATAATAGCCGTAACATACTCCGGATTTAAGACATTATAAATTAACTCCTTGTTCAAAGAGTGATATTTTTCCCTTAGATGATGTATCCTTTGCTTATCTTCATTATTATCTTGGAGTAGTGAAATCCGACAATCTCTACTCCAATTACAAATTACCTCTTTGTTCTCACTATTATTATACTCTGCATACACTGCAATAAATGACCCAAGAATATTTTTAAGAAAGATATTATCCTTTTCAACCAGCTCGGGAGGAAGTTTGTTTAAGTGGCTTTTAAAATCATATAAACATTGTCTCAAAACCCGTAAGTTATCGGATTTTGTGCACATAAAACAGGCAATAATGAAATCACGCATTTCTTTCAAATAATCGGATACCGGTACTTCGCCAAGGAAGTATTCGATGGCTTCTTCTATGTCAGGTTGTATTTCAAATTCCCTGCCTATGGTCTTTTCCTTAAACTCATCCCATACAGCCTTGGGAAGTTTTTCAAGGTGGTTCTCATCTCCAATTACGACAACATGACAATTACAATGCTCTACAAAATAGTTGATAAAGCCTAACAATTCCTTCATCTCTATCAGGCACCTTTCGATGTCATCGAATATCAGAAACTTTACACCTTTTATACTGTCGTCTTTCACTTGTAGTAACGACAACGAATCCAGTGTTGCGGAAAATGAACCATCCTCTTTAGAGTCTTCATTAAAATCCATACTCGTCTTGAAGACTACCTTACCGGCTAATTTCAAAACTCCCTTTATGAAACGCCCCGTTTTCGAATAGAAGAAAGGATTTAATTCCCTATCTATAGCTGTCTTGATGTCATTCACGCTATCCATTCCATAGGTCGAAATATAAATGGGCTTTAGCGTAATTTCCTCGTCGGTATCTGCGGTTCCATCAAACTTCTTCTTCCATTCTTTTATAAGATGAGTTTTGCCACATCCCCATTTTCCTTTCAGCATCACGGCATACTGAGGATTAGTATTATCAGCATAGCTGTTTAAAAAATCAAGAATCAAAGTATTCATACCTTTGTTATTAACATAATTCTATTTTAACTCCATTGAAAAACAAAAATGTAGCAATAAGAACATTAAATATTGAAATAGTAAACGACGCTGCAAATCCATTATCGCCACATCCACAATGAACAAAGTTAGTGATATTTCTTAATACAATAATATCCAAACAACTAAATTTCATGTTTCTTCTTTGAAAGATCCAATAAAGGCTTGCAGGAATCGTCAGTCTTACCATTGATTGCTTAAATATGCGTCTCCTATCATAATAATATCCGCAGAAAATGTGATGGTGGAATACATTTGGCGTTTTCTGTCAACATTGTAAACCTCTTTGTAATATACGATATACGCGTATTTGAACTCCACGACACGAAAGATTGAATTATCCTTAGTGTTGTAATAAATCACCTTGCCGCTTATCGCTTTGAAAGGACTGTTTACCATTGCTTCAAGAATAGTAGTTTCTCTGGTAGATTCAACGGTAATGGTAATACGTCCGCCAATAACATTTGTCACTGGCCTTCCTTTATTATCTGTCTTGCGGTTAAATTCAATGTGTGATGAAATCACTTCTATATCCTTCCCTTGCAAGCACACGGTTGCCTTTAATTCTGCCATGCTGATCTTATTATTTATTATAAAACCAAGACATTTCGCCTTGGTTAAAGCAGTCAGACCGCTTTCAAGACAAGAAGGAGGATATCATATTTCGCAAATATAGAATTTTCCTTTGAACATAACAAACAATCAATTAAATTTATTAACCAGCAAAATAGAAGAAACTCTATTTACAGGCTATCCTCCCTTCTAAGTATTATTTATACAAAGTAGAGAAATACTTGCAAGTTCAAGATATACCACGAGATTAAGACTTGATGTAATTTTTTCAAGCTGAGAGCCGAGTTATCCGTGTAATAGCTCGGCTTGTTTTTTTTTAAATGAGGGAAAGGTTACTTAGGTAGATGATATTTGTCCTTTATATGCTCGGCCACGTGTTCGACTTCCGGGAACAACGTTGATTTGTCTATGCCGAGGGCTTCAAGCTGCTTCCTAATCTTCCGCTTCTGCGCTTTATTGATGATGTACACTTTGTAGCTGAAGTTGAGTGATGCTGGTTGGCTTTTATTGCCATTGATACCATAAAGGAAAAATGCCCCGGACTGCCGGATTATGCGAGGATTGTCAAACATCGGTTTTACACAAAAGACTCTCTCGATATCCTTTGAGTCAATCACATTCTGAAAATGGGGTTTCTCGTACTTAATTTCATGCAGAAGATATTGGATTTCCTCTTCGGAGTTGAACTCCTTCCTATCCAGTTCTCTCAAATCTTCGATACTGAAATCTATTGGGCGTTTGGCGATATTAGAAACGACACTGACAGCATCGCTATCAAAATATTTAATATCTGACGTTTGAACTTCGAATCGGAACAGTTTTCCGTCAACGGCATCATTCTCGCACGCAAAATACAGAGCTACCAAAGGATTTGTAGTAATATCCAAGAGGCGTGTCGGCAAAGAGTAATGCTGCATCTTGACCAACTTCTCAAAGGTAGATGTACACCCTTTGAAATCAGCCGGACTTTGAGCGATAATATCTCTGAAAATTCTATTTTCATTCTGGATTAAGAATTTCTCTCGATAGATGGAGGGAATCAATCCAAAACTCTTATCTGACTGTCCTCGATAAAAGATATGGTAATCCATATCGTCCTCTAATTCATCTTCAAGTTTCTCGAATAGAGTCCGGATGCTACCAATACTTGATGAATCACTCTCCGGTGTATAATTATATGCCTCGTATGAAATCTCCCACGGACGTTTCCCAAGAGTCTTGACTATTTTTTCTGACAACTCATTATATGATGCAAAACTATCATAAGTGTAGCCCAGTTTTTTACTTCTTAGATACGATGAAGTGTTGGAGTCCAAAGGAACATATCTTTCCGGATTAGCGTAGAACAGAACAATGCTGAGTTTTCCCTTTCCGACACTTTTAATGTTCAATGCAGTTTGAAAAAGTCGTTCATCTACTTTCCCTCCTTTTACTTGTCCGAACAATTCCCATAATACATTTATATCATTGTTGCCCCTGATTGTCTTCCATGGGAATAGATGTACTTTCATGGGATGTGTTGTCGGGATGCCTGATACATCTGTTGGTTCTGGACAACTAAAATTTAGCTTACGCCTTAAATCCTGTAGGATTTCTACTCTTCTTTCATCGGAGTGAAACTTGTTGAGATACGAAAAGAATGTAAATGGGTCGATCTCTTCCAAAACAATCTCTTTGCCTCCTTCTGAACCATCACGAAAACCGGAAATGCCGATTTCTTTTAGCGTAGATATAAGTTCCGGTTGGCTATTCTGTTTTCCAAGTAGCCAGTCGGATAGTTCTTTGTAGAATGGTATCCATGTAAAATCACAATTCATATTGTTTATTTATTATTTCAATTCGCACTTCAATAATGAAACACTATATTTATGCCTTAAATTGTATTTTTATTCCGTTACATTTAAAGCCTTGTTTTAATATGAATAGAATTGAGGATTTTGCACTATCCTTCATATAGGTGTTTAAATCTAAATATTTGTCATATGCCGGTTCAAGTGAATAAAATAGGGATTCAGTTATTTGACTATAAAAGCTTGTATCCACCTGTGCTATTCCGTAAATAGCCTTCCTTTTATCTGGTATTGGTATAGAGATTGAGATTTCATATTCTTTGTCTGAAGAAAATCTTTTAAGACGTTTAAATATTCCTATCTTATCTGTATTTCGATAGTTTATAGAGACTAAAAGTTTCCATTCTCCCAAATCATGAAGATTAATATGTGATGCTAAAATAGCAATGTGTTGATTTAATTCAAAATATAATCTTCTAAGATCTACAATTTCATTTAATTGTGGTATTTCTGATGATATTAAAACTCTTATTTTAGCTACAATATTCATTTGACTACTTATTATATGATGGTAAATGATAACGATGGTCTCTTTCCCTATTATATGGTAAATTATGTCCTTCACTTCGCAATTGTCGAACCTTTGCGGCCTCTATTTCTTTCATGGCTCCTTTGGTAATATTTGTATGTGTAGATAATATTTGGAATGTTGCATTAGAAAAATTTGGGTCTTGTCGGACTTTTCGGGCACTTGTATAGGCTCGTCTATTACTATTATCCGCCATTACATCTTCTGCTTTACCAATGCCAACTTTTGCATACTCTCCTGTGCTATTATCATATACGAGATAAAGTACCCAATCCCCAACAGTATCATTACTGTTTTTGTGAAGCCCAAGAATATCACTCCACGCATTTGTGTCATCGACATACCCATATAGATTGAGTATTCCCCCAGCCAGCCCAATCGGATCTTGCGAGACATACATGCCCATCTGTGGCGAGTAATACCTGAACCTGTTGTACGCCAGCCCTGTCTCCCGGTCATAGTACTGTCCCTGAAACAGGAACGGTACCATCCCCTTGTTACCTGTCTCCTCGATGACGTTCCCGTCCATGTCAAGCACCCGGCTCCACACCTCGTTGCCCTCGGCATCGTATGCCTCCGTCGGCGTTCCGAGCTGGTCGGTCAGTATCGAGTAGGACCTGCCTTCCTTGAGCATGGCCACCGGTACGAAGGACTCCTCGTCGAAGAGCCATACCGTCATGTTGCGGCGTTCCGTGTCCGTATTCCACCTGTCCTCCATGACGGAGTATTCCCTATGCTGCTTCCACTGGTGCAGCGGCACGTTGCCGTTCCACACCCACCGCGTCACCGTCGTGCCGAAGCTCTTGGAGAGCCTGCGCCCGAGCGCGTCGTATGTGAACTCCACCTCCCTCTTGTCGGGCCGCACCACCTTTGCCAGAGAGCCGTCGGCGTTCCACCGGTATCTCCAGCGGTCCTTCTTGCCGTCAAGCCACCTTCCCGTGCCGAGGTAGCGTTCCGTCAGGTTGCCGTCCGCATCGTACTCGCAGTGCCATTCGCCGTCCTGCTCCAGCCGTCCGCCACCGAGGTAGCGGCGCAACTTCATGTCCGGGTCGGGATACAGGTTTCCCGTCTGGTCGCTCTTCCTCCACTGCACCCTGCCGTCGGGGTATTCCGCCCTTTCGAGCTGCCCCGTCGGGGTATAGGAGTAGCGTGTCTCGCCACGCCTGCTGTCCTCCACGGACAACAGCCTGTCGGCGACGCCCCAGCGGTAACGGCGCATATGCCGTGTGCGCGAGTCCTTGCGTGTGCGGGCATCCACCAGACGGCCTATGTCATCATAGGCGAACGAGCGGACAATGCCTCCCGGAAGGATGCGCTCCACCTCGAAGCCCAGCGTATCGTGGCGGTGTGCCGATTCCCACGATACGCTGGGCTTCGTCGCTGCCGCCGGTGGCCGTGAACCCCTCAAGCTCCCCGTAGCCGTTGCGGGTGTAGCGCAGCGAGGCCCCCGCCGTGCTGTCGAGCGTGAGTATCCTGCCGGTATGGTCGTAGGTGCGGAGTATGGTGTTGCCGTCAGCCGTCTCCCGGACCGGAAGCCCCAGGGAGTTGTATGCGAACTCCACCGTGCTTTCCCCCCTCGATGCCTGCACCAGCCTGCCGGACAGCCCGTAGGCGTAGGTCTGGTCGGGGTCGCCTGCCGTGGGGTATGAGACGCACGTCACGCGCGAGCAGGCGTCATAGCCGTATTCCCTTTCCGTTCCCGATGGCAGCGTCTCCCTGACGACGCGTCCGCCCCTGTCACGCAGGTAACGACGGACGGCCCCGTCGAAGCCTTTCTCGGCGGTGACGTTGCCCACAGCGTCGAGGGTGAACTCGTAGCTCTGGAGCCTCTCGTTTGTCACACGGCGCAGGCGTTCCTCCCGGTCATAACGGAAGCTCACCACGCCCCGGTGGTCGCGGCGCCTTGTCAGCTTCCACATGCCGGAGTAGCCGTACTCCACGTGCTGGACGTTGTCATGGTATTCCGTGAGGTTGTCTATCCCGTCGTAGGACAGGCGTATGTCGTTGCCGTCGAAGTCGAGCACGCGCACCACGCGGCCCACGGGGTCGTATTCCCTTTTCTGTACCGCACCCTTGGGGTTGGTGACGCTCACGCACCTGCCCAGCAGGTCGTAGCCGTACAGCGAGGTGTTCCCCCGGCTGTCGGAGGCTTCCGTGAGGTTATGGAAACGGTCATAGGCGAGCCTCGTCACCACGCCGTAGGGGTCTTTCACCGATGCCACCGCACCGTTGCGGTAGGTCATCCTCGTGACGGCACCTTCGGGGTTGGTGCGGCTCACCAGATTGCCCAGATCGTTAGCCAGATCGATGTTGATGGTCTGGATCAGCAGCTCATTGGAGAAGTTGCCGTCGGAGCCGAAGGGGAAGGTGCGCAGCAGGAAGAAACGCAGGGCGTCCACACCGAAGCGCTCAGCCAGGATATAGGGGTCCACCACGTTGCCCTTGGACTTGGACATCTTGCCGCCGTCCAGCAACAGCCAGCCGTGGCCGTAGACCTTCTTGGGCAGGGGCATCTCCATGCTCATGAGCATGGCCGGCCAGATGATGGAGTGGAAGCGCACGATCTCCTTGCCCACGAAGTGCACATCGGCGGGCCAGTACTTCTCATAGTCGTCGTACTTGTCATTCAGGAAGCCCAGCGCCGTGGTGTAGTTGAACAGGGCATCCACCCACACATAGACCACATGGCCGGGGTCGAAGTCCACCGGGATGCCCCAGGAGAAGCTGGTACGGCTGACGCACAGATCCTCCAGACCGGGCTTGATGAAGTTGTTGACCATCTCGTTGACCCGGCTGCGGGGCTCCAGAAAATCGGTGTTTTCCAGCAGGTCCTGCACCCGGTCAGCATATTTGGACAGGCGGAAGAAATAGGCTTCCTCCTCCGCGTCCTGCACCTCGCGGCCGCAGTCGGGGCATTTGCCGTCCTTCAGCTGGCTCTCCGTCCAGAAGGACTCGCAGGGAGTGCAGTACTTGCCCTTATAGGTGCCCTTGTAGATGTCGCCCTTGTCATACATCCGCTTAAAGATCCGCTGGATGGCCTTCACATGGTAATCGTCCGTGGTGCGGATGAATTTATCGTAGGAGGTGTTCATCACGTCCCAGTTCGCCTTGACAATCTTCGCAACGTTGTCGACATATTCCTTCGGGGTGATGCCGGCGGCATTGGCCTTTTCTTCAATCTTCTGGCCGTGCTCGTCCGTGCCGGTCTGGAAGTAGACATCGTAGCCCTCCATGCGCTTATAGCGCGCAATGCTGTCGGCGAGCACGATCTCATACGTGTTGCCGATGTGCGGGCGGCTGGAGGTGTAGGCGATAGCCGTCGAAATATAATACTTCGGTTTACTCATGGGTGGATCATTCCTTTACAATGTATTTTCAAGGGGTTAATTTTTTCTACGGTTGAATGTATTCAACTGAATAGTACGGCGGAAAGTGCCGAGAGGATCATCAGCCCGGCCAAAATCGCCGCGCCGATGCGAACGATGAGCTTGCGTTGCTTTTCGGTTTTCATAGAAAGCTCCTTT
>ENA-OPCV01002688-OPCV01002688.1-human-gut-metagenome-genome-assembly--contig:-NODE-2688-length-10815-cov-1.324442_pt1 | contig 10815 bp, 9 predicted proteins | sample MGYA00241257_ERZ501494 | MGnify/ENA primary metagenome ERZ501494 (study PRJEB25962, sample SAMEA2042618) | human gut metagenome | biome: human gut; feature: human-associated habitat; material: faeces...
CTTTCCCACCGTCCGAAGGACATAGACCATCCATGCAGAAGATGCAATGTGCAGTCTTTGCATCGTATTTAAAACCTCTGTCGGTTCCAACTTTCCATGCAATACCTCTAAAATGAACTGCTCCCGGCTCATCGGCTGTGTTTCTAATGAAAGCAGATTCCGTATCTGACAGACTGCTAACCTTCCGACCAGCACGGTTTCTGTGGCAATCTGCGGTAACACTAGAACATAAGCTGCTTCCGGTATCGTAATCTTAAAAAAATAAAACTCCTCCTGCTGCCACTCTGCCTGATCCAAAGACAAAAAGGCTTTTACATCTGTTTTTCGTATATTCATATCCGAAAATGGTTCCACGAGCAATTCTGCCGCATCTGAAAACAGTGCCGCATCCATTCCCGCTATTTCCCTGATCTCCGTTAACACTTCCTGCAGCTTTTTGTCTTTCAATCTCTTCGTTCCTTTCCTACTTTAAATATTTTAAGGCATCCTTATATGCAAATTCTTCTAAACACTGTCGGACCTTTTCGAGTTCTTCACTTTGCTTTTCATCTGCGCCCTGCTCCTGTAATTTCAGGATCAGTTCAGATGCCTCTTCCTCTTCATAGTCTTCGATCAGTTCTGTTAACCGCTGTTTCTGCTTCTCATATTCTTCTAACGGAATGCCCTGACCAATCGCCTTTTTTTCTGCATCCTGCTCTGTATAGGCAAGCAGCCAGCGGATAGCCTCTGTAATACGGTTGACCCGTTCTTCTAATAACACATCTTTTTCCCGGATCACATCCAGTTCGCCTCTGACTCCTGCCATCTCTAATTCCTCTGCCATACTTCCTAGCTGCTCATCCCCTAACAGTCTGCCGTTGCTTTTTAGGGAATGTGCTTCTATGGTATAGCCTTTTAAGTCTCCTGCTTCTAAAGAATTCTTCCGCTTTTGCTCTTTTTCTTTTGCATGCTGTAAAAATGTCTTTGCAGCACTGATATACTGCTCCATATCCTGATTGAAATAGCATAAGCCTGCCGGTACATCAATCCCATAAAAAGACAGCTCTTTGCAGATTTTTTCATCATTCCACGGTTCCGGGCGTTTTGACTCTTCCATATCCCTTTTTTGTATCATGCGCTTTGGCAGATATTCAAAGATCATCTGCTCTAATTTTTCACTCTGCACCGGTTTTGCCAAATAGTCATCAAAGCCCTCTTCTATATATTGTTTCTGGGAGCCTGCCGTTGCATTTGCCGTCAGAACAATGATCGGTGCCATCGGATTCTGGTTTCCCGCAAGACGGCGGATCTGTTTCATGGTTTCAATACCATCCATTTTGGGCATCATGTGATCCATTAAGATCATATCATACCGCTCTTTTTGTACTGCTGCAATGGCTTCTAAGCCGCTCTGTACTAAATCCACCTGCATTTCTGTCTTTTTTAAAAGTCCCCTTAATACCGCTAAGTTCATCGGATTGTCATCCACGGCAAGGATCCGTACTCCCGGTGCAACGAAAGATACACGGTACTGCTGCTCTGCTTTTTTCCTCTTTCTTTGGAACTGTGCCGGTGCAGGGTCTAAAATCTCCTGTGGCAGTTCTAAGTAAAAAGTCGTTCCCTTTCCATATTTACTGCGAACGGAAATCTTTCCACCCATCAACTCTATCAACTGCTTTGTGATTGTCATACCAAGTCCGGTTCCTTCGACCGACTGGTTTCTCTTTTCATCGAGACGCTGGAAGGCATCAAAGATATGCTTTAGCTCCTCTTCTTTCATTCCGATCCCGGTATCCGTAACCCGGATCTTCAACAGCATGCTATCCGGCTCTGTCTGTTCCCACGACAGCCCAAATGTAATCGTTCCCTTATCGGTATACTTAATGGCATTATTTAGTACGTTGATCAGTATCTGCTTGATACGCAGTTCGTCTCCATAGAGTCTGCCCGGAATGTCCTGATCAAATTCCTGTCGGATCTCTAAGCCCTTTTCTTCTGCCTTTACACTGACTAAATTCATCAGATCATCTACTAAGGTCTCTAATTTATATTCATCCGGATGGATCTCGATCTTTCCGGATTCTATCTTAGAAATATCCAAAACATCATTGATCAGGGACATTAACGTCTCTCCGGCACGCTCTATGTTTTTTGCATATTCCACAATCTCTTCCTCACTGCTCTCACGCAGAATCATCTCATTCATTCCCAGTACGGCATTCATCGGTGTCCGTATCTCATGGGACATATTGGCTAAAAAGACACTCTTTACCTCGGCAAGATGCTCTGCTTCTTCTTTTTTCATCTCGACAAGGCGCAGCATATCGATCGAAGTCTGTCGGTTTTCCCGGATGATCCTCCGGTTCTTTTCCTCTGTTCCTAAGATGCAGGATAAGATAAAACTTCCTCCAAGTACACCGCCTGCTGCTACTACCGAGTACATCACACTGACATTATCTCCAAAGCCAACATTCCAGTAATACAGCACACTCACCAGATAAAGCACCATCATCTCCACCATTGCGAATTTACACAGCGAAAAATTCCTGTAAATAGTGATGGTCAGCATCAGGATCAGTAAAAATGTATGAAGGATCAGCGGCTGGTCGTAATAAAGAACAAGCTGTAAGGAAATCCCTCCTATCATAACGGTAAAAAGACGTCCATGCACTATATCCGGCTCACTTTTCCCGAAGGTGAGGATTCCTAAAATAAGAAGTCCTATGGCACATTCTGCGAGCATCGCCGAATGCAGCCATAAACACCTAAGCCCCGGCTTTACACTGAGACTGATAAAGATCAGGGTTCCTAACAGGACTGCATCCCAAAATATCAATATTTGTGCAAATCTACTTTTTTCTTCCATGTTATATTACTCCTGTCAATATCCTTTGGCTCTACAAACTGCATTCCTCCCCGGTTCACCCGAATCGTAAACTCTTCTGCGATCTCAAGCTCTCCATCTACATTAATACTCAAAGGCACGCCCTCTTTATTCCTGATCTTTGCCTCTGACACCATACGCCAACTAGATGAATTTTCTAACACTTCCTGCCTGTTCAGGATTGCTGCAAACAGCATTTTCATCTTATAAAAAAATCCTCTTCCCGGCACTAAGATCATCTTCATCTTTCCATCGGTCGGATCTGCCTCTCCCCCAAAATGGAAGTTACCACCCAAAAGATTTCCGTTGCCAAATGCCACTTCACAGTATCTGCCGCTGAATATTTCTCCATCTGCCTCAATCTCTAAATCCAGTGTCCTGGTACTTAAGATTGCCAGACCCGATGAGATGAAATAAGGAACTCTGCCCTTACAGAACGGCAATTTTTTTAAATGCAGGACTCCGCGTAAGATCAGACCGTCTAACCCCAGTGACACGGTATTGTGTGCCGGGCCTATCGAAGTCTGCAGATAGTCCAGCGGCTGCACTTTTCCTGCAATAAAATTCCGAAAGTCTTTGAATTTTTCCCGCTCTTCGCCATAGATATTCAAAAAGTCATTCGTTAGCCCGTAGGCAGCTTCTGCGATCTCCACCCTGCCTAAGTCCTCTTCCGGCACTCCTTTTAAAATGTTGCGGAAAGTTCCGGTTCCTCCACATGCGTAGAACCGGATCCTCTCCTCCGGGAACAGGTTGCACATCTGCCTTGCCATCTCTCCTTCATGTCCGGGATATTCCGAATTGAATACCAGCTATGATGAAGATGAGCAGTCCTGCCATCTCCCACCACCTCAAGCATCCCGGATCCCTATCGTCGTGGTCTCGTCCCCGGAAAAAGAATTAATAATAAAAATCTGTAACATATTCCACCATTTTTCTCCAATTTTCTCTTTTTATTGTAACAGACTCTTTTCCGGTTTAAAAGAAAAAAGATGCAGGAAATACTCTGTTCGTATTTCCTGCATCCTGTATACTCTCGTATTCTTGATCATTTCTTATTCCAATTATGTCTTATTTCTGATCATCTTTCATTTCTCACGATTTCTGACTTTTAATTTGTAATGGTCAGTTCGCTCTCTTTATCAAAGACATGTATCTTTTCCGGGTCTAATGCCAGTCGGATGTGATCTCCGATCTTTGCCGTTGTTCTTGCATCCACACGGGCAGTCATGTTCACGCCTGCTACCGTATAATAGAGCAATACTTCAGAGCCTAACAGCTCATATCCGGTTACATCTGCTTCAATGACCGTGTCTCCATAAGTCTCGATCTGAATCTGTGAATCGTCGATATCATCCGGGCGGATTCCCATTACAACGGTTTTATCCGCATATCCTCCGTCGATCAGTTTTTTTGCTTTCTGTGGCGGCAGTACGATCGAAAAATCACCGAACTCTAAACGGACTTCCTCACCATGTACCTTACATACCGCATCAATAAAGTTCATCTGCGGAGAGCCGATAAATCCTGCCACAAATTTATTCACCGGATGTTCGTACAGAACCCTGCCACAAAGAGGTTCTGCGGCTCGTTATAGAGCTTCTTTGGCGTATCTACCTGCTGGATCACACCATCTTTTAATACGACGATCCTTGTACCAAGTGTCATTGCCTCGGTCTGGTCATGTGTAACGTAGATGATCGTTGCTCCTAAACGCTGATGCAGGCTTGCAATCTCTGCACGCATCTGGACTCTTAATTTTGCATCCAGATTAGAAAGCGGCTCATCCATTAAAAAGACTTTTGGATTCCGCACGATCGCACGTCCCATTGCCACCCTCTGACGCTGACCACCGGAAAGAGCCTTTGGTCTTCTGTCTAAAAGCTGCTCTAAATCTAATATTTTTGCAGCTTCTAATACTTTCTGCTCAATCTCTTCTTTTGGCACCTTACGAAGCTTTAATCCAAATGCCATATTGTCAAATACCGTCATGTGCGGATACAACGCATAATTTTGAAATACCATCGCAATATCACGGTCTTTTGGTTCTACTTCATTCATGCGTTTTCCATCGATAAAAAGATCTCCGGTCGTGATCTCTTCTAATCCTGCGATCATACGAAGTGTTGTGGATTTTCCACATCCGGAAGGTCCTACAAATATGATAAACTCCTGATCCTCGATCTCTAAGTTAAAATCTTTCACTGCCTCAAATCCATTTGGATAACGTTTTCCGATTCCTTTTAATGATAAACTTGCCATAGCTTTCTTCTCCTTATCCATTCTGACGATTTTTCTACATCACGTTCTTTTGATGTTCTGCTTTTATGATATAAAAATCCCTGCATAATTACTATGCAGGGATTCCACAAAATTTATCCACGTTCCTGTACAGATTGACGAATCTATTGTTTTCCGGTTGAACCGAATCCACCACGATTCTCGTTGTCTAAGGATGCAGTCTCATCAAACTGAATGGTCGGCATATTTTCAAAAATACGGAACTGGCAGATACGGTCATTCTGTTTGATCACCGTGTCTCTGGTTGCATAAACCGGCATTCTCCACATATCCTCATCTCCACAGTAGGTACAGTCAATGATACCGCAGCTGTTCGTCTGAAGGATTCCATAATTCTTAAAAGTGGAACTGCGTGGTACGACGTGGGCTTCATAACCCTTTGGCAGCTCCATGGCTACTCCTAACGGGATCAGCTTGAACTCGCCTGCCTTTAATTCCACGGTTTCTGATGCACGAAGATCGATCCAGTCGGATTTTCCTTCAATATACTCTAATTTATCTATTTTATCTGTAAAATATTTAATTCTGATTTTTTGCATTGTTTCTAAATCTCCATTTTTTTTATTGGTAAACCTGCTTTAAGCACAGTGCAAGACGACTTCTCCGCTCTTTTTCGTCGCCTTTACATCGATCACTCTCTGATTGGCACTTCCCTTCCAGTGAAGCTGCGGGTCTGCCTCTTCTTTTACAAATTCTCCATCCACTAACACATCGACATAGTCCATGACTTCTAAGCCGTCAATGCTCTCCCAGACAAATCCCGTATACATCCAGATCGTCTTTTCGGGAAATTTTTCATGTACTTCTTTTGCTAATTTTAAGACATCTTCACGGTTGCCCGCATAGAGTGGATCTCCACCGCTGAACGTAATTCCGGAAACATAATCTTTTTTCAGTTCCTCAAATAATTCTTCTTTTGCCTCTTTATCAAACACAAGTCCGCCGTTTGGGTCCCAGGTGATCGGATTGTGACATTCCTTACAACAGTGGTCACATCCTGATACCCACAGTACGACTCTTAAGCCGTCTCCATTCAACATATCGTCCTTTGTAATATTATGGTAACGCATTCTGCCTCCTACATGCTCTTTCTCTCTGATATTTCTGCCATTTTGGCATCGTTGAGTCTGGTATCTCCCTTTACTCTTGAATAGGAGAGATAGCCATTCATACGTTCAATCTTTGTCAGATTACGGCTGCCGCATTTTGGGCATACATCCATCTCTAACTCCTGATGTCCACAGTCATCACAGTACGCAAGTGACAGATTGACTCCTTCATAAAATCCCATCTCCATTGCACGGCGTACCAATGTCTTGACCGCCTCTACATTGTAATTGATCGGATACTTCACATACTGGATCTTTCCACCATTGCTAAGCTCCCAGAAGCGGTATTCTAAATCCTGTTTCTGGATCGGCGTGATATCCTCGGTCACATGGCAGTGGAATCCGTTGCTGACATATTCCCTGTCAGAAACATTTTCAATGATCCCGTATTTTTTGCGAAACTGCTTTACCTGCAGTCCACACAGATTCTCTGCCGGTGTCGCATAGATCGCATAGAGGTTTCCATCCTCTTCCTTAAATTCATTGATCTTTTTATTGATATGCTCTAATACTTCGATCGCAAACTGTCCATCTTCTACTAAGGATTTTCCGTTATACAGCTCCTGCAGCTCATTAAATGCCGTAATTCCAAAAGATGCGGTTGCTGTCTTTAACAGCGGTTTGATCTTATCGTTATAATTCAGATTTCCATTATAAAATCCGCCTTCGCAGTAAGCTAAAGGATTCGTGGAAGCACGCATCTCGCCTAAATAAGCATAGGTACGGATGTGGATCTGACGGATCAGCTCTAAATAATAGTCTAATACCTCATAAAAATCTTTGCTCTCATGTCTGGCCTTTGCTAAGATCATCGGAAGGTGCAGGCTGACCACGCCAATATTGAACCGTCCCACAAAACGCGGTCTGTCATTTTCATCCTTTGGATACATACCGCCCTCCACATACCAAGGGGATAAGAACGCACGACAGCCCATCGGACTGATGATCTCCCCATATTGCTTGTACATAGAGGCAATATAACCTTTTCCGGTCAGGCTCAGCCAATCCGGATACATCGTATGTCTTGAGCACTCGATACCGGCTTCAAAGACATCCTCTAACTCGCCGCCCGGTCCGTGCAGGCTTTCATCATATAAAAATACCAGTTTTGGAAACAGTACCGGTTTTTTGCACTCTGCCTTGCCCTGACCTTTCTGGCGCACGTTTAACATGGCAATGGATGCCATCTTTTCAAAACGCTTCGTTCCTGTTCCAAAGGTCATCGTAATAAACGGATAATCCCCACGGCTTGAGGATACGGAATTGAATTTATATTCCCATCCCTGAACACCCTGCTCAAAATCTCTCTTAATGTCCTTGATGGTCTCTTCCTCGGCACGCTCCTCACTCAATCCGAGTCCTAAATATTTTTCTTTATATTTTTTATAGGATTTCTGTGCATAAGGCTCTAAGATCTTTTCTACACTCGGCACGGTAAAACCGCCATACTGCTGGCTTGCTGCACTTAACACGATATCTCCGATGACATCAAAGGCTACGTCTAGGGTCTTTGGCTCGTTATACCAGAGATTTCCCATCTCGAATCCGCCCCGTAAGACATTCTCCACATCGAAAAGGCAGCAGTTCATCGTATCTCTTCTTGCAGACATATCATGTACATAAATATAGCCGTCACGGCATGCCTGGATCTCTTCGGTGGTCATAAAGAATTTTTTGTACAACTCTTTATTTAACTCGTTAAAGATCAGGCTTCGTTTTGTCGCCACCAGGGCACTGTCCGTGTTGGCATTGCTCTTGTCTCCGATGTAACGGATTGCCTGGCTCTTTGTATATACGTCGTCCATCATGTGGATAAAATCAAGTTTATAATTACGATAATCACGATAGCTCTTGGCAACTGCCGGATTCACACGCTCCAGTGCACCCTCGACAATATTATGCATCTCCTGGATCTCAATCTCATTTTTTCCAAGAGAATCTGCATGCTCCTGTGCAAAACGACAGATAAAATCTTTTTCTTCTGGTGAAAATTTATAAAGGATTCGTGCGGCAGATTTGTTTACTGCTTTCACGATCTTCTGCGGATCAAATTCTTCTCTTGTTCCGTCTTTCTTAATTACATAAATCATACCTTGTCTCTCCTGTTTGCTGCAATTTTAAGGCCTTTCAGAGCTGTTCTGCCGCTTCACAGCTACAACGTACCAGTCCGTCAGCCTTCCCCATATATAGTGTTACTTATGAGAGTATACCACAACATCATGTGAAGTTAAAGGGGAAATTTCATTTTTTATTGTCTGAAATTTCCCCTTGTTTTTGTTATGTTTGTAACTGTTCAGTACCCTCACAGTCACGAGTCAAAATGCATTCCAAAACACCTCGCGGAATACTACCTTCTGAATAGTTACTAATTTTTTTCAATTAAAATTCACATGACAGGGAGTTTTTTCATGGAACACATATTATATGTCACTCATATTAAAATAAATAAAACTCAGCTATATCTTACGATTCAGCTTCCAAAACCTGACCTGAAACTTCGGGCAGAACTTTATTATCAGAATTCTTCACAGGATTTCCATCATCCTCTCAGGTGTATTTCCAGGACTTCCCAGAAACTGATTTTCCAGATGGATGTTTCTGTTCTGGAAAATGGTGAAAATGACTGGGATCTGCTGATTCGTTCCGATAAGACTTCAGAATCCTGGACGGTAATTCTCGGTGCCAGACTGCGTACACAGCTCATCCTCGGAAACTACTGTATTTCCCAAAATGGCTGTCTGTTTTTCCCTATGGGAAGCACAGGACATCGTTTCATCCTTCGAAGCCGTCCTCTGCGCTCCTGTGACAGCCCGAGTTTTCATTTTAAAGAACTTCTGGCTTTCGGGCTTGGCAAATTGCTGCATCCATTCTGGAAAAAGTGCCATATCTGGCTTATTTATGAAAAATACTGTGTCTCCGCTCAGGATAACGGCTTTTATTTTTTTCAGTACTGTATGAAATACCTTCCAGAGAAAGAACGAAAAAACATTTTCTTCATACTGGATAAATCTTCTCCTCAATGGAAGGATACCCGTAAATATCATTCCAATGTTATTCCTTTTTTAAGTTTCCGACACCTTCTGTATCTGATCACATCCGAATTATATGTTGCATCAGATAGCCGGCTTCATGCATTCGTCTGGAAACCTATGCCAAATCTGATTTCCCGGGAGATCAATAAACACGATATCTATTTCCTCCAGCATGGTGTGCTGGCACTGAAACGGGTGGAAAATCTTTTTGGAGCTAAAGGTGCAAGTTCCATGACATATTTTACTGCTTCTTCCGAAATGGAAAAATCCATCATTGAAGAGAATTTCGGTTATAAGCCCGAACAGATTCCTGTAACCGGACTCAGCCGCTGGGATGTTTTAAAAGATAAATCAGATCCTGCACATCCCTCCATCCTTGTCATGCCTACATGGAGAAGCTGGCTGGAAGACCAGAGTGATGAATTTTTCTGTCAGAGCCAATATTACCAGGAATATACAACGATCCGGAGCTTCAGAAGTTTTTGCACAGTTCCCATACGAAACTGATCTTTTATATTCATCCCAAGCTCCGGGAATATATTTCCTCTTTCCATACAGAAGATTCTCAGATCAGGCTGATCCCATTTGGAAGTGTACCGCTTAATCAGCTTATCATGAAATGCTCCATGTTGGTCACGGACTACTCCAGTGTGTCATGGGATGCATATTATCTGGGCAAACCAATTCTCTTTTATCAGTTTGATCTGGAGAAATACAATGAAACCTGCGGAAGCTATATCGATATGGAGAAGGATCTTTTTGGTGAACGCTGCACGACAAGAACAGCTCTGCTTCAGAAAATTTCCGAATATGCGAAAAATGGTTTCAAAGAAAAGCCGCAGTACGCAGATATGAGGAAAAACTATTTTGCCTATCATGACCATAACAATCGCAGACGAACCTACGAATTTATAAAAGACCGAGGCTATTAACACCCCGGTCTTACTCTTCTGTTTATCCAATTAATTCCGTCACTACTTTTATAAAAAAGATTACGATCACAACCACCATGACCGGTTTTACAATTTTACTTCCATTGCTTGTAAAGCAATGACTTCCCAGATAATTTCCAACCATGTTGCAGCAGCCTGCCGCAACACCCAGAGGAATATATGCCGCTCCATTGAACAAAAATACTGCAAGTGCAGAAATGTTAGTAGTAAGATTAATCGCCTTTGTGGTTCCTGCCGCATCATTCAGTGATAAATGACAAAAGGCTGTAAACAGCAGCATAAGAAAGGTTCCTGTTCCCGGTCCATAGATTCCGTCATATATTCCAACTACAAATGCAATTCCTATACACTTCATGATCAGATTTCGGGTTACTTTATCTACTATTTCATAATCCGGCTTTTCCTGAAGTGCTTTGCTTCTCAGCACATAAAACAGAATGACCGGAAGTACGACCAGCATGGCTATCTTTAAAACTTTCTCATCTATCATCAGAGTAATCTTCGCGCCCAGTGAAGAGCCCGCGATTGCAGCTACAATGGCCGGTACGCAGATTTTCCAT
>ENA-OPCV01002691-OPCV01002691.1-human-gut-metagenome-genome-assembly--contig:-NODE-2691-length-10807-cov-1.736049_pt1 | contig 10807 bp, 22 predicted proteins | sample MGYA00241257_ERZ501494 | MGnify/ENA primary metagenome ERZ501494 (study PRJEB25962, sample SAMEA2042618) | human gut metagenome | biome: human gut; feature: human-associated habitat; material: faeces...
CGGCAGGAACCCCCGGAACATCCCGTCCCCCCCCCCCTCGGTTTTCTCGATGCGTATTTCCTTACCCAGCAGCAGCCTGTACCTGTTGCTCAGGTTGGTCAACCCGATGCCGTTCGATTCGGGCGGCGTGAGCTTCGGATAGACCGGGTTGGCGATCACCAGTTCGTTGTTGTCGTTGAACGAGATCGTGATCCGCATGTGGTGCTCGCTGTCGATGACGTTGTGTTTGACGATATTTTCGAACAGCGGCAGCAGCGAAAGGCTGGGCATGCGCATGTTCAGCGCCTGCTGCGGGATGTCGACCTCGCAGGTGTAGCTTTCGGCGAAGCGTACGTCCATCAGTTGCTTGTACGAATTTATGAAATTCAGCTCCTCGCCCAGGGTCGTCAGCGACGACTCCTTGAAGCGGATGATGTACCGGAATATGCCCGACAGGTTGCCGATGTATTCGAGGCTTTCCTGTTTCTTGTCGCCGCGTACGAGCGACGAGAGGTTGCTCAGTGCGTTGAAAAAGAAGTGGGGGCTTATCTGGTTGGCAATGGCGTTGTACTGGCTGCTGAGGTTCTCTATCCGGAGCATCTCGATCTCTTTTTCATGCCGGCGTTCCTTGTTGATCATCAGTACGATGCTGCCGATCAGTAGGCATATCGTATACGTGATGATCAGATACCCGACTTCGTCGTATCCCAGTGTGAGCCACGGTTTTTCGGACTGCAGCGATATGACCAGCATGGCCGTGAGGATAACTCCCGCGATGACGAGCGTGCCCAGCAGGCAACGTACCGGGAATGGGAACCGCCTGTTCAGGAATATTTCCAGCAGCAGGATGGTCGCCAGCCACAGGACGCAGAACCAGACGACCGATACGGTCGCCCGTTTCGACCACCAGGTGACCGTTACCAGCGTATTCCAGTATTGGCTCAGTTGGATCAGGAAAGCCGTCATCGGGACGGCCCACCGTGAACGCACAGCCTGTTCGAGATAGCCCATGTGTTTTCGTATGTATGAAGAAGGGGTGACGTTGCAGGCAAAAATAGTAAAAAAATGTCACATTCTGTCATTCCCTTTTATCGCCTTGTTTTTCCCGATTATCGGCCTTGTTCGCCTTTTTGGCGTGGTATGAGAACTTTATGGACGATTCGTAGCGATATTTACAAAAACCGATTCGTTCGTTCATACAGCCTTTTCTGGCGTTACGATACCAGACCTAGGTAGTACTCCCTAGTACAGACTAGATTTAAGTGCGAGTCTGCATACACACCATACGTTTTTAGAGTAGTGTCATGGCTAATTCCTACTTTAGTTTACCTACAACCATACTTGGTGCTCTGAGTATCCACGCTTTTATGTACAATATTAAACGCTTCTTCTTATACCAAGTGAGCACAGGTCTTCAGTTACTCAGCTAACAGTAATAGCTATCCTTGTTATAGATTGCTGTACTTGTGTTTTCACTTATTCTCCTCACGAAGAACCTGCCTTAATTATGGATAAATGGTGCTAGCTATTAAACTAGCACCCATTACGTAGGCTATTTCTTTTTCTTGGATTTGTTGTAAACATCCAAATACATACTCTGGTACAGAACCTTCTTATCTGAAACTGGGCAGACGAAATGCTTCTTCATCAGATTAGTGAAGGCATCTATAGTCATGTTAGACAAGATTAAATCACGTACTCCTAGCCAAGCTAGTACTATATCACGCTTCAGTAAAGTGAGTCCTCCTCTTTCTTTACCTATTGCAGCAGCCATTTGTGCTAACTGATTGTAAGCAATATCAGCTACTTTAGCCTGCTCTTCTGTGATTTGGAGTGTTCCTCTCTGTATCGCATCACCACATGCTTGACCTGTGATTAGTTGAGCGGCTGCTTTATATTGGAAACCACTCCTGCCGCCTCTGAAATGTTCATGGCTCTGACAGAACTTACGAAGAATATCATAAGACTCTCTTCCATCAACTATGTAAGCCTTTACGTAGTCTGCGGTTGACCACTTCTTTGAGTTGGAGTTATATCGTATTGCAGATAGCAACGGATTCTCGAACTCAAATTCCAAGTATGAGAGTATGTATGAGTTGCCTTCTCTCCACAATTCACAGGCAGCCATGAACCTATGCTGCCCGTCTATGATAAGTTTGGTTAGCTTATCAATTATGATTGGCGGAACAATCTCTCCTCTCTTCATAGCCTCTTTGATTTTGGCTACGTGTTTTAGGTCAGTTACGGTTCTATTTCCGTGAATAAGTTGAAGACCACTAGGAGATTGGATTCCAAGCACACTTGCTACTACTATTACATTCTTTTCCATGTCGATTAGTTATTTTATTTGTTATTTTTATTCTTTGTTACTATTTTTATACCAGAATACACAAGTTAGTATTCCAATAATAACGGCTATGACCGAAGCCATGCCGTCAGAGATGAATATACCACTACTTAATAGAATCATAATATTCTTCTTTTAGAACATTAGCAATTCCATTCAATACATAGTGAGGAACGTTGCCAGATAGCTGGAACCAAGGTTCTCCCACCTCATTAGTAGTATATATTACAGCCATCCTAATTTTATGAACTTTAATGACACGAGGACGTCTATCAGATGTCTTTAGGTCATTATACTTGTTAAGATGGGTATAAAATGCATCAGTATCATCTGGAATGTCATTCCATTTAGAGGTTTTAGACTCCTTTAAGAATGGCTGACAAGGGATGAGCTTAGCAGGTTTCTCTATCTCTTCTGCGTTGGGCAATGAGACAAACTTGTTGTTATACTTTGCAACGATTGCCTTAGTATCAGGCAAATAGAATAATTTCATAATTTAATCCTCCAATTATAGGTTATACGATTAGTTTGCAGTCTTTACAGCGCTGACTTTTCTGTATAGGTTTGACAATCTGTAATCTACAGGAATAATTTCTCTTGAGTCTTCTTTTTCAACTCTATGATAAGTGTTTCCTATATGTATTTCATTGTCATTATAACCAATGTAGTATACATCATTGAAGAATTGTATTTTTAATACCACATGATTACAATAGAATCGATGTTCATTAGAAAGGTACGTAAATACTTTTTCAAGCATTTTATACTCTGTGTCATCTTTTCTAAATGTCATATAACCTCCAAAGCTCACAAGAGCTCTGGAAGTTATTATTTCTGTTACTTGTCCTGTTAACATAATGTAAGTTTGCAGTGAAAATGTTTTGCATACTTAACCTTCGATTTTCTCAGGTGTATATCCTTTAGACATCCAATGATTGATTAAATCAACAAATGGCTTGAAGTAGTTAAGAGTTGCATATATTCTTGCCTCATAACTATCTTCAAGATGCAGTTGATTGTTATCATGCTTTATGAAATGGGCTATCTTAATTGGTTCTCCTTGATTGATGTTTAATAAACAATTTCCAAGAGATTCTGCCATCATTGTATGTACTACGTTTTGCCAACCTGAGGTATAATCACCTTGATTTGCAATATTCCATCCAATGATTTCATACCAATTTAAAGAGCTATTTCTAGCGTTTGCCATTTCAGCTTGCATTTTCTCTTTAAAGGATGCATCTTCACTAACAATTACATCAGGAAATGGATTAGCATAATTCTTTGGATGAACTTCTTTATTCCAAAAAGCAGCTGCTTCTTTATCCAATTCACCCATTGTCATTGCTTTACCTTCTGCGTTCAAAATTCTAAATGAATTCATAATGTATTACACTTTACCCACCAAGTGTGAAGTTTTACGATTAGTTACTACCATCTGCATTTGTAGAGGCTTTGGACTCTATATAGGTGTTAATACATCTATATGCTGCATTACAATAAATAAAGGTATATATGTACACACATTTAGAACCAAACCCTTAATTTGGGTATATTTGGAATTTAATTCTTTAGAGCTTGTGTCTAAATGTGTGTACAGTTACAAATGTCCCTCAAAGAGGAATCCATTTTAGGACTGCCCAGTTACAAAAGTCGAGCGGAGTTATTAGTGCCCAGAAGCTTTTGTCTTGGGGTAATGAACTCGTATCAAGAACTTGATATATATTATCATTAGTCCTAATACGATACTTATCCATTACCCAAGCTTTAACTGTCTTTGTCCTTCGAGGTCTATTCGAGGACATTGATTTTCAGTACAGATGTTTCAGTTGCTCTGTCAGGTTGTCCATTGAATCCTCTACGGATAATAGGAACCATTTGAACTCCGACAACCTCAAGAGTCTTGCCGAACAACTTCTCCCAAACTTCTTTCTTGGTCACGCAATTTCTGGTATATTCAACAATATTACCAGTTACAGAGACATTCTGCTTAGTTTCTCTGTTCTGTACGGACTTCATCAATGTGCCGAGGAATAACTCCTTAACACTCTTAGTACCGTCAGCAGCAGTTACTTCGCACAATGCACGAGTTACAGGATTCTGACCTCTAGTCAACGGAGTATTAATCCATTGGTCTGATGTTGCATTAGCTGGCAATACAATCTTATCACCAACATTGAACTGAGTTTCAGACAGGTCACGTCTTACTGGAGCGTCTTCAGCTTCAAAAGCTGCAGCACCCTTAACAATGTTACCACCAAGAGCCTTAGCTCTAGCTTCTGCATAATTAGTTGCAAAAGCGAAAAGGCTTTCGTTTGCCATAATCTTTAAAATTTATTTGAGTTTAACAATATTGCCTGTCTTTCCAGGCTGCCAACATATAGTGCTCTCCTAATGATTAACCACGTTTAGTTTATACTCCAGAACACAAAGAGTAGTGCGTTAAGATTTAGCACCATAACCAGATTTTATTTATACTCACCCTGAATGAGTTTGAATAAACTAATACACCAATACATAAAAGTATTTAGTATATTATTTTATTCAAATACATATCGAGGATGTGAGGAGTACTAGTATAAGGATGTAGCATTAGAAAGTTTTAAAGGGAGATTGTTAGTCTCCCCCTAATCCAGTTAAACAAGAATAGACTGCATTCTTGTATTCTTTAAGAAATAGGTCAATCCCATAATAATAGACTACCCCAAGTTTCTTAGCATCTTCTACGAACTCCTCCCACATTAGGTATTCAGCAATAAGTGATTTACGATTAGCTTCACAGAACACATATCTGTTAAATCGTTCATGTAGCATAGACCAACCACTTGATTGTATTCCATAGAGTTCTTTCAATAGTTCGTATTGTCTTTCAACTGATTCTTTAGTTTGCATAATATAATGTATTTAATTGTTTTAGAAAAAGAAAGGAGAGTGCTGTCACCACTCTCCATTGTGTTAGGCTACCACGTCTATGTCGTAGACTGTCGTGGTAGTTGCCCTGTCAGGCTGACCATTCCAACCTCTGCGGATGATTGGAACTTCGGTAGCATTGGTCACCTTGAGCTTCTTGCCCAGCAATTTCTCCCAGCCTTCCTTCTGCATGATGCAGTTGCGAAGCTCGTCGACAATCGTGCCCTTCACTGACACGCTCTGCTTGGTCTCACGGTTCTGCACCGACTTGGTGAGAGTGCCGTAGAACAGCTCGCGTGCTGTGACTGTGCCATCAGCTGCGGTAACTCTGCACAAAGGTCTGACAACAGGGTCGCCACCTTTGGCTACTGGCAAGGATAACCATTGCTTGCTGGTCTTGTCGGCTGGTATCTCGATGATGTCGCCGACATGGAACATTGAGTCCTCCAAGTTGCGTCGAACTACGGTATTGTTGGACTCAAAGGCATCTAAGCCTGTCTTGATTTCAACACCCCATTTCTCACACACTGCTTTGTTGTACTCGATTGCAAAACTGAATAAAGTATCCATATGCGTCTAACGGTTTTGCCCACACCGTAAAAGGGAAAGTTATTAATCAAATATCTACTGAAGATATAATCAAAGTAATAGTATATTATTTGAAAATAAAACAGGGATTAACCCTGTTTCGATTGTTTTAGTCTCAACTGAATGAGAGTGTTAGCGTGTTCCCACACTTCCTGAGAAACCTTCCCATAATATGGGTCAAGAAGGTCATAGGCTTTGATAGATGGCTCTTGTCCAACCATAATCATCAATGATAGCAAGTCATTGAGTTCTTTGTCTGTTAATGTATTCATAAAACAAGTATTAAATTAAAAAAAATAAGGGAGTGTTGCCACTCCCATTAATGCTATTGTTCAGCGATGATTGCTTTGTACTCAGCTAAGGTAATCAATGCACCGCAATAAAGAACGTATGTAGTATTCATATCAAAAGGACGGTTAACCACACCACCGACAGTTTTAAGTTATTAATTCAAAGTCATATTGAAGATATATATTAAGTACTAGTATATAAAAGAAAAGAATAAAAGGGGAGAATAATCTCCCTTATTGAAAGCAGAGCATTATTGTTGCTCTGCAATCATTTCCTTGTATTCTGACAATGTTACAAGAACGCCGTTGAATAAAACGTATGTAGTTTGCATGACTGTATAACGGTTACAACAACCGTAAAGCTTTAAATGTTAATAATCAAGGAGATAATGAAGAATTAAATTAGTAATAGTATATTCCAGACTTTCCAAAATATTTTTGATTTTTCTTGAGCAACCCAGAGGGGGCGTTTTGTAGTACACTACCCGCTCTCTCATAATACCTATTACTTACCATTCTCTCACCCTTTCATAACTCGCTAAATCCCAACTATTCCTATCATGCAGTTTACACTAAAATTTGCAATTCGCGAATCGCGAATTTGACATTTATCAGCCAATAAAATTAAATTTCCAATTGACTGGTCACCTCAATGGGGAGGGGGTGTATTTTTGGAGTACCTAGTACCTGAGTTCGCCTATATTAAATATATTTAAGTATATATCATTAGGTAGTCTATTTGGAATATACTATCTTTGTATTATTAAACAATAAGGAAGAATAAGTATATTAATAACAAATTTTTAAATTATGGCTAAAGAAGTTAAAGAAAATCTAACAGAATCAGTTGATGCAAAATGCCAGTGTGGTAGTGCAGAGCCTAAAGAGGAATCAGTTCTTTGGGGTAAAGTTACAGTAGCTAAATTAACAGTATTGGATAAGATTATACGTGGAATGGAAAATGGTGCTAATATTGAGCATTGTTTAGTATTATCTAATATCTATAAGAACCTATGCAATTAAAATCTATACTTGATAAGTATGATGTTATAGAGGCGCAAGTACTCTATAATAAGGCAGTAGAGCTATTACAGCTCATTAGTGATGAAGAATTGGAAGAGATATTTACTAAGTATCCAGCATTGTTCTCTAAGATTACTAATGTTCATCTAACGCATGAACAGCTACTAAGAGACAAACAAGCTATTAAAGATGCTATTGATGTATTTATAGAGACAATTGAATCACGTAATTTATCTAAAGATGAATTTGATGCAATGACTCTGGATGATATTAAAGATTACTTGGATAGTATTATTACAAGTAAGATTCCAAGTCTTCACAGAATTATTAATGAACTAGAGGATAAGTTTAACAATGATTCCAGAAATCAGACAAATTAAAATGAATCTAACTCTGTTTGAGCAGGGTGTAGAAGAGTTTATGAAGAAGGCAGAACAGGTTAAGAATGATAACATAGAACTAGCTAAAGAGAATGATTCTTTAAAGAAGAGGATAGCTGAGCTAGAAGAAAAGCTGAAGAATAAATGATATACTACAGGGATAGAATGTGCTATATAGTCCTTCGAGAAGGAGACAGAACGGTACAAATTGCTCATACAGTCCCAACTAATCCTCAAATTGCTGAGGAGTTATTACATATGCACTTAGCCAAGGCTTATGAACAGATGGCAGAATTGATAAAGAATGACAAGAGAAGAGCGTTAGAAATTGAAACATATGGTAAGAATTACTGACAATAAAGAAATAAAGGAAGCTGTATTAGCAGGCTTACAAAGGAACAAGGAGAAGTATGGTAAAAGATACTGTCCTTGCTCCTTAGTAAGGGACGATGATACAGTATGTATGTGTAAAGAGTTTAGAGAAATGGAAGAGGGCATGTGCCATTGCCAACTATATATAAAGACTAAGGATGAAAGTATTCAGGGATGATAGGTCTGACAAAGTTCTTTTAATAGAGAAAGGTGATTTAGATAACAGTATAGCTAGTAAGCTGAGAGGTCATCATGTATCATATATAATTGCTCCAGTAGAGGCAAAGAATAATGAAATGTTCTTGAGACAAGCTGATTGCTGCATTAGCATACAAGGAACTTATTACGGTAAAATATTATATTATGAGTAATCAATTTACATTTATAACTGGTGAGAAGGGTGCAGCATTATTTAACTTAGCTGTTCTTAATTATGCTAATCCAATGCCTCCTGCACTCTACAATCTAAAGTGTAGAGCTATACAAGAAAGAGCTTATGTACATCCAGGCTGGGACTATCTTAAATATCCAGCAGTAGAACTAGAAGTATGTTACTCTAACTTGACATCTAACAAGATGTATAATGAGGAATTAGATGAAGATGGTTATCCGATTCTCGTATTTGTGGGAAGATGCAATTCATTATAATAGTAAGAGGAACTAGAGGATATGGTGTAGACTACGGAGTTATAGACCCATTTCCATATAATGAGATAGTATCATCCTTAGATAGACTCGGAGAGAATATATTATATGCTCTAAAGAATTTCTCAACACAATGGGAAGACTCAATACTATCAGTAAAAATTAAAGGCGACTTTAGCAATTAAGCTAGAGCCGCCTTTTTGTTTATTTCTGATACTCATGTATATTATTGAATTTTACACAGATACCACTCTTCATATATACTTCTACATCTTCGTCTTTAGTAAACCAATGCCAACATTCCTTCTCAGTAGGGAAGTGGTCTTGTTCAAATCTAATTGTCTTTAATGGCTTAGAGTGTTTATCCTCTGTCCAAATCCAAACGTCCATCATAAAATGTCTCATAATTGTGTTGTGTTTAATTGTTAATAAAACTTAGGTAATATAATACCAATCATTCCTATCTCTGATATTCATATCTTGTAACTGCTTACTATCTAAATGATAATCGCCATCTCTAAAGTTTAGTTCCTTAGTACTATAGTTCCAATAAAAGTATCCGTGCCAACCTGGAAGCATTAATATCTTACCAGTAGCAGCGTGAAGTGTAGCTTGATTATAATTCATAGTACTAAGATTCCTAAAACTATTCCTAATAAATCTGCTAGCAAATCATCCCAGCTCCAACCTTTGTATTTTACTTCATCATAAGTTTCTTTACCAAATGAAGCTATTAGAGCTAGAGCAATTCCACTAACTATATTTAAGATTAATCCAAATATTACTACAATAGCAAAGCAGCATATCATATGTAATATTTTATCACCCTTCAGGAATTTCTTTATTTGGTCTATCATGTTTATCAAATTTCTTCCAGATACCAGTTATTGAATCTATACCAAGTAATGCCATACAGCATACTAAGAATGTATCTATCATTAATGGGGCTTGGATAACATGAATAGTACAATATAGTAACACTATTATAGCAACTATCCATCCTAATACTCCACACACTCTCTTACTACTAATACCAGAATGTGAAGTAACCATCCCCTTTATAAAGGTTATAAATTTCATGTTCTTAGAAATTAAACATCTGTATTCTACTAGCTACATCCGTTCCACTTCCAGATTTACTCCAATGTTTATCAGATGGGTTAGCCAATCCTTGTAGATACTTTCTAACTCCACCATTACCAGCTAACCATGCTCCACCTAACAATCCAAATTTAGTATATCCTTTTTGTGCAGCTAGCTCTAAATCTTGTTTATTAAACCCTCTTTCAAATTGCTTAGCTAATTTAATAGCAGCTTTAATCTGTAGTTTAGGATTATTCCTAAATGTATCTACATCTGTTCCAGCATAAGCAGAAATATTATTATATTTCTTACCATCTTGCATGAATTGGAAGTAGCCATAAGCAGGAGCGCCAGCTCTATTTTGTATTGCACTATTAAATCCAGATTCCTGTTCAGCCATCTTAGTAAGGAATTGTCTATAGTTCTTAGCTTCTGGGTCTTCTTGTTCTACCTCATCGTACCACTTATTAAACTCATCTAATCCTTTAGATGGTTTGATGTTGAATAACTCTCTCTTCATAATAGGTGTTTCTTCTTCTTTAATAATGGGTTGCTGTACATCTACTGGAGTTTCCTCTCTCTTAATAGTATAAGTTGGAGTATTATCAACTGGAAATCTGTATTCTTCAAATGTATTATCCATATTAAGAGTAGGTCTTTCTATAACGTCATACCTAGTAAATCGTAACCCTTCTTGTCCCTTCCTAACTCTATTGTTACTATATGTAGGTCTGTCAGACTTCATGAATTTCTTCCTCATATCTCTCTTATTGTTAAGAGTCTTAGAGTTCTTTACTAGTGTAGAATCTTTAAACTTGAATCTTCTACCATCAGATACTAGACTACCACCTTTCTTCATAGTTAATAATGCACCTTGCATCATAGGTTGTCTTCTTATATATGGATTCTTAGGAATACTCTTAATGCTATCCCATACTCTTCTTCCACCTATATAGATAGGATTCTCTTGCTGTAATATAAATGGAGTTCCCACCTTATCCATAAGTGCAGCTTGTTTAGTAGCTCTAACCCCCTCTGCTACACTCTTGCCAGACCATCTCTTAGCATAGTCAGCTGGATTAAACTTCCACATATCTTGAGATATTTGGGTTAGCTTTCCCTTATTGTTGTAATCAATCTTTATAACATGACCTCCTACATCATCTATAGGTCCTACATAATTAGTTCCA
>ENA-OPCV01002695-OPCV01002695.1-human-gut-metagenome-genome-assembly--contig:-NODE-2695-length-10792-cov-2.550433_pt1 | contig 10792 bp, 10 predicted proteins | sample MGYA00241257_ERZ501494 | MGnify/ENA primary metagenome ERZ501494 (study PRJEB25962, sample SAMEA2042618) | human gut metagenome | biome: human gut; feature: human-associated habitat; material: faeces...
GTTGGAAAACGAAAGACAAACCGCATTATTACAGAACCAACAGAAACCGACCGGGAACAAACCCGTAACAACACAGAACCCAACCGTAACGCCAAGGGGTAAAAGCGATGCGGAAAAGGCAGCAGAACAGCAAGCAAAACAAATTGAGGCGGCATACAAAAAGAATTTGGAAGCAACCCGAAAATTGCAGGATGCACAATTGCAGTTGGAAACCGACGAATGGGCAAAGCGTCGCCAACAAACGCAATATCAGTATTCCCGCCAAATTGAGGATTTACAACACCAATTGCAGACCGAAAAGGATTTGAACGAAACCGGACGCCAAGCGATAAACGCCACAATTACGGCGTTGGAACAGCAACAAACCGAGGCATTATTGAAAATCGAACAAGACCGACAATTGCAGGAATTGGCGTTGCAGAAAGAAAGCATTGAATTACGTTTGCAAGCAGTCAAAAAGGGAAGCGAACAGGAAAGACAATTGCGGATGCAGTTGTTGGAAAACGAAAGACAAACCGCATTATTACAGAACCAACAGAAACCGACCGGGCAACAGCAAGACGCCGGGGCGATTAATGCAAGTTTTGACGCAAAGGGAGCCGGAATTGCGGACGAATATTTGCAAGCGCAATTACAGATATTCGACCAACAACAAGCGTTGGCACAATCGGAGTTTGATTTGTTGAGAAATTCAGAAGCCCGGAAAACTCAATTCCGTTTGCAAGCAGAAAAGGAACGTTTGCAAAAGGTTTTAGAATTAAATCAGCAAGCCGCCAATAAATTGTCTGATGTTGAGGTACAAACAATTCAAAACACTATTAAAAAAATAGACCAAGAAATTGAGCAATCCAAAGGGGAGGAACGAGGAACAGACATTTACGGTTTGTTTGGGCTTAATTTGGACGACGACCAAAAAGAGGCAATTAATACGTCTATGCAATACGCATTGGATGCGTTAAATACATTCACGGCGGCACGTGTTGCCGCAGCAGATGCAGCCGTTGAGCAAGCGGATAAAGAGGTTTCCGCCGCACAATCGGCGTTGGATGCAGAATTGGAAGCAAGGGCAAACGGGTACGCCAATAATGTTGTACAAGCGCAAAAGGAGTTGGATTTGGCAAAGAAAAACCAAGAAAAAGCGTTGAAAGAACAACAGAAAGCGCAAAAACAGCAGGCAGCAATACAAACATTGCAGCAAATCGGAAACATGGTAACAGCAACGGCGTTGATATGGTCGCAATTAGGTTTCCCGTTTGCAATACCTGCAATTGCCGTAATGTGGGCGAGTTTTGCAGCGTCTAAAATCAAGGCGGCGCAATTGGCAAAACAGACCGGAGGAACCGGAGGAACGGAAACATACGGCGACGGTACCGTTGAACTTTTGGAGGGCGGTTCGCACCAAAGCGGAAATGATATTGATTTAGGAACGAAACCGGACGGAACCCGCCGACGTGCCGAGGGAGGCGAATTTTTCGCCGTGATAAATAAACGAAGTTCACGCCGTTTCAGAAAGATAATACCGGACGTTATCAATTCGCTAAACAATGGTACGTTTGCACATAAGTATTTAAAATCCTATTCAGACGGCGACGGTTTGACGTTAAACGTTACCGGACAAAGCCCGGATTTACGCAATTTGTCGGATGATGTAAGGGAAATTAAGGAACAGAACCGACGACGGGTTTACGTGGATGGCGACGGAAATACGATTGAAAGTTACAAGAATTTGAAACGTAAAATAAAAAGACTATGACACCAAAATATAGATTCTTTTTGCAGATAGGGGAGGACGGAACCAAACAAACCGTCCGCCCCAATTATAAGGATGATTTAACGTTGGATTATGAGTTGGAAACAAATCAAAGGTTTTACCGGGCTAAATTGTCCGGTAAAATAAACTTTGTCCGTGCTGATTACGATATTATCAATAACGCCCCGTTTGATTCTGAATTTTTCCTATATATCGAAAAAAGCGATGATTGGGGACAAACATACAATCAATACTATAAAGCAAAGTTTATGAAAACGGATTGTACGTTTAATGATGATGATAAATTGGTTACGGTACAGCCGGAAACAATAGACCAATACAACGACGTTTTGGCAGGATTGGAAAAGGAATACAATTTAATTGAGTTGGCCCCACAAATCGAATTTCTTACAATAAGAAAACGCCCATTGATACAAATATACGTTCCCGGAGATAGTATTGTTTCGTGCTTTTTGGGCGGCACGAATTGGGAACAAGACGCAAACGCCACGACTGACCAAAACGCATTAATACAAACCTATCATTTTGCACTATGTAATATTTTGAAAGAAATACAAATTACGTCGCAAGGTTCCCCGGCGGTAATATCCGGGCTTTATACTGGGCGGATGTCGACGGGTGTAAGTCCTGATGAATTTATGGGAGATTTATACCCGGAATTAAATGTAAATTATTATATCCATATTGCACAAAAACGAGTTGCGGGTGGGCTACCTATTGGGCTAGCAGGTGTTGAGATACGCCGCCGTTCTGATGATGTGGCAATGTTCCGGTTTACAAAGATAACGCAAGAACCTTTTGATACGTTGGAATTTGATTTAACCGCCGTTGAGGGTTCCGGAGCAACGGGTACGATGCACGCCGATATGAAAAGTTATAATATATACGCCCGATATTTGGTTGATGTTGATAAAATAGACGATTTAGATACATACCCGTTGTCGTCCGATGATATTGTAGATAATAATAGAAATTACCGCCGGGCAATTGGTTACGCAATCGACGTGGCATTTATATCTAATAATTTTTCAGATACGCCGACCGAGTGGGGATTAGCCGACAGTGGAAAGTATTTTAAGCCGCCTTATTCCATATATGGACAAACGTTTTATCCAATCGCCCGGTCAACGTGGCGTTATGCGTCGTTATGGTTTGGGTTTTATCTGATGGATTGGATATTAGAGGAAAAAGCCCGAAAAGCATATACTTTGCGTGATGCGTTTACATTGTCGTCATGTATCAATGTGCTATTAAAAGAATTTGCGCCCGGAATAACGCATGAAGCGACGCCGGAATACAGCCAATTTCTTTATAACACAAACAATCCTATTTCCGGGCAGTCATTTAAGTTGCTAATAAGTCAGAAAAGTAATATCATTAATGGCGAATATAAAACCCCGGCGCAAAAAGCCCCGATTACATTACAACAGATTATGACGATGTTACGGGATATTTACAAATGTTATTGGTATATTGAGGACGGAAAATTTAAAATTGAACAGGTAAGTTGGTTTAGAAATGGCGGTTCGTATGGATATAACCCGATTATTGATTATGATTTAACACAATTAGAAAACGTTAGGAACGGCAAAAAATTAGCTTTTGCAACGTCTGAATATTCATTTGACAAAGTAGAAATGCCGGAACGTTATCGATTTGAGTGGATGGATGATGTAACAACACCATTTGAGGGGTTGCCAATAGAAATTACGTCAAAATATGTAACAGCCGGGAAAATTGAAGAAATTAACATATCAAATTTTACGTCTGACATAGATTTGATGTTGTTAAACCCCGGTGCAATTAGTTCCGATGGATTCGCATTGTTTGCAGCAGTTACGCCGTCCGGCGGCGGACAATTGGAATTGCCTTTCACAAGACAAACCGTTGATAGCGTAGAATATTTTTTGCAAAATGGATATTTAGCGTTTATCAATATACAACCGACATATTGGGTTTATGATATGCCCGCACGGAATTTCAAAATAAATAATTCCCAATATTATGCTTTGGGAGGATTGGAACGTAAAAAGAAACAAACATTGAATTTCCCGGCAGGAACCACAGACCCAAACCCGATGCAGTTAGTTAAAACATATATCGGTAACGGTCAAGTTGATAAACTTTCAGTAAATTTGTGTAGTCGAAACATTAAAGCAACGTTGAAATATGATACAGAATAACAATATAAGCGTATTGCCGTGGTACACGTCAATAGAGCAGCAAAACCACCGTAAAAGTTACGCATACGGGCAAATATACCCATTGTTCGCACCGGATGATAGATTATTGCCGTTTCAGATAATAAGAAATACCCGTTCAAATTCTGTTACGTCTGTTATTCTATATGATAAAACCGGAAAACAAATTGCAAATATAACAACATACATGAGGGAAACCGGATTGCAAGTTGTCCGGTTTCAGTCGTTGGGATATGATGTAATATTATACCCGGCAATATTACCCATGCCGTTAAATCAGTTAGACGGAATATATTATATGACGTTATCGGATGGCGTGCAAACGTGGTATTCTGAAATGTTCACGGTCGTACAAGATGTTTCCGGTTACTTAAAAATACAATGGTGGGATATTGAAAATTTGGTATTTGACGCCGGGCAAATAGTATATAAAAACCCGGATTTCAAAAATACGTTGTACCTTTGTACAGAGTTGGGAAAACCGGATTATGAATTTGAAGAGGATGGCGAAGAACGGGACGGGTATTTTTTTCCGGAAAAACAAATATCAGTCAAAACGTTTAAATGTACGATATTGGCACCGGAGTTCCTTTGCGACGTAATGAGATTTATCCGCATGGCTGATTACATTCACATAACAGATAAATACGGCAGGGAATACGATTGCGACACGTTTCTAATTACCCCAAAATGGCAGACGCAAGGGGATTTGGCGAGCGTGGAAATTGAGTTTAAAACAAATACCGTCGTGAAGAAAATAGGACGTGGCTATATGATAGCAAACAAAGGAGATTTTAACGGAGATTTCAATAATGATTTCAAGAACAATTAAATTAATTAGATTATGGGAAATTACGAACAATTAAAACAAGCGGTTTCCGATGTTATTAAAACAAACGGGAATCAAGAAATTACCGGGGCAATATTGCAAAATACTTTATTGACTATTATTTCAACGGTAGGTAATAACGCAACATTTGCAGGAATAGCAACGCCCGATACAAATCCAAGTACACCCGATGAAAATATATTTTATTTTGCTACCACTAAAGGACAATATGTTAATTTTGGAGGAATTGAAGTAAATAATGAAGCTGTAATTCTGCAAAATAAAAATAACAAATGGAAAAAAAAAGAAACCGGGATTGCATTAGCTTTAAATGTTGATAAACTTTCAAGACAATTATATTACAATGATGTTTATTTAGCAAACAAAAATGAATTTAGGAACTTATTTTCATATACACCGTTAGAACCAACTTTGATAGAAGAAAATAAATTAATACGTTCAAATGGGGAATTAGAAGAAAATGACGAATCGTTAAAAAATGCTTATAATGTTGCATATTTTGATGTGTTAGAAAATAATAAATATTATATATCATGCCCAATAGGAGGACAATATGATAATATAATGTTTTTATCATTTATTGAAGAAAACGGCTCAATAATATTTTCAGAATGTAACGCAGAAAACCCAAATAAAAAAGAATTTGTTTTTACTGCAAAAAAGAGTGGAAAACTAAGGATATGTTATCGTAATTTTGATAATTTATTAGTATATAAAGATGTACAAATAAACAATAAAAACTTCGTATGGTATGATACGCAAACAGAGTTTGACATATATAATATATTTGGCTATAAGGAACGAGCATATAATTCAATAGTTGATATTAAATTTTATAATTGTGATAGTAACGAAAAAAGAGCATTGTATGTTGTTTGGAATGGCGGAAAACGCAACAATACATTTAACATACGTACAAGCGTTTTAAAAAATGATGTATGGGAAGTTGAATTTGAATACAAAGTAAATGATGTAAACATAATTAATCCGACGGGAAATGCTATATTTGATGTTGAAATAAGAAATGGTATAAAGAAATGTATTATAACATTTAATTCAGCATACATTAATAAGGATGATGGCGGTCAAATAGTAGATAATATAAACGCTAATCCACTATTAATATTTTCCAAAAATTGTTACGTAGAAAACGGGTTATGGCACAAAGAATTTGGGGATGTTTCATTTCCAATAATAGGGTTTGTAAGTTCAAAAAATAACGAATTTATAAATCAATCGGGGTACCGTACTTCAAATTTTATAGAAGTAAAAAAAGGGAATATTATTTTATCATATACTTATGGTTCTGTAAATGTGTATGCAATTTCACTATATGATGAAAATAAAAATTTTATAAAAGGCTTTTTGCCTAGTTCTACAACTCCGGGAGTAATGGGCATTAATTATTATATAGTTGACGACGATAATGTAAAATTTGCCCGTGCCACAACAAATTATACCGTATTAAATTTGTCATATCTTATTATTAGTGATAAGATGCCAATTGAGTTATTTAATTTCACTAAAAATGATGGTAATGATTTAGATTTAACAAAAAATTATCTATTAAAAAAAGAACGTCATTCTGTAAACTTTTCTTTTGATGATGGGGTTGCAAATGATACATTAGTAAAAAGTGTGTTTGATGAAAAAGGAATTAAATGTGGATTTGCGCCAATAACTGCAAATAATAGATATATAGAATATTATAAAGAGGGTTTTGAAATATTGGCACACGGTACAACTCCATTAAATAACGCAACAGAAGAACAAGCAAAAACGGCTTTTATTAAAGGTAAAAAAATTGTTGAAGATAAGGGAATAATATGTAATGGTTGGGTAACCCCGAATTCGCAATTAAAAGAAGATTTACACCCATTGGTATATGATTATTTTGATTATGGTTTTACTACTTATAAAGGTAATATAACAGAAGGACAAGTTCAAACGCAAAATTTAAAATCGTATGATTTATGGCGTATTAGTTTAGCAATATTAAAAGATAATTTAACAATTATAGATGATGCGGTTTCGCAAAACGGGGTTGTTTCCGTTTATGCCCATAGTTATGAAATAGACGATTTGTGGACAATACAAGATTTGGAAAATGTTATAGACTATATAAAAGCAAGAACAGAGATATTAATCCCGTATGAAAGTTATATAAAACTTTTTTCAATAAGACACAATGAACAATAATAGTTATATGGAAAGAATATTTAATTGGGAACAATGGCGTATTATTACCATTTCCACGGTTAGCCCGTTATTTGGGTATGTAACCCCGACAAAAGGTTTTGTTTATGCGTTAGTGGTAATGTTTGCGTTCAATATTTGGGCGGGAATGAGGGCGGACGGCGTGGCGATTGTGCGATGCAAAAACTTTTCGTTCCGTAAGTTTAAAAACGCATTGTGCGAATTTCTGTTGTATCTGTTTATCGTGGAGGCGATTTTTGTAATAATGAAAAATTGCGGCGATGAAAATGCGGCGGTTATCGTGGTAAAATCACTAACATACGTGTTTATGTATGTGTATTTGCAAAATGCGTTCCGCAATCTGATTATTGCGTACCCCCGGAATTTGGCATTACGTATTATTTACCATGTTATCCGTTTGGAGTTTACAAGGGCTTTGCCGTCGCATTTGCAACCGATAATTGACAGATTGGAAAAAGAATTTGGGGACGACCCCGACAAAAACAATAAAAAGAAAGGAGAAAACGAAAATGAGTAAAGTAATTATTCTTGATGGAGGTCACGGCGTGGATTGTGCCGGGAAACGTTCCCCCATTTGGGGGGACGGTTCCCAATTGTTTGAATGGGAGTTTAACCGTGATATTGTACGCCGTATTGCGGCGATGTTGAAAGCGGAGGGAATAAAGTTTGAAATTTTGGTACCGGAGGACAACGACGTATCATTACCGGAACGTTGCCGACGTGCAAACGTTATCCATGCAGATTGCGGCAACAACGCCGTTTTGTTTAGCGTTCACGGGAACGCCGGAGGCGGCACCGGGTGGGAATGTTATACCAGCGTAGGACAAACGAAAGCGGATGCAATCGCAACCGTACTTTGTAATGAGGCGGAAAAAGAGTTTGCCCCGGATGGTTGGAAAATGCGCTTTGACCATACCGACGGCGACCCGGACAAAGAAAACCAATTTTACATTCTGAAACATACGGTTTGCCCGGCGGTATTATCTGAAAATTTTTTCTTTGATAATGAAAAGGATTGCCGTTTTATGATGAGCGACGCCGGGCGAGATAGAATTGCAAAGATACATTTTGAAGCAATAAAGAAAATTGTATGAAAAAGTATTTGATTTGGGCGGCAATTGCGATTGTAGTTGCCGCCGTTGCAACAATATGGGTGCAACGAACGAAAATTGAAAAATTGACGAACGAACGGAACAGATACCGGGGAAATACCGAAACATTATTGCAGGACGTCGAAACCTACAAAACAAAGGATAGTTTGAACGCCGCAAAAGTTGGGGTTTTGGAACTGAAATTGTCAGAGTTTGAAAAATACCGGGCGAGCGATGCGGAGTTGATAAAGACGTTGCAGACAAAGAACCGGGAGTTGGAACGGGTTACAACAACCCAAATGGAAACAATCAACGAATTGCGGGCAACCGTCCGGGATAGTGTTGTATATTTGCCCGGCGATACGGTTACGACTGTATTACGTTGTATTGAGTATTCCGACAAATGGGTTGATTTTGACGGATGTATTAAAAATAATACGTTTTCGGGCAAAATTATAACACGGGATAGCCTTTTAATAACGGAAACTGTGCAATATAAGCGTTGGTTAGGTTTTTTATGGAAAACAAAACGGATAAAAAACCGTGAATTTGATATTGTTTCAAAAAATCCACATACAAAAATTACCGGGTTTGAGGTTATAACAATCGAAAAATAACTATCTTTGTATCGAATTACATTTGACCATATAATTAAAGATTTTTTTCAAGGATTAGCCGGGTTTCCCCCGGCTTTTTTCGTTTTGCCCATTTTTAGCCCCGTAGCGGGCTTTTCTTTCCCGGATGGATAAATTACACATTTCGCCCGAAAAAGTGGCTTAAATCGAAAATTCGACCAAAATAACTATCTTTTGAACCAAAAACAGAATTTTTTGCCATTTTCTGATAAAATAAAAAGAAATTCTTTTGGTAATTAAAATAAAGGTTGTATATTTGCATTGTCAAACAACAACGACGGGGCGTTTACCCCGAACAATTAAAAGAAAATCAAAATGGCAACAACAATTTACAACGGTTTATTATACACAACAAAAGAAATTAATCGCAATTTCCGCATTAAAATCAACGGTATTGTTGACGGTAAAAAGGTTAACAAGTTGGTAGGCGTTAAAGGATTGATTGAATTGATTGGCGTTGAAATGGCTAATAAGATGTTGCGCCGTGCATTTAATGGCACCGATGATAAAACCGTTTGCAAATTGCGCAGAGGAATAAAGATAAGTTTCTATATTAAATAATATCCGACCGGGCGGGTTCCCGGAACCAAATACAAATTCGTATGAGTTCAGAAAAAAGAAACAAGTTAAGCGAGATTTTCAAATTGGCGTGGCAATTCGTAAAACGCAATGGTTACAAACTTTCAGAGGCTTTAAAATGTGCATGGTTGAACATTAAGTTGAAAGCCGAAATGAAAAAACGAATTGTAAAATTCTACTTTCAGAAAATAGACGGTTCATTGCGTGAGGCATACGGAACAATGAACCCGGAAACAATTCCGGCAACAACCGGAACCCGGAAACCCGCCGACACGGTACAAACGTATTTCGATACAGAAAAGCAGGAATACAGATGTTTCAAAAAAGCTAATTTAATTCGTATTGCATAACCAACGCCGGGGAGTTCCCCGGCATAATTATAAATATTATGAGATTTGCATTAAGAAAGCAGGATAAAATAAAAGCAGTATTGGGAAAAGAATATTTGGAAAACAATATTCTGCAAAGCCTAAATAAATACTTTGAAAACAGCGACAACGACCGGATATATTCAGATATTGAACCGGACGGGTACGTTACGGATTACGGCAACAAATACCCATTGTTGAGGATAAACGACGTTGCAAACAGCGACGCAATGTTAGAATTTGCCGTTATGGGGCAAATGTACGATGTATTGAATTTGTCTTATGTTGGTAGAATGAAAGGTTAAAATATGGACGTGATAATATTAATTTTCTTTGTATTATTAATTGCAACCCTATTATTGGGTATATGGCAAATAAAGAACCCTAAATTAAAAACCGCTGATGATTTAAGCGACGATTTGTGTTTATATTGTCCTTTGGATGATGACGAAAAAGGAACCCACGGCGTCCCAAATGGATATATAAGTTGTGAGGGGCGTTGTTGCCAAGAAGCGTATGAAATGTATATTGAGGAATGGACGGAATAACAAATTGTATGGAAAGTATAATAATAAAAGAAATTGAAATGATGTTGGAACTACCTTTGCACGAAAGACAAAAAGAGTATTTCCAAGACTTATTAAACGCCGCAAAGCCCGTTAAAATAGTTCCGGCGGCTGATGTATTGGAGGATTACGAATTGGATTACATACGGCACATAATTAAGCCAAAGCCGAAAGAATGTTATCGAAATTCCCATTTACTTTGCGAGGCGTTCCCGGAACGGATTCTTTATTGTGAGGGAAAAACAAACGTCCCAATACCGATTGACCATGCGTTTAACAAGGTCGGCGACGCATATATTGATATAACATTTGAATTTGCGTTGCATGAAAACCCGTCAATATATGAGTACGTAACATTTGGCGAGTACGACGCAAAGACCATACGAAAAGCAGTATTGGAAACCGGATATTACGGCGAAATTTACAAATGGTTGTATTATCAGAGTAAGAAATAAAAAGCCCCCCGGCGTCATAAATCAATATGCACCGGGGGAATTTTACGCAGTAACCGAGA
>ENA-OPCV01002696-OPCV01002696.1-human-gut-metagenome-genome-assembly--contig:-NODE-2696-length-10790-cov-2.524918_pt1 | contig 10790 bp, 9 predicted proteins | sample MGYA00241257_ERZ501494 | MGnify/ENA primary metagenome ERZ501494 (study PRJEB25962, sample SAMEA2042618) | human gut metagenome | biome: human gut; feature: human-associated habitat; material: faeces...
CTGATTCGTGGACAGAAGCTTCCGATTTTCTCCGGAAATGGACTTCCGCACGATCAGCTTGCTGCACAGATTGTAAAACAGGCTTCTCTTGGAAGCGATTCTGATGAAAAATTTGCAATCGTATTCGCTGCTATGGGTGTCAAACATGACGTTGCTGATTTCTTCCGTAGCACATTTGAAGAAAGCGGTGTTGCCGATCATGTAGCAATGTTTTTGAATCTGGCAAATGACCCGGTTGTAGAACGTCTAATCACGCCAAAGGTTGCACTGACAGCTGCGGAGTATCTGGCATTTGAACAAAATATGCATATCCTCGTTATCCTTACCGATATGACTTCTTTCGCAGAAGCCATGCGTGAGGTCTCTTCCTCAAAAGGAGAAATTCCTAGCCGTAAAGGATTCCCGGGATATCTGTATAGTGAACTGGCAACCATCTACGAGCGTGCCGGTATTGTACAGGGCGTAAACGGATCTGTGACACAACTTCCGATCTTGACTATGCCAAACGATGATATCACACACCCGATCCCTGACCTGACGGGATATATCACCGAGGGACAGATTGTACTTGACCGCCCGCTCCATGGGCAGTCAATCTATCCTCCGATCAATATCCTGCCATCCCTTTCCCGTCTGATGAAGGACGGTATCGGAGAAGGTTTTACACGTGAAGATCATCAGGATCTTGCCAATCAGTTATTCTCCGCTTATGCAAAAGTTGGAGATGCAAGAAATCTGGCTTCTGTTATCGGTGAAGATGAACTTTCACCACTGGATAAGAAATATCTGGAATTCGGAATCGACTTTGAACAGCACTACATCGGACAGGGTGTTAATGAGAACCGTACGATGGAAGAGACTTTGGATCTGGGATGGAAACTTTTAGGAAAACTCCCTAGAGAAGAACTGGACCGTGTTGATACAAAGATTCTTGATAAATACTATAAACCTGCTGTAGAAGACTAGGGAAAGGAGGGAGCTTCATGGATCCACGTACATTTCCAACAAAGGGTAATCTGATGCTGGCCAAGAACTCTCTTGCACTTGCCCGGCAGGGTTATGATCTGATGGATAAGAAGCGTAACATCCTGATTCGTGAACTGATGGATCTGATTGAAGAAGCACGCACCATACAGGAAGAGATTGATTCAACATTTACTTATGCGTATCAATGTCTGCAGCGTGCTAATATCGAAAACGGTATCAGCATGGTAGAACAGCTCGCCTACACTGTACCGATTGAAAATTCCATAACGATCCAGACGCGAAGTATCATGGGAACCGAGATTCCTCATGTAAAATATATCCCGGACGCAGGTCAGCCGACCTATGCCTTCAGTACCACAAAGGAATCGATCGATATTGCCCGTGAGGCCTTCCGCAAGGTAAAAGACCTTACAATCAAGCTTTCCATGGTTGAAAACGCTGCTTACCGTCTTGCAAGTAATATCAAGAAGACGCAGAAACGAGCAAATGCTCTCCAGAACATTACAATTCCAATGTATTCAAATCTGGTCTATTCGATCACCAATGCACTGGAAGAAAAAGAGCGTGAAGAGTTCACGCGTCTGAAAGTGATCAAGAGAATGAAAGAGAAAAAAGCCTCCGGTTAACGGGGGCTTTTCCTTTCCACAGGATACTATTCTCAGTATGCCTGAATTCTCATATTGCAACAACGATCTGATATTCTTTTTCAAAAGTCTCTCCGCTCTCCACCTTGTTAATTCCAGGCTTCTCAGAGATTTCTTTATCAAATCCAATATTATCGCATCTTCCCATCCATGGTTCCAGGCAGACAAACGGTGCGTCTTTTACAGACCAGATTCCATAGCTTGGGAATCCTTCTGACTTAACTCCCACATACGGAGTTCCGTCTTTATGACAGATCCATGCTTCTTCAATCTGCGTATTATCAAAGATCAACGCATCGTTCTCAAAAAGTTCTTCCGTCAATGGGTAAGTCTCCTCTTCCAGTTTCATCTCATGCAGTTCTTCCGGATCAGGAGCCATTTCTTTCATATTGATCAGACAATATTTTAATTCTTCTTTTCCAGGGAACTTTAGAATATAATCTGTCTTTCCTTCCTCGTTCTTTGCAAAGCGGAAGGCCGGATGCGCTCCGATTGTGAAATAAATTGTCTCATCAGACGGATTCTTTACTTCCCATTTTACATGAAGTACATTTTTTTCCAGTGTATAAGTAATGAAAAGTTCAAAATCAAATGGATAAACTTCCTTCATCTCTTCTGTTGATGTCAGAAGAAAGGTTGATGTTTCTTTGCCTGCATGAATACATTTGAACTCACTGTCTCTTGCAAATCCATGCTGTGATGTCGGATACTGTGTGCCGTTGATCTTCACTGTGTTCTTATAGGTTTTTCCCACATTTGGAAATAGCACCGGTGAATGACGTTTCCAAAATTTGGGTTCTGCATCCCAGAGAAGATCTGTATCTGTTTTCTTGTTATACAGTTTGGTCATCTCTGCACCGTGCTCAGCAATCTCTACGCTAAGCACATCATTCTCCATTTTAATCATGCTTTTTGTTCCTCCTTTATTCCCCTTTAATTTTTATCGGACTGCTCTACCTGTACGCAATTGTCTACCAGATAATCCAGTACTTTATCACGAAGGATTGCATCTTTCAGAACATCTTCTCCCACCTGCTCTTTGTAGGTATCCAGATCTGCTCCGGCTTTGTCCGCATACTCCTGCATTCCTTCTTTATATTCCTTATCAGACGGTTCCAGTTTCTCTTTCTTGGCGATCAGTTTTACAGCTTCTTCAAGCTGAACAGCCTGCTTTGCTGAGTCTTCAATTTTTTCGTTAAATTGATCTTCTGTCATCTTCAGATAAGTTGTAATAAAATCACTCAGCTCTACTCCGTACATCTGTGCAATCTGTGTATAGTAATCATTTGCCTGTTTCACCTGCTCATCTACTGCACCGTCAGGATATTTATTTACCTCTATCTGATCCAGTAAAGCAGTCTGTACTTCTTGTTTCAACTGTGAATTACCTGAATCGTCCTGCTGCTCCTGAAGAGAATTTTTTACCTCTTCCTTGTATTCATCAACCGTCTTGCTGCTTTCACTATTATTTGCAACCCACTCGTCTGTAAGCTCCGGTGTTACTTTCTGATAAATCTTATTCAATACAATGTGGAAATTTGCCGGTTTTCCTGCAAGATCAGAACTCTGATAATTCTCAGGAAACTGTACAGTGATATCAAACTCTTCGCCGGTATTATGTCCCACGATCTGGTCTTCAAATCCCTGATAATCGCCTGAAGCTCCGATAAACGATCCTGATCCAAGTTCCAGATCATATCCTGTAGCTGTGCCACCGTCAAATGCAACTCCATCCAGAGTTCCTGTATAGTCAATATTTACCCAGTCTCCGCTCTGTGCCGCGCGGTCTGTTACATCCTGTTCTGTCGCAGCAGCTTCCAGTCTGGACTGTACCTCCTGCTCTACAGAATCATCGGACACCTCTTTTTTGGCAACCTCTGTTACTTCAAGTCCTTTATATTTGTTCACTGTCACATAATCATTAGACAACTTACCACTTCCGCATCCTGCTAAAGATGCTGTCATCAGAACCGCTGTAAGAACCGCAATCACTCTTTTTTTCATTTTCCTGTTTCTCCTCTTTTATCTTTTATAATCTCTTATTTATTTTTTGTCTTATCCACTATAAAAGTGGTGACAGTAATCTGGAAAACTGTTCCTTGAACCGGATCAGTAAATTCCTCTCCTCATATATCTTTCGTGTCACTTGCGTACTCATTGTCATATCATTCTCAAAAGCTCTTTCTAACCTCTGCACTGTACGCTCACTATAGATTGTTGCATTCACTTCAAAATTCAGGCCAAAACTTCGGATGTCCATATTCGCTGTACCTACACAGGCAACCATGCCATCTACTGATAATGTCTTTGCGTGAAGGAATCCATTATTATAGACATAACATTTTGCGCCTGCTGCAACCATCTCCCCAATATAAGAATACGTTGCCCAGTAAACGAATGGATGATCTGGTTTGCATGGGATCATAATTCTGACATCTACCCCGGATCTGCTTGCAATCTTCAACGCATCCAGAATGGACGCATCCGGTATGAAATACGGTGTCTGTATATAGACATGATTTCTTGCACTGTGGATCAGATGAAGATAATTGTCATGGATTGTCTTCGTCTGTGAATCCGGTCCACTTGAGATAATCTGTACCGGATCAAATCCATGCCTGTCATACTGCGGAATCTCAAACAAATGATCTTCCAAAAACAAGTTCTCATGAGCTGCATAATTCCAATCCAGGACAAACCTCACTGCAAGAGATGTGACCGCTGCACCTTCAATACACAAATGTGTATCTCTCCAATAACCAAACTTTTCGTCTTTTCCAATATATTCCCTGCCTACATTGAAACCACCAACAAAGCCAACCTTTCCATCAATCACGACAATCTTTCTGTGATTTCGATAATTCACACGCATCTGAAGCTGTCCCAGAATCGCCGGGAAGAATTCTGCGACCCGAATCCCTTCGCGTTTCAGCCTGTCCCAATCTCTTTTGTGCATGGTACGACATCCCATACTGTCAAACAAAACTCTGACTTCTACACCTTCATGTGCTTTCTCGATCAATACCTTCTCTATATCCTGCCACACTTCATCATTCCTGATAATATAATACTGTACATGGATATATTTCTTCGCACGTTTCATTTCCTCGATCAGTGCATGAAACTTCTCTTTACCATCTGTATAAATACGGATATCATTATTATCTGTCAGAACTGCCTGTCCGGCCTCCAGATTATAAAGCACAAGATCCCGGAACCGGTTAAGTGCCGGACTCGTCATCTTCAGCTGCCTGTGATAAATGGTTTCCTCCTGCCTTCGCACAGCGTATTTCAGCTCACCTTCAATCTCCTTTGCCTTAAACATCTTATTCTTGTGATAATCCTGCCCTATGATCAGATACAGGATAAATCCGACAATCGGAATAAAATAAAGCAAAAGCAGCCAGGTCCATACTGCCTGCGGTGATCTTCTTTCAAAAAATACAATAATCAGAGATAAAAGAATATTAATGATAACGATATTCTTCATAATAAAATGAAAAACCATCACCACTGTGTTCCATATTGTCTCTGCCATTCAACTCTCCCTTTCTCTTAATCAACGTGAAAATATTATTGCTCACTATACTCCATCACATTCTTCGGACAGCGCGTTACTGTTCACACGATGTGCGACCAGCAACGCCAGCGCTGCTATCTTTCTGCAAACAATAATAAACCACCATAATACATAGTATACTCGGTTTACGTCTTAAAAGTAACCCCAAATTGCAAAATTGTCCCCTGTCTGCTTGCACTTTGTAATAAAGAATGTTACAATATTAAATGCGAATTAAGCGGAAAATAGTATATAGGAGGGTTTTATCGTGAGTACACCTATGATAATCATGCTCATCGTCCTCGTAGTTCTCATCGGGGTTTGCGTAGCACTCTATTTCTTCGGAAAGAAAGCGCAGAAGAAGCAGGCTGAACAGCAGCAGCAGATGGACGCAGTTGCGCAGACCGTCAGCATGCTCATTATTGATAAAAAGAAGATGAAGCTAAAAGATGCAGGACTCCCGGCCGTTGTTCTTGAGAATACACCAAAGTATTTAAGACGTTCTAAAGTACCGGTTGTAAAAGCAAAGGTTGGACCAAAGGTTATGACTCTGATGTGTGATGTAAAGGTTTTCGAAGTTCTTCCGGTGAAGAAAGAAGCGAAAGTCGTTGTAAGTGGTATCTATATCACAGGCATTAAGAGTGTCCGCGGTGGTCTTGATATTCCAGAGAAAAAGAAGAAAAAAAGATTTTTCTCAAAGAAAGAAAAATAAAAACACCATTAAAATAAGTTCAGTCAAACAATTCGACTGAACTTATTTTTTTAATTCTTTTTCTTTTGTTCTTTTCTCACTGCTTCATATTTTTTCAGCTCATCCAACGCCTGGCCACCCATCAGATACAGGATCACTGTATTGAATACCGTCATCAGCCCGATCCCGACATCGCCCAGATCCCATACAAATGTGTACGCTGCGATTCCTCCGATGAATAACATCACAAGTGCGAGCACTTTATATGCTGTCTGGGATGCCCAGTTGTCTCCAAACAGATAAGCCACATTACTTCTTGCATAAAACAGAATTCCAAGAAATGTAGAAAAACTGAACAGGAACAGCATCACTGCGATAAAAATCACCCCTGCTTCTCCAAGATGATATCTCATCGCTGTCTGAAGCAGTTCCATTCCTGCAAGTCCCTCAATCTGATCCTGTGGAACAAGCAACATGATCATCGCTGTACAGCTGCAGATTACAATTGTATCGATAAATACGCCCAATGCCTGAACAAGTCCTGCCTTTACCGGGAGATCACACTCTGCCGCAGCTGCTGCACATGGAGCGGATCCTGAACCGGCTTCATTTGAGAACAATCCTCTCTTCACTCCATTCATCAAAACGGCTCCAAAACCACCTGCTGCCACCTGGCGGATTCCAAATGCTTCCTCAAAAATACGTGAGAACACACCCGGTATGCTGGACAGATTCGTAAGGATCAAAAATACTGTGATCAGGAAATAACACACTGCCATGATCGGAACCATAACATCCAAAACCTTTACTGTTGCATTCTTTCGAAGCACGATCGCTGCTGCCAGAACCACCAAAATCACAGTTGTATAAAGCGGTGGGATAGAAAATGCATTTTCAAACGAAGACGTCACTGAATTACTGATCACCTGGCTAATACCACACCAACAGATTAATCCTGAAATTGCAAACAATACCGCGATCACTGAATATCTCTTTTTCTTTCCTTGATGTTCTTCCATGTAGTGATGAATATAATATGCCGGACCTCCGCGATATCCTCCATACAACGGATCTTTTTCTTTATGAAGCTGTGCAAGTGTTGCCTCAACAAATGCTGTGGAAGAACCGATCAGTGCCGTGATCCACATCCAGAACACTGCTCCAGCTCCACCGGCTGAAATAGCTGCAACAACACCTACCAGATTCCCCATTCCCACACGGGTTGCTGTTGATACAATCAGTGTCTGAAAATTAGACAACCCATCCTCTTTCCCTTTTTTACTATTCAACGATCTTACCATCTCCGGGAAAAGACGGATTGGAAGAAATCTTGTACGGATTGTGAAATAAATTCCTGTTGGAATCAACAGAATAATCAGAAGTGATATTCCCACACTTCCGCCGCCTGGAAGCGGTATCTGAAACAGATCGCCCCATAAAAACGAATATACTTTCTCGATCAGTGTTATTACCATCATCTTATCCTCTCATTCTTATCTTTTTCATTTTTCCGCCTGCTTATCCAAAAATGCCTCGGCGTTCTTGTATCTTAACTAAGCACTGAAAACTTTCCACTGTCCTTGGAAACAATATTCATCCGTATCTTACAGTCTGCCATCGGTTCATGATTTACGTCCAGTTCATAATCAATCTGGACCGCTATCTTATCTTCTTCAAAATCAACCTGAAGGTGTCTCGTATTCACTCCGATCAGCATCTGTCCATAAGGCGTCTTATAAAATGTCTGATTCTTTTTATTTTTCTCAAAGATCATATGAGAGTTTGAAAGACCGCTTTTCACGATCTCTACACATTCATCTCCGTTAATCTTAATTCTGTTCTTGATCACTCCGGAAGTTCCTTCTACAACTTCCTCGTAGACAATATAATGTTTTCCGTTCTTCAAATAATATGTTGCTGGTGTCACAACTTCGATTGCTTCGTTCTCATCATCTTCTACCTCCGGAGTGACCGCCACAATCTCCTCATGCATTCCGGAAATACTTACCAATACATCTTTTGTCATAAATGAATTCTCCATAGAAAAGAATCAGGAAAATTTCGTTCCGTCAGTCTTTCCGCAACCAACGTACAAGCACGAAATAACTTTCCTGATTCAAAATTACTAATTAATACTCTTCAATATTTACTACATTCGTTGTCGGAACATCAAATGGCATCACTGTATTCGCAAACTTCCTGAACTTCTCAGCTGCATCACTGACATAGAAAGAATACTCGCTATGATGTTCTGTCGTTTCATCATTTGCCATCTCTTTCTCTTCCAACAATCGTTTCAGATCCATCGCTGTCTCATACGCAGGATTCACAATCTGAATCTTATCCCCCATATATTCTCTGATCTTAGATCTGAGAAGCGGATAATGCGTACATCCAAGGATCATCGCATCAATATCTGTATTGCGCATGGATTCGAGATAATACTCAATAATCTCTCTTGTCACAATATGTTCTTTGAATCCCTCTTCCACTAACGGTACGAAAAGAGGACAGGCTTTCTCGATCACTTCAATCTTAGGATTCATTCCCTGAATCACTTTCGTATACATTCCACTCTGAACCGTTGCTTCAGTACCTACCACACCGACTTTTCCATTCGTTGTAGCTTCTACCGCTGCTCTCGCTCCCGGAATGACTACTCCAATGATCGGAAGGTCAAACTCATCCTTCACTGCATCTAATGCAAGCGCACTCGCCGTATTACATGCGATCACAATTGCTTTCACCTGTTTCGTCCTCAGGAAACGGATAATCTGTTCTGAAAAACGAATGATCGTGTTTTGTGATTTACTACCGTATGGAACACGCGCCGTATCCCCAAAATAAACAATGTTCTCATACGGCAATTGTCTTGATATCTCTCTCGCTACAGTCAGTCCTCCGACTCCTGAATCAAACACCCCGATCGGTGCCATCTTTTTATTCTTCATGTCCGTCAAAGTTCTCCCCTTAATCTATCCTTATCAGTTATTTTTATCTTATCGCAGATACACAATTCAGCCATGTAACCTTCTTACAAAGGCTGCATGGCTGAATGTTATATTTCATTACCAGTCATCTGGTAACCATTGCTATTCTATTATAATAACTCAAAGTGATATTTGCAATGCTATTTCACATTTTTACAGAGCAAGAGTCTTCGCTACATCATACTGATATGCCGGAATTGTCTTCTTCATAGCAAGTGCTTCTTCAATGTCAAAATCAATAAACTGTCCGTTCTTGTATCCTACAACACGGTTTGTCTTTCCCTGGCAAAGAAGGTCGACTGCCATAGCTCCCATTGTAGAAGCATATACTCTGTCCTTACATGTCGGGCTTCCACCACGCTGCATATGTCCAAGAATTGTTGCTCTTGTCTCAATTCCTGTAGCATCCTCGATTCTCTTTGCCATATTGATAGAATCTCCAACACCCTCTGCATTGATGATGATGTAGTTCTTCTTACCACGCTTCTTATTCTCAAGAATATCTTTGATCAGTGCTTTCTCATCATAGTCCTTTTCCTCTGGCATGAGAATCTTCTCTGCTCCATTGGCGATACCACACCACAGTGCAAGATATCCTGCATCACGTCCCATAACCTCGATCACACTGCATCTTTCATGAGATGTAGATGTATCACGTACTTTATCGATTGCTTCCATTGCTGTATTGACCGCTGTATCAAATCCGATCGTATACTCGGTGCATGCAATGTCCAGGTCGATCGTTCCCGGGATACCGATCGTGTTGATACCCAGAGCAGCCAGTTTCTGTGCACCTGCGAAGGATCCGTCACCACCGATGACTACCAGTCCGTCAATACCATGCTTTCTGCAGACTTCTGCACCTCTTGCCTGTCCTTCCGGTGTACGGAACTCTGCACATCTTGCTGTATACAGTACAGTACCGCCACGGGAAATGATATCAGATACGTCACGTGCTGTCATATCTTTAATCTCTTCATTCAGAAGACCATTATATCCCTTATAGATACCTTTTACTTTCAGTCCTCTGGAAAGTGCTTTTCTAACAACCGCACGAATTGCCGCATTCATACCAGGAGCATCGCCGCCGCTTGTAAGTACGCCTATTGTCTTTATTTCTTTTGCCATCTTGAAACCTCCTCAGATTCGCTGTTTAGACTCTTTGATTTTCCTAACCAAATACTTCGCTCTCAATTTTAATTCATTTTACCGTTATTTTCAATACACTTTTCAACAACTTTTACATTGTTCTGCCCATATCTTTCAACAATTTTCTGTAAAAGTGTCTCATCCGCACATATGGACCATGCTTTACCCAGTCTTTTCATAGATTTCGGGGAACGAATGTACACTACAACCTGATCCGTTCCATCGGATGAACGGAGGATCTCATATAACGCTTTCTCTTCTGCCATAAAACTCTCCCTGTCCGAAAACTGGATCCAGAGTTCTTTTGGAAGGTCTTCAAACTTCCAGATCTTATCGCAGATCAGTTTGCTTGCCTTTTCTTCTTCTGCAGATACGTGTCCCTGGATAAAAAGTTTGCCATCCTGTGTAATGCTGTTTCGGTAAATTTCATACTGTCTTGGAAAAACTACAACTTCCACTGTGCCAAGAAGATCCTCGATGGTCAAAAAGACCATGGTCTTATTGTTTTTTGTATGCTTGATCGTAATGCCTTCGACCATGCCTCCGATGATCTCCTCTGCTCCGTCAAACAGGCGGGAGCCGTGCAGTTCTTCCTGATAGGCAAAATCCATGGTAGTTGCCGAAATATTTTTCTGCCACATCTTTTCATATTTTTCCAGAGGATGCCCGCTGATATACACGCCAAGCACTTCTTTTTCAAAGGCAAGGAGCTGCTCTTTATCATATTCTTCTACATCCGGCATGCGGATTTCAAAATCTTTTTTATCTTC
>ENA-OPCV01002704-OPCV01002704.1-human-gut-metagenome-genome-assembly--contig:-NODE-2704-length-10763-cov-2.484124_pt1 | contig 10763 bp, 15 predicted proteins | sample MGYA00241257_ERZ501494 | MGnify/ENA primary metagenome ERZ501494 (study PRJEB25962, sample SAMEA2042618) | human gut metagenome | biome: human gut; feature: human-associated habitat; material: faeces...
CAGCCATTAAAAAGAAGCATCTGTGCATAAGCGATTCGCTTTCTTAAAAGGTAGTCGATTACAGTTGTTCCGGTTGCCTTTTTGAAAACTTTATTTAAATGATGCTTGCTGATAAAAAAATGATCTGAAATTTCATCAAGTGTCACTGGGTCCTTCAAATGCTGATTTAAATAAAAAAGAATGGAACTAAGCTGTGTCTGTGGAGTGTCAGACTGTTTTGAAAAAGCATTGCACGAATCACTCATATCTGCAATCTGCATCAGCAGCGCTTCTACGCAGATCGGAAGCATCTGTGCCTGAAATTCATTGCTTTTACGAGAACAGGATTCAAAACTTTCCAGATAGGACAGCAGATGAAATTTTTCAGTATGTTTAAAATAAATAGGCTGTCCGGCATTTTCACCTATTTGAGGAAATGCGCGCAGCAAAAAATCACGCCGCTCTGGCAGCAGCAGATCAGGGTGAAAGTGAAGGGAATATCGTCTATATGGGGCAGTGCTGTTTACACGCACACCGTGAAATGCGTGCGGGGAGAGTAACAGCACACTTCCAGGTGTCGGCTGATAGTTTACACCTTCTACAAGATAGTCGGCGTCACCAGAAAGAAAATAAAAAACCTCATAAAAATTGTGGCAGTGAAGCGCATAATCTGTCATCACATATGTGCTTTCTGAATAGCCAAATGAAACAAGGTCGGTATTGATATGTGCCGTTGAATCCATATGATCAGAACCTTTCTTTACTTTTTTGTGCTCTGCAAAATAGGATACCATATAATCGCTATATATGCAATGTTTTGTTTCCTTTTTGCAATGGATTTTTGTGGTTAAAAGAAGTATAGTAGACATAGAAGCCTAGAAAAAACGAAACAAACTTGATAAAAACCAACAAAAAATAAAATGAAAAAGGAGATTTATTATGAAAACAGGTGCACAGCTTTATACGATTAAATCGTATACTCAGAATGTAAAGGATTTCGCATGCTCTATGAAAAAAATTGCAGAAATGGGCTATAAGACTGTCCAGATTTCCGCAGTAGGAAAGGATCTTAAGCCAGAGCAGATTAGAGAAATCTGTGATGCAAATGGTCTTGAGATTGCATTGACACACAGTGATCCTAATCGAATCCTCTATGATACTGAAGCACTTATTAAGGAGCATGATATCATGGGATGCCGCTATATTGGACTTGGAATGATGCCAGATCGCTATCGTACAAAGGAGTGGCTGAGCCATTTCATGGATGATTTTAAGGAGCCGGCAAAAAAGATTGCTGCATCAGGAAAGCTTTTGATGTACCACAATCACAATACTGAGTTTGAGGCATTTGAGGCAGAAAATCTGCCAAATGCAAATTCGAAAAAACGCATGATTGAGTATCTTATGGAAGGATTTGCACCAGATGAGATGGGAATTACTCTGGATACCTATTGGGTAGCAGCAGCGGGTGCTGATGTATGCGAGTGGATTCGTCTGTTAAAGGATCGTATTCCGTGCGTTCATTTAAAAGATATGCAGATTAAGGGTTGGAACCAGATCATGGCACCAGTTATGGAGGGTAATTTAAACTTCCCGGCAATCTTTAAGGAACTTGAGAACAGTTGCTGTGAATATATGTTGGTAGAGCAGGATGTCTGCACACAGGGCAGCCCATTTGAGTGTTTGAAGACAAGTTATGATAATCTTGCAAATCATAGTGTTACAACTATTGAATTAGTACCTGAACCAGTATTTGAAAATGATGGTATTGACTATATGCAAATAGAAGGTAATGGTATTGAACATCCTATATTTAGGGTTGGTAATGTCGAATCTAATTAACGGTTTAATGATATGAAAGAATCAGTAATTCGTAAAGTATTTTGTGCCTTAAACTGGCCTCCGAAAACTGGTGCTTTTCAGAAGTTAATTACTTTTGTAGTTGAAGGTTTAGCCACTAAGGCTGAATCTTCAACTGTTCAACAATTACAAACAAAAGTAGAAACTCTTGAAGGTACTGTTAATACATTACAAGAAACTGTTACTACTTTAAGTGGTAAAGTAAGTACATTAGAGAGTAATTATACTTCTTTAGAAGGTCGTGTAACTGCTCTTGAAACACCGCAAGGTTAATATTAATCTACAACTATGGCACAACTTAATCTTCTTGAACGAGCTACGGAAGCTGTCGTAATGCTTAATGGTAATCGTCGGCAGGTTCTTGATATGTGGCTTAATGGTAAAAAAGTTTGGCCAATAGATGAACCTGTTGTAGAATTAGCTGCTGATAAAACTCTTGTTATTCTAAATAAAGATAATAATTATCATGATACCATAACTGTTTTCGCAAGTGATACAGTTGACTGGGAATTTGGTAATTAGTTTGTTATTATAGTTAATCGATCAAAAAAAAAAACAAATGGCAACTATTCCGAGTTATTTATTATGGGTTCCTAAAACTGGTACTGGAAATGCACAGATTAAGATTAATTCTGTGAGTCCTTATACTGGTCGTACTGATAGAAGTACTAAAGTTCCCGGTAAGATTGTTGGAAAGACTAACGCAGTTACAGTCACGGTTCTTGAAAAGGCTGCTGACGAATTTATTACTCCCGATGGTTTAACTATTAATGTTGCTAAAGGTGGTGAAACAATTCATGTAACTGGTAAGTCTAACTCGAAACTTCTTACATTTACATGGAAAACTAACTTCGGTATTGCAAATGTAAGATCATTTAAGGTTAATGGTAGTACAACTGCTACGTCTGGTACTGCTATTACTGGTGACCCCGGTGCTACTGGAGAATATACTTATGATGCTACTATTGTTGTACCGAAGAACGAAACTATTGAAGCTCGTTCTGCAACTCTTGAAATCAAGGGTGAAGGTTCGACTGTTCTTAAAACTATTACTATTACTCAGGCTCTTGGTGACAGCTATCTGTATCTTAATTCGCAGGGTACAACTACCGCAACTGTTACTATTCCGAAGGGTGGTGGTGAGCAGACTCTGAGGGTTCTGTCGAATGACGAATGGACATTCGAACCTGCTGAATAAATTAATTAATCATTTATGAGTGTTATCACTAATAAATGGAATGACGGGAGTGGAGATTCAATTAGTATTGAATCTCCCTCTTTTCAAGGAAATCAGACTGTTAAAATTTCATCACCTGTTCAAAAAGGTACTTCTAAGAGAAGTATGCAGTTTATTGGAAAGTGTAAAAAAGATTCCAGTAAACAAGTTATTCTTACTGTTGAACAAGAAGCATCTGTTTATACATATGATTTAACGTTAAATAGTGATAATACTGAAATTGCCGCAAAAGGTGGAACTGCAACTATTACAGCTGTACTTAAAACGTATCGTAATGGTAATTTAGTTAGTACAGATAATGTTACACCAGTTCTATCAGGAAGTGCTACTGGATTCTCTATATCTGGTACTAAGGTTACTGCAAGCAATCGAACTACCACAGCTGGTAACAAGAGAGCTATTGTTGTAACTGGTAAATATTCAAATACATTTGATGGTCAAACAGTATCATCAACTATTACTATTTATCAAGAAGCCAATGAGGCTTCTTATGGTGCTTTAACAGGTGGTTCTGTTTTAGCATTTGATATTCCTGCAAGTGGTGGAACTTCTTCGACCGGTGTTACTAATATGTCGCAGACAATTAGTTATACATCTGGTTCGACTCGTGCTGGTACAGTTACCTACTCAAAAACAGATGAAATTACAGTTTCTTCTCTTGGAACCACAGTTAAGGCAAGAACTAAGGTCGGGCAAGTTACTGTAACTTATACTGGTGAAGGTGGTGCAACTGCCAATAAAACCGTTAATATTTATCAAGCTGAAAATAAAGTAACTAATAGTAATTACAATCCTCGAATTACTGCTTATGGAACTCCTACTATAAGTATCGGTAGTGGTTTGACAGCAGCTGGTGGTTCTGCGACTGTAAGTGCTTCTGTTACTAATACTGAAACTTATAATGCTTTGTATAGTTCGGGTGCTACTGGCCCGAATCAAACACGAAGTGTTGGTGGTAGTTTATCAATTTCTATGACTGCTAACGGTAATAGTAGATTTAGTTTATCTGGAAATACGATTACTCATAGTAGTATGGGAACTAATGAAACTACTGATACTGTTACTATAAAAGCTGTAAATGACGGAGATAGTTCTAAGTCAGCTACTGCTTCTAAGAGTATAGTAAACAGTAAAACTGTTAAATCTACTTCTGGTGGTGTTTATACATATGGTAATATAACAGCTGGTACAATTACGAATGCTACGATTCCTGCAAGTGGTGGTTCTGCTACTGCTAAAGCTGGAAATGGTACTCAAAGTTGGAACAAGTCTGCTACTATTACTACTTATCAATATGATTCTGGTTCTACAAAAGATGTTACAACTGAAAATGCTTCAAGTGGAACAAATAATGTTTCACCGAGTATTGCTTCTATTGAAGCTACTGCATCTTCAAAAGGAACCACTGTTTCTTCTCAAACTACTATAAAGAGTCAACCTGTTATTTGGTCGGCTAATGGTGAATCTGCAGGTGCAACAATGTATATTTATCAAGAAGCTAACAAGATTGAATCCTATAATTACGGTAGTTGGAATATTGGTATTACAGCAAATCCTACTTCTCTTCCAGCAACCGGTGGAACTTCTACTATTACAGCAAGTTGTATGAGAACTAAAACTCCTGTTTATACATCAGGTTCTACTGGAACAGCTACTACTGAATCTGCAACTCCAACGTTAGCAATTAGTGGTACTGGATTTACATTAAGTGGAACTACTGTTACAGCTTCAAAGAATAATGTTGCATCTCGAACTGCTACGGTAACTGCTTCATATTCTGGAGCTACTTCTAAATCTGTTACTATTACTCAATCAGCTGGGCCTGATGGTATTGGTTATATGCAAATTCAAGGTGATGGTGTTGACTACTATATTTTCCAAGTTGGTCGTACACTAAATACTCGTTCTAATGATGTTCAAATTTTATCAGAAGAGCCTGTTGAAGTTGCAACAGAAACTAAGTCTGAAAGTTTGTTTGCTAAAATTAAACGTATTGTTACTAATCTTAATTAATTAAAAGTTATGGCTTTATCTAAATCTGCTTTGAAAGCAAAATTTATCACTGGTGCTATACCAACTCAAACTGATTTTGCCAGCCTTATTGATGGTATGTTGAGTATGCCATTGGGGGGGAGGGACTGGTGATACAACAATAGGTTTCGGAAATGGAGATAGTACCGATAGACTATATGTTAAATCTCTTAGATATATTTATAATAATAATCGTAGTTATTTTTTAATTGGTGCTTGGGATGATGAAATTGGAGGTAATTATCTTGTAGCAGTTATTTGTTTTCAAGATAATGCTGTTAGCGGTGCCAATTTTAATATAACTTATCATTTATTAGATAAAACAGATAGAGCGCGTTTTGAATCTGAAGTTGGCGATATTAATACCGCTGATGAAATAGATTTAATTAATAATATTAAAGGTTCTGGTTGGGCGTGGTTTAATATCACACAACCTACTAATAATAATCCGTCACCTCGAACCATTCTATCAACCAATATAACATATCGTATTTATCCTGTATTGCAAAATGGTATATGGTATGTTGGTTATGCTTTCGCAATGGATGTTGATATGGGTGGTTCCAATGATTTATATGTTTATCGTTGTACTGGTAATTCTCAAACTAAATGGACTGCTATTGACAGTGTTGTCGCAAATGATTTAGAAAACGCTGGTAAATTTAGTAAAAAACTACTATATTAAACTCTGACTGTTATTAGTAATAATAGTTAGAGTTTAACTGATATATGTCAAACTTTAACTATTATTACTATGACTATTGCACAAATTAAAGCCTTGTTTCAAACTGGGAAAATTCCTACACAAGCTGATTTTGAAAATTTGATAAGTAAGATTCCAAATAGTGAGTTAACAAGGGGGGGACAATACTTTAAGTTTTAGCGACCCTGATTATGCTAATGTACTTGGTTATAGATTTGTTACTATTGGTGATGAAGCATCTTATTTATTTATAGGTTTTTATGATGCAGCAAATGCTACATATTTACCTTATATAATTGTACATTGTAATACTGGTTCACCTTCTGAATATGGTAATACTCCACCTGTTAAATATACTATTCTTACATCAGAATTAATGACTAAAATGTTACAAAATGGTGGTGAATTATATTTAGCTAATGATGAAGCACTTGTAGGAGCAATTCCTTCAACTGTTAAGTGGAATTGGGTTGGTTGGTATCATTTATCCAATACACATCGAGTTATTAAAAATGATCTTATAGAAGAACACTTTTTTATAACAACTGATGGTTCTACAAGAGCTTATTTCAAAATAGTTTATGCTACTGAAAATGATACATTCCCTATTGTTTCTGAAGCTATTAGAATAGGTGTATCGGGTGGTGCTATAACTGCATATAATTACATTCTTACTTCTATTGCAAATATGAATGATTATAAAAAAGAATTATATGCTATTTTAGATTCAACAGATTTAAGAACTACACAACTGTTGAGTTTTATTAATAAATATATGAGAGATATTAATGTTACAAATTAAAAGTTAAATTAAGTTTGACTTTTAGTTATTATAAATAATTCATTTAATCCTAAATCAAGTACATTTTATGATTAATTTATTCGTAATACAAAAACAGTCAATCAAATTATGGCAACTAAAAGTCAGCTTAAACAATATTTTGAAACAGGTAAAATACCTACACAAGCTCAATTCGGTAATCTTATAGATTCTATATTTAATATTATTAGTTCACCTGATGGTAGTTTGAATATAAATAGTGATGAAAATAACATTAAACTTTCTATAAAGAATTATAGAAGTTTACATGGTGTATATATGTCTCAATTATCTGTTAGTCTTCATTTATTTTTTAATAATGATATTAAAAATGGTACAAAACCAGTTCCAGTATTTATCATATTTAGTACTGTAAATAGTTTAATTAATCCTGTAAATGCTAATATTAAGTATGCTGTTCCGAATGTCACCTCACTTAAAAGTATGACAGATGATAATTTGGATTATCTCACTGCAAGTTTGGATGTTATCATTCAAAGATTTACTGCTCTTAAGATTACATATTATGATTTAGTACCTAAAGAAAAAGAAGTAAAGAAACCTTCCATTGTAACAATTATATATACTGATTCTGATTATACCACTTATGTATATAATTGCATTATGGGTATGGGGAATACTGATTTTATAGTACCAATTTGTATTCATAGTCTTATTAAATTAAGAGATGTTGAAGATTATGATTATTCAGGTGCTATGAGTATTTTACAAAGAACTGTTTATAATTATACGACAGTAACATCTGAATGGGAAAAGATAATGAAGTTACAAGGTTATGAAGATGGTTTAGTTATTGATGATAGCGGAGTTGCTGAAAATGTTATGAATACTATACACGCTAATTGTTATAAACAAATTCAATTAAAATAAAATCATGATTAAAGTCTATTGTAAATTCCTACCGTTCAAAGGGTATTTATGTATGACGATATTATGGTGGTTAATCATACGAACTGAATACAAAGATAAAATTACTGAAACTGTTGAACGACATGAAACCGTTCATAGTTATCAACAAATTACTCTTTTTATTACAAGTTTGTTGGTTAGTATTATATTAAGTCTTACTACAAGTTATTCTTGGTGGGCTTTGCTTGCTACTCCAATATTTCCTTTATTAGCTTATGTTATTAGTTGGATAATTGAAATTATATTACCTCCTTATAATCGAGCTTATAAAGATATTTGTTTTGAAGGTGAAGCAAGAGCTTTAGAAAGTGACCCGGATTATAAGAAGAAATTGTTTCCTTTTAGTTTCTTAAAATATATTCCAAATAAGAAATATGGAGGTCGTTAATTAAATGGATAAACTAATAAGTAATTTCGTTGAGTTATTTAACACGCATTTCGATTTATCTTTTATGCTTTGTGTGAATATACTAACGTATATTCTAATTAAAGTGATTGATGATTTAAATGGTGATAAAGTTGTTGGCACTTGGACTAAACGGCTTGTTATGATTATAAGTTGTTTTGCAATTGCCGCAGGTTATAGAGCAGGAGGTTATGAAGAAACGGTTATTCTAATTAATTCTTCTGTTTTTGCACCAGTTGCTTGGAGTTGGATATTCAAACCGATTCTAAAAAAGATTGGTGCTGATTATAAACAAAATCATTAATTAATTAAAATGATTACTACTATGGCATGTGGTGGAAAGAAAGGTGGTAAAAAGACCACTGGTAAGAAAGTGAAGAAATAAATTGTTAGTAATATAACAATTTATATTGTTAAAGATTGAATTGAAATGGTGAGAGGTGTTACTAATGTAGCACCTCTTTTTTATAGTGAATATGGTGGGAAATCGACTATTTTAACGTATATTTGTTAGTAGTCCAATATAATATACCTATTAATATTAATCCTCTTATACGCCTATCTATGTTCGATTATACAGCTATTATAGTAGCTATAATAACATCCATAAGTACGATTGCTGGTATTTATCTAAAAGAATGGTTATTTCCTAAACGTAAAGAACAAAAACTCACTATTGAAAAAAGTAATTGTTATATAGAACTTGATAAGATATGTGCTTCTATTCGAGATACTATTCACGCTAATGCTGTTTATATTGCTTATTTTCATAATGGCGGTCATTTCATTAATGGTGTAGAAATGGATAAATACACTGTTGTTGGTGAAGATTATGATTGTTGTATAGTATCTTATAAGAGATCTTTTAAGGATGTTCTTGTTAATAATTTTCCTTATTTATTTCATAATCTTCTTGTTAGAAATCGTCATTATTGTAATGATGTTAGTAAACATAAGTTTCAAGACAGATGTTATAAAGATGAACTTGAAAGTAGAGGTATGAAGTCTGCTTATACTTTTCTTATTAAAGACCCTATTAAAGAAACACCTATTGGTTTTATTTCTCTTGAATATAATATCGTAGAAGGATTTAATCCTGATGATGAAAAATATATTTGGAAAAAACAAAATACTATTGCTAATCTTTTGAATCTAAATAAGTAAGATATGGGAACACTTAATCAACATGCAGCTCGTATTGCAAACATGGTTAATCAACCTAATAATCACGAACTTAAAGAACGTGTTAAGGATATGATTAAAACTATGTTTGCAAATCGTATCCGACAAAGCGTTGAGAAAAATGGAATAGATGATATTCTTAAACTTACTTTTATTGCTCCTGTTGAAGAGTTGAAATATAGTGATATTCTTCCTACTGAATATCGAGTTGCTAATAAAATTAGATTGTTAGGAACAAAGTACAAAGTTCCTACACCCGTGCGCATACAAAGTGATGCGCCTTTTGCGTTTGTAGGTGATACTGTTGGTAATGGATATATGTATGAAAGTTCTATTACATCTCTTAAACTACGTCAAAGTGGGCGTCCAACCTGCTCTCCCACCGGGTATCCACGAGCTTATATTATATTAAACGGTCATATAATTATTGCTGAAAAAGTTGGTACAAAAGATATTGATGATAGACGACCAATTAATGAAGTAATGATTACAGGTATATTTGAAAATCCTGATGAAGTTCTTTCGTTCTTTAAAAATGAAGATGGTCAAGATATTGAATTACCTTTACCTAATGATATGCTTGAAAGTATAATTCAAGAAATACTTAAAACTGAATTTGGTATTTATCCTCAAGATTTGGATATTAAAACAAATAATAATAATCCTACTATTGCTCAACGTGGTAATGGTCAAGATTAACATCATGTTTCTATCATTATGGTTGATAACGAATATTATTGGAGAGATTTCGTTAAAGAAGTTCAAATACAACTTAATTCTTTAATTAAACAATTACATCTTGCTTATGAACGGCGTAATGATTGTATTTATAATATCAAAGATAATCTTGCTAAATATCAAGAAGCCGGTGTTGATGTTTCAGTAGTATTCGATATTGATAATCGTAGTAAGATTTATTTTAATAAGAAACAAGATACTCTACTTGGTACTAAACTAATGAGTTATATTCGTAGTTATAATTACTTAGTTTATGAACGTCTTGATAAACTTGATGATGATATAGAAACTCTTGCTGCTCTTAAAGAATTACCTTCTGAAATGTATACTTATATGCAAGATGAAGTTAATAATGAGATAGCTAATTTACTATGCAAAGGTAATAATTATTCTTTTGGTAATTCCGTAGGTTACGTTTATGTTTACTATAAAAAGACAATGCCCGGTGATGTATGTAGTGTTGTCGATTGGGGTGCTACAAAAGACTTAAAAAAGAAATTATTAGAACAAGGTATTAATATACGAACTGCTGATAATCCAAGTGGTATTCCTTATTTCATATATTATGATTATGATTGGTGTATAAAAGCTGTATATCATAAAGTTAAAGGTCGAATACCGCAAAGTGTTTATTACAAATTCAAATTTGGTCACACAAGTAGTGCTTATGAAAATGGTGAAAAAACTATTGACAGAACACCTTTTGCAATGAAAGGTAAAACTGTTGATGAAATTGCAACAAATCGAAGACTTAATTGTTTCAATAAAATTCTCGCAATTTGTTTTAATCATCCTGACGAAGCTATTAAACTATACCGAAATAATCTTCCTAAACAAAATAATGCTTTATGATTGATAATAATATATTCATTAGTAG
>ENA-OPCV01002707-OPCV01002707.1-human-gut-metagenome-genome-assembly--contig:-NODE-2707-length-10749-cov-1.639892_pt1 | contig 10749 bp, 8 predicted proteins | sample MGYA00241257_ERZ501494 | MGnify/ENA primary metagenome ERZ501494 (study PRJEB25962, sample SAMEA2042618) | human gut metagenome | biome: human gut; feature: human-associated habitat; material: faeces...
AAAGCAAGGAAAATATGAAACATAATGTATGAGAAAGACGGAAATGTACCCCGAAAAAGGCGAAAAATGAAATGTCGGGGTACGCGACCACCAAAAAGGCAAGAAAACAACCACAACAAATAGGGAAATAAGCAAATGTTGTGGTATGGAACAGAAAAAATAGAGCAAGAAGAAACAATTTTACCCTACCCACCACGCCCACGCTATTTTTTACAATTTCAACAATTGTTTTACATAGATTTAATCTTTTCTGCACTTTGGTTTTAACAATGAATCTCTAGAATAGCAGATGATAAGACTTATCAATAAGGATTCTATATGAAATACATTCAGGAGTACCGAGGAATAATAAAGGACACTAAGGAACGGTAAGGATATCAAGTAACACTGATGAATAGCAAAGGATACTAAGAAATATTCAGAAATAACAAAGAACATCAGGTAATACTAAGCTATACCCTAGAATGTATTAGGAGAGTTGCCGAGAAGGCAGAAGGAGAAAAGATTAGAATGAGAAAGAAGAAAATTACACAAATTTCAGCAATCGCTATGGCTATGGCAATGGCAGTAACTCCAACAGCAAATGTTTTTGCTTATGGAGAAACATCAGGAAACAGCACATTGTTCTCTGACACACAGAAGGTTTCAGATTATAGTACTTGGAAAGATTCAGTTTGGAATAAAAAAGATACAGAAGGAACTCTTACAAGAAAAGGTGAAGCTTACGATTCATCAAAAATAATTCTTACACCCGGTAAGACAGCAAAGGATTTAGGCTTTGCCTGGTATAGCGAAAACAAGGGCACACCGGCAGTTAAAGTAGGAAAGAAAGCTGATTTAAGCGATGCAAAAGTTTACACAGGAACAGCAACAGACATTAATCGTTCAAATCAGAAAACTACATATAAAGCATCAAACAAAGTAACTATAGAGGGTGCTTTTGAAGAAAATACAACATATTACTATAGCTACACAGATGACACAAAAAATCCTAATTGGAGCGAGGCACAGGCTTATACAACAAAGAAAACATCCAGTTTCCAGACAATACTTGTAGGTGACCCACAGATTGGTGCATCAGGATCACAGGGACAGGGAACAGATGATGATATTAATATTGCAGTTGATACATTTAACTGGAACAAAACATTAACACAGGCAAAAGCAACAGCACCTAATGCAAGTTTTATTTTATCAGCAGGTGACCAGATTGACTTCTCAGGAGTTGACAGTTCAGACGGAAAAAACGTAAGAGAAAGCGAATATGCAGGATTTACATATCCGGAACTTTTGAGAAATCTTCCTTTGGCAACAACAATCGGTAACCACGACAGCAGTTCTGCAGCTTACAACGAACACTTTAATCTTCCAAATGAAAGTCGTAACAAAGGCATTACCAAAGCTGGTTCCGACTACTGGTTTGTATATGAGAATACATTGTTTATTGATATTAACTCTAACAACCGTTCTGCTGCTGAACACAAAGCATTTATCGAGGAAGCAATTGCTGCCAATCCGAATGTAAAATGGAAAACTGTAGTCTTTCATCATTCCATTTATTCGACAGCATCCCATGTAAATGATGGTGATATCATCAACAGAAGAAATGAATTTCCGCAGATATTCGACGACCTGGACATTGATGTTGTATTAATGGGACATGACCATGTATACACCAGAACCTATATGATGAATGGATCTACTCCTGACACCTCTCGTGGTGTTCAAAGCAGTGTGACCAACTCAACCGGCATTCTTTATCTGACAGCCAACTCTGCCAGCGGAAGTAAATACTACGATATCAAGGCTCCGAATGCAGAATATTCTGCAAAGATGGATCAGTCATACCGTAGAACCGTAACAGATATTGATGTTACCGATACTTCTTACACGATGACTACCTACTATGCAGATGATATGTCTGTGTTGGACACATTTACCATTAATAAAACTGATTCCTCTGTTCTCAAGGATCTGGTGAATGAAACAGAATCAAAAAAACTGAATTCCAATGACTATACAGAAGAAAGCTGGAATACGTTCCAAACAGCACTGACAAATGCCAAGTCTGTTCTGGAAAATGAAAATGCTTCTCAGAGCGAACTTGATGATGCCTACAATGCTCTTAAAAGTGCAATGGATGGATTAAAAGCTCCCGAGAAAAAAGATCCGGAACAGAACCCTGAAACTCCTGTCAAACCTGGAAACGGATCAGGTTCTGACAATGATTCTAATACCAAGAAGCCTGCATTCACCCCTGTATCAGATACCAAACCATCCGCAACAGATACTAAACCTGGTTCTGATTCCGGCAAGAAAACCGTCAGAACCGGAGATACTGCAAACGCTGCATCTGCAGGACTGATGATGCTTGCGGCCGGAAGTGTAATCGTAGTTTACATTAGAAAAAGGAAAGGAATCTAACAGATACTTATTATGAGAAAAATAAAAGATAACAGCATTGTGCTCGCTATCATTTTACTCTCATTGATCCTGATACTTTTTTTACAGAAATTTGGCTACAAATCTTATTCACGATATGTATCAGATACTCTCCACTACAATCAGGGAATTGTAGTGGAGATTTCTAATGAAAACATTGAATATGATGAAGGTCTTAAATTATATTTGGGTACACAGGATCTGAAAGTAAAAATGACAGAAGGCAATGAAAAAGGCTCTATTATAGAAGTAACTAATTATCTGACCAAAACACACAGCGTATATGCTAAAGAAAACATGCGCCTGATCATTAATGTAGATACTCCTGATGATATAGAGCCCTATTATACCGTATTTAATTATGACCGTCGTTTTTCCATGGCTGCCTGCGCGGCAATTCTCATAGCCGCAATTATATGTATCAGTGGAAGCAAAGGTCTGAAATCCCTCGCAGGACTCCTGTATTCGATGTTTATCATCATAGAATTCCTGCTTCCTGCAGTCTTTTCCGGATGGTCACCTATCTGGACAAGTATCCTGACTGCCGTATTATCTACAGCCGTCACCTTACTTTTATTAAATGGGCAGAGCAAAAAAACAGCCGGAGCCATCCTTGCTTCTACAACAGGCGTATTATGCTCACTGATCCTGTTCGGTGTCATGTCTGCCCTGATCCATATCGATGGATTCTGCAGTTCCGATACCGAAGGGCTTCTGCTGATCAACGAAAATACCGATCTGCAGATTCACGACGTCCTATTTGCCAGCGTGTTAATTGCATCTCTGGGAGCTATCATGGACGTTGGCATGTCCATCGTCTCTGCCTTGTATGAAATATATATGCACAATCCTGCACTCTCTGCTGGCGAACTCTATCATTCCGGCATTGAAATCGGTAAAGATATGATCGGAACCATGACAAATACACTGATCCTGGCATTTACCGGAAGTGCATTTGTCACCCTTCTGGTATTTTTCTCCTATCAGGTGCAGTTCAATCAGCTGATCAATTCTAACTACCTCAGCATTGAGATTGCACAGGGAATCTGCGGAACCTTCGGTATCGTGCTGACAATTCCTGCTGCATCCGGCATTATGGCTCTGCTGCTTACCAGGAGCAGAACCAATAAGAATCTATAAAAATATTTTTTCTATTCTATCCAGAGCAGCATCCAGTGTTGCTCTGGTCACTGCAAAATTCATGCGGACAAATCCACGTCCTTCTTCGCCATGTTCCAGACCATTATTCAGCTGAATTCCTGCCTGCTCCATGAATACTTCATCTACTTTCTCCGGATCAATACCAGATTCTCTACAATCAATCCAAAACAGGAAACTGGCTTCCGGCTTTAATGGTGTGATCGGCAATTTTCTTCGTTTCACTTCTTCGATAAAGTAATCTCTGTTGGCAGTCAGGTATGCGGTTACCTGCTCCAGCCAGTCATCCGCTTCTCCACCAGTCACTGCTGTTACTGCTGCAATCGCATAAGAATTGGATGCATATGCAAAACTATATGGAATCAGATAATCCATCCATTCCTTCTGCATTTTCTCATTTGCAATAAACACAATTCCATGCGGAAGGCTCATGATGTTAAAGCCTTTACTGAAGCTGAATACCTGAATCGCAATCTCTCTGGCTTTCTCTGATACAGCGAGAATCGGAATGTGCTTATAATCTTCATACGTAATCAGAAAATGCACTTCATCGGATATAATCCGCACCTGATTTGCCGCACAGATATCTACCATTATTTTCAGCTCATCCTGTGTAAATACACGCCCAGTCGGATTCTGCGGATTCACAAGCAGAAATATCGAAGGCTTGTACTCCTTGATCTTTTTTTCAAAATCATCAAAGTCAATCTCATATCTTCCACCCTGAAGCTTCATAGCATTTCCCAGAAACTTTCTTCCGGATGCCTCTATCGCGCTTCTGAGCGGAGTGAAGTAAGGTGTATGCATCAATACATAATCGCCTTTTTCACTGAATTTCTCCATAACCAGACGAACCGCTCCGATCGTTCCCGGCACATTGCTCATCCAGTCTTTCTTCACATCTAACTGATAGTTTTCTCGAAACCATCGTATCACAGACTGAAAATAACTCTCCGGCTTGAATCGGTAATTATATGTATTCTCCTCGCAGATTGGCTGCAGTACTTTCCGTATACACGGTGCACAGGTAAAATCCATATCTGCGGTTCCCATTCCAATGATATCGTCTCTGCCTTTCGGCTGTTCCCATCGGATCGATCCATCCTGCCTGTGATCCCCTGTTTCATCAAAATTATATTTCATTCTTATTCCTCAATCTTCTTTATCTTTACCTGCAAAATGATAAATGCCAGTGAAAGAATCGGTGTCATCCAGTTCAGGAATGCATACGGCATATAAGCCAGTGTCGATACGCCTAATACTCCTGCTGCAAACTGTGCGCCTACATTCCATGGTACCAATGCACTACCAAGCGTACCTACATCCTCCAGGATTCTGGATAAGTTCTGGCTCTTCAGATTGTATTTCTGGAATGCACTTCCAAATAAGGTTGCAACCATAACAAAAGCAAAATTATTATCCGCAATTACCAAAATACACAGCAGTGTTGCACACCATGCCATCAGCATAATGCCTCTTGGCGATTTGTATTTTTCAGTAATATAATGGAAGATCGGCTCCAGCATGCCCGTCTTATCCAGGATTCCGCCAAGTCCAAGTCCACCTACAAATACTGCCAACAGACTTAACATACTTGTCATACCGCCACGGTTCAACAAACTGATAAGGATTTCATTTTCGGTATCGCAGGTAAATCCGCTGTATAAAAATGTTCCCATATCAGCTACAGAATAACCCTGATAAATCACTGCAATCAGAATAGCAACCACGGTTCCTGACATCATAGACACGATAGTTCCCTTTTTCATAAGGATCATTACAATTACGATCACGATCGGAATGACCGGAATCAGGTTAATATGGCAGTTTAACCCGTGTACCAGCCCCGCCAGCTGTCTTGCATCTTCCTGGCTGTCGTTCTTTCCGCCCACCAGACTGTACTCAAAAGTCAGTCTTCTTCCGGTCTTTTCAAAGTAATATTTGCATGCCGGAAAGACTTCCGACAGCGAATATTTATAGGCGATCGGCATCAGTTCTTTTCGCTTTTCATCGTTTGGTGCGTGAAGCGAAAGTGCCAGGGTGATCGTCAGATCCTCCTCTGCCAGCTGACGGATCCGCGGCACCAGTCCACAGGTGGACACGGTGAGGTTTCTCTGGCTGATGTTCTGCCCTTTTTCATCACTTAAGATCCGGATAAAGCGAAGCAGGTTATCGTAATTATCCAGCGGTTCTCCCGTTCCCATCACAACGACGTTGGACACCCGTTCTCCGGTCATCTCCTGGATCCGGTAGACCTGATCGAGCATCTCGGACGGCAGGAGGTTTCTGGTCAATCCGCCGATCGTGGATGCACAGAAACGGCATCCCATCCGGCAGCCTACCTGGGAAGAAATACATACGGAATTGCCGTGTTTGTATTTCATCCACACACTCTCGATCACGTTGCCGTCCGCCAGACGGAACAGGTATTTTTGTGTGCCGTCGATCTTAGAAGTCTGCACTTCCACCACTTCCAGATGCGTCAGCGGTTCCTGTTTCGTTAATTTCTGCCGCAGGCTCTCCGAGAGATTCGTCATCTCCTCATAACTTCCCACCGCTTTCTGATGAAGCCACTGATACAGCTGTTTTCCCTTGAACGGTTTTTCGCCAAGTGAAACCATCTTTTCTTTCAGCTCGTCTTCATACAGCGATTTGATATCTAATTGTTCCATTCTGTTTCCTCTTTTTTCCTTAATCTTGCCAGGAAAAATCCATCGGTCTTATGCACGCCCGGAAGCAGCTGCAGATACCCCTGTGCTGTTGTCTCGCTGTGGAGTTCTTCGCACAGATACGGATCCAGGCTTTCGAGTACAAACGGATAATTTTCCGTAAACCATGCCACATTGTCCTGATTTTCCTCCCGGGTGATCGTACAGGTACTGTAGATCAGTACCCCGCCCGGTTTTACATAAGATGCTGCATTGTGAAGGATCCGTTTCTGAAGTACCGAAAGTTCCTGAATCTTATCCTCATCCGTACGGTACTTGATATCCGTCTTCTTTCCGATGACGCCCAGTCCGGAACACGGTACATCCGCCAGCACAATATCCGCTTTTTCGATGGATTCTTTGTCCAGGATCGTTGCATCTTTTCGATACGCACGGATATTCAGTGTCTGTGTTCGCTCTATATTTTCTTCGATCAGACCCACTTTATAATCCGTAAGATCTCTGGAGTCCACCATGCCTTCTCCCTGCATCTTATCGGCTGCATGAAGGCTTTTTCCGCCCGGTGCCGCGCAAAGATCAATGACATAATCTCCCGGTTTCGGATCTGCTGCTTCCGTTACCAGCATCGAACTAACATCCTGCACCACGAACCTTCCCATCACAAAAGATTTAAGTCCTTCGAGGTGGCTGTAATCCGACAGATAGTACGCATACGGAAGATACGGCGCCCGCTCAACCGTCGCTCCCTGTCTCTCCAGACTGTTGATCGTCAGCTCCGGATCTACCCGGTGCAGCTGGCAGCGGATCGTCAGCGGATGATCCGTCAGAAAATCCTTCAGCATACCTTCCGTCGTCTCTGTTCCATAAGCCTTCACCCAGCGTTCTACCAGCCACTGCGGTACGGAATAGTACACCGACAGATATTCTGCAGGGCTGGTCTTTGCATCCGGATATGTGATTTCTTCTTTTTTTCTTGCCACATTACGCATCACGCCGTTGACAAAGCCTTTCAGGCTGTAAAATCCTTTTTTCTGTGCCAGTTTTACCGCTTCGTTGCAGGCTGCCGAGTCCGGCACGCTGTCCATAAATAACAGCTGATAGACACCGCTTCGAAGAATGTTGCGGATCACCGGTTTCATCTTATTTACCTTTACGCTGGAAAACTGATTCAGGATATAGTCGATCCGAAGCATATATTCCAGTGTTCCCTCCACAAGACGGTTGATAAATGCCCGATCCTGTTTCGGAAGATACTGTACTTTATTCAGGGCATTGCGGATCGCCAGATGGCTGTATTCTTTTTCCTGTGTAATCTCCAATAATATCTCCAGGGCGATTCCCCGGAGTTCTGTTCCATTTGCCACGTTTTTCTCCTCCGGCTGTTTCATACACTAACACGGAAGCACGGTTCCCGCTTCCACGGTATAGCCTCGTAAAAATGCCTGCGCATCCATCCGTTTCTTTCCTTCTAACTGCAAGGTGTCAATCTTCAGGATTCCCTCCCCGGTCTGGATCCGGAACCCCTTGGCATCTGCCTGCAGTACGGTTCCCGGTGCTTTTTTCTCACCGTTTTCTTCTTCCACCGAAGCTTCCCATATTTTCAACGTTTTTCCGTTCAGATGGGAAAATGCACTCGGCCACGGATTCAGTCCGCGGATCAGGCGTTCCAGTTCCGCTGCTGATTTTGTCCAGTCCATCTCACCCATTTTCTTGCTGATCATGGCGGCATACGGAGTGGTGCTCTCCTCCGGCTGTTTTTCAAAGACGGCACTGCCATCCTTCAACTTCGGAAGTGTCTCCACCAAAAGTTTTGCCCCCTCCTCGCTCAGACGGTCAAACAGGCTGCCACCCGTTTCTTTCTCATCCAGTGTCACAATTACTTTATTGATCATATCTCCGGTATCCAGTCCTTCGTCCATCCGCATGATCGTCACACCGGACTCCTTATCCCCGTTGATCACTGCCCACTGGATCGGGGCTGCACCGCGGTATGCCGGAAGCAGGGATGCGTGTACATTGATGCATCCATATTTTGGCATTTCCAGGATCTCTTTCGGAATGATCTGTCCGAACGCCACGACTACGATCACTTCCGGCTCCAGATCTCTTACCACCTGGATAAATTCCGGATCTCTTACCTTTTTCGGCTGGTAAACCGGAAGTCCCAGTTCCATTGCCGCTTCCTTGACCGGTGTGGGCTGCAGGTTCTTTCCTCTGCCCTTCGGCTTGTCCGGCTGACTGATCACGCCGACAATCTCATGACCTGCCTTCGCCAGCTCTTTTAATGTTCCCACGGAAAAATCCGGGGTTCCCATAAATACTACTCTCATTTATTCGTCATCCTCTTCTTCGTAATTCACATCGTGCAGTTCGCCTTCCACGTGTTCCACATACAGGATACCGTCCAGATGTTCACACTCATGGCAGATCGCACGCGCCAGAAGTCCCTCTCCGGTCAGCGTAAACGGTTCCATGTTGATATCCTGCGCCTCTACCGTTACCACGTTCGGTCTTGTCACGATACCGGATTTTCCGGGTACGGAAAGGCATCCTTCTTCTCCGGTCTGCTCACCGGAAGTCTCGATGATCTCCGGATTGATCAGTACGATGGGTCCCTCGCCTACATCGATCACCACGATCCGCTTGAGGATTCCTACCTGTGGTGCTGCCAGACCGACTCCCATCTTTTCATACATCGTATCCAGCATATCACCAATCAGAATCTTTGTCCTGATGGTCATTTTTTTTACTTCTTTACACTGCTTTCCGAGAATTTCATCCCCGATTTTTCTTACTTCTCTGATTGCCATAACCTTCTCCTTCTTAATCTTACCTTAATTTCTCTTTTATTCTCACAGGTTCATCGGATTAAAATCAAACTGGATCCTCAGCTTTGCAAAGCCTGAATTGATCTCAATATACTGCTCCATCAGATCTTTTACCCGGATCAGCGTTCTGTATTCCGGTGCTTTAATATAGATTACCCGGCGGTAAATATCTTTAATCTTATCTACTCCCGGACTTGCCGGACCGATCACTTCCAGTGGTGCTTTTCCTTTGATCCTTAAGACATATTCTTTCAAATATTTACACCCAGTCTCCAGAAGCCGTTCATCTTCTCCTGCTGCCAGCACAGCCATCAGTTCTTCTGCCGGAGGATACCCCAGCAGCTCCCTGTACCGGATCTCCTGCTCATAAAAAGCTTTATAATCCTGTGCCGCAGCAGCTTTGATTGCATAATGCTCCGGGGAATAAGTCTGAATGACCACTTCTCCCTCCCGCATCCCTCTTCCGGCACGTCCTGCTGCCTGCGTCAGCAACTGAAAGGTTCGTTCCCCTGAACGGTAATCATCGGTATACAATGACATATCTGCGGCCAGCACCCCCACCAGCGTCACATTCGGGAAATCATGTCCCTTTACGATCATCTGCGTTCCTACCAGCACATCCGCCTCTTCATTGGCAAATGCTGAAAGAATTTTTGTATGTGCATCTTTCTTTTTCGTCGTATCCATATCCATCCGCAGGACTTTTGCCTGTGGGAAACGTCGTCTCACCATCTCCTCGATCTGCTGCGTTCCGGCTTTAAATTCTCCGATAAAACCGGACCCGCACTCCGGGCAGACCCGAATCTTCGGCTGCTCATATCCACAGTAATGGCAGACCATTTTCCCTCCTTTATGAACGGAAAGGGATACATTGCAGTGTGGACACTGGATCACATGTCCACACTCCCTGCAGGACACAAATCCCGAATATCCACGCCGGTTCAGAAACAGTATGATCTGCTCTCCCCGCTCCAGCCGCTCTTCCATCAGACTTTGCAGCTTCCCGCTCAGGATCGTATGATTCCCGTTCTTCAGTTCTTCCCGCATATCTACAGTATACACCTTTGCCATCTGCTGCATTCTGGAACGATGCCGCATTTCATACAGAACATACTCACCCTTCCTCGCCCGGTACATCGCCTCCATCGAGGGCGTCGCACTTCCAAGGACAACGCTTGCATCCTCTTCTTTTGCTCTCTGGATCGCAGTTTCCCGTGCATGATACCTGGGAATCTGCTCACTTTTGTAAGTCGGCTCATGTTCCTCGTCGATCACCACCAGTCCAAGATTCGGAAATGGTGTAAACAGGGCAGAGCGGGGACCGATCATCACATCGATCTCTCCCCGCTTTGCACGCATCATCTGATCATAACGTTCCCCCGCAGAAAGCCTGGAATTCATAATTGAAACCCGGTCTCCGAACTTCCTGTAAAACCGCATGACAGTCTGATACGTCAGTGCGATCTCCGGGATCAGAACGATCGCCTGTCTGCCATGTTCCACAACCGTATGGATCATTTCCATATAAACTTCCGTCTTGCCGCTCCCTGTCACTCCATGGATGAGATATGTCTTTCGCTTTCCCGCTAGATAATCCTCACGGAATCCCCGGATTACCTGCTCCTGTTCTGAAGTAAAGGTGATGGTTCGCT
>ENA-OPCV01002708-OPCV01002708.1-human-gut-metagenome-genome-assembly--contig:-NODE-2708-length-10745-cov-2.581291_pt1 | contig 10745 bp, 9 predicted proteins | sample MGYA00241257_ERZ501494 | MGnify/ENA primary metagenome ERZ501494 (study PRJEB25962, sample SAMEA2042618) | human gut metagenome | biome: human gut; feature: human-associated habitat; material: faeces...
GAGCACAAGATGGGCATCCGTGGTTCCCAGACCGCTGAGCTGATCTTTGAGGACGTTCATCTGCCGGCAGACCGTCTGCTGGGCAAGGAGAACGGCGGCTTCAAGATCGCTATGATGACTCTGGACGGTGGCCGTATCGGTATCGCTTCTCAGGCTCTGGGCATTGCTGAGGGCGCTCTGGAGGAGACCATTGCTTACGTCAAGGAGCGCAAGCAGTTCGGCCGCAGCATTTCCGCTTTCCAGAACACCCAGTTCGAGCTGGCTGAGATGAAAGCCCGCGTGGAAGCTGCCAAGTATCTGGTCTACGCTGCCGCTCTGAAGAAGCAGGAAGCTATGAATGGTGCAAAGGTCCGCTACAGCGTCGAGGCTGCTCAGGCTAAGCTCATCGCAGCCCGCACCGCAAGCGATGTGACCCGCCGCTGCCTGCAGCTGTTCGGCGGTTACGGCTACACCCGTGACTACCCCATCGAGCGCATGATGCGTGATGCCAAGATCACTGAGATCTACGAGGGCACCAGCGAAGTGCAGATGATGGTCATTTCCGGCGCGCTGCTGAAGTAAGGGAGGCAAGATTTACAATGAAAGCAATTGTTTGTGTAAAGCAGGTTCCTGATACCTCCGGCAAGGTCGCCGTCAAGCCCGATGGAACCCTGGATCGTGCATCCATGGCTACCATCACCAACCCCGATGACCTGAACGCTCTGGAGGCCGCTCTGAAGCTGAAGGACGAGACCGGCTGCGAAGTCGTCGTCGTCACCATGGGTCCCCCGCCGGCAGAAGGTATGCTGCGCGAGCTGATGGCCATGGGCGCTGATGACGGCTATCTCGTTTCCGCCCGTGAGTTCGGCGGTTCCGATACTTACGCCACCTCCCAGATCCTTGCCGCCGCTCTCGACACCATCGGTCTCGATGACGACGACATCGTCTTCTGCGGCCGTCAGGCTATCGATGGTGATACCGCTCAGGTCGGTCCTCAGATCGCTGAGAAGCTGCACCTGCCCCAGATCACCTACGCCGCCGACGTGAAGAAGGAAGGCGACACCCTGACCGTCAAGCGCATGCTCGAGGACGGCTACATGACCATCAAGGCTCAGACCCCGTGCCTGATCACCTGCATCAAGGAGCTCAATACTCCGCGTTACATGAGCGTCTCCGGTGTGTTTGAGTGCTACTCCAAGCCCATGACCGTTCTGGACTACAACGCCCTGAAGGATCACCCCCTCATCGACGCTACCACCATCGGCCTCAAGGGCTCCCCGACCAACATCCTGACCTCCTTCACGCCTCCCCAGAAGGGCGCCGGTCAGATGCTCGAGGGCAACGACATGGCTACCTGCGAGAAGCTCGCCGGCATCCTGCTCGAAAAACACATCATTTAAGGAAAGGAGATCAATACGATGCGTAACGAAGTGAAACTTGCTAATCCCAACTATGACTCCTCCAAGATCGAAGAGTTCAAGAACGTATGGGTCTTCTGCGAACAGCGTCAGGGCCAGATGATGTCCACCTCCTATGAGCTGATCTCCGAAGGCCGCAAGCTGGCGGACGAGCTGGGCGTCAAGCTCTGCGGTCTGCTGGTCGGCGACAATGTCGGCGATCTCGCCGAGAGCATTGGCGGCTACGGCGCTGATGAGGTCATCGTCTGCGACCACCCCCTGCTGAAGAACTACACCACCGACGCTTATGCCAAGGTCATCTGCGACGTGATCGAGGACCTGAAGCCCGAGGCTTTCCTGATCGGCGCCACCAACATCGGCCGTGACCTGGGCCCCCGCTGCGCAGCCCGTCTGCACACCGGCCTCTGCGCCGACTGCACCCACCTCGACGTTGACATGCCCATCTACAAGGACTTCCTGCGCGGCGCTTCCACGCTGCCCGAGGCCAAGATCGACGGCATGGCCACCGCGAAGGTCATGGGTAAGGACCACGATGTCTCTCGCGACCTGAAGATGACCCGTCCCGCGTTCGGCGGCAACCTGATGGCTACCATCATCTGCCCGCGCTTCCGTCCCTCCATGGCGACGGTCCGTCCCGGCGTTATGAAGAAGGCTGCTTACGACGAGGCGAAGGCCAAGGCCGTTAAGGTCACCAAGTACGACGTCAAGCTCGACGCCGCCGATCTCCAGACCGAGGTCGTCGAGGTCGTCAAGGCTGCCAAGAAGCTCGTCGACCTGATCGGCGCTGACTACATCGTCTCCGTCGGCCGTGGTATCTCCAAGGACGTCGAGGGCGGCATCAAGCTCGCTCACGAGCTCGCCGACGTGCTCGGCGGCGTTGTTGGCGGCTCCCGTGTTGCCATCGACTCCGGCTGGCTCACTGCCGACCATCAGGTCGGTCAGACCGGTAAGACCGTCCACCCGAAGGTCTACGTCGCTCTCGGTATCTCCGGCTCCATCCAGCACAAGGCCGGTATGAGCGAGTCCGAGTGCATCATCGCGGTCAACAAGAACGACACCGCGCCGATCTTCGAGATCGCCGACTACGGCATCTGCGGCGACCTGTTCAAGGTCACCCCGATGCTGATCGAGGCCTTCAAGGCCGCGAAGGCGAGCAAGTAAAATACTCAAAAAAAGAGGACACCTTACGGTGTCCTCTTTTTTTGCTTTTTACACCCGCTGCGCGCAGAAATTGCTTGCCGCAGGCAAGCAATTTCCACACTTGCGGGCGAGAAGTATTTTTCTGACGCACATGTCGTCAGAAAAATGATTAAAATTATTTCGCGCCTATAGGCGCGAAACTCTGCGAGGCTTTTTGCCGAGTTAGTGTCGGTGACATGCGTTTTGACAAAATTTACGTCTGGTTTCTTGTTGCTTCGTGCGCATACTATTTCTGGGTATCGCGGGAGATGAACGTAAGGAGAAATGCAGAGATGAAGCAGACCCTTGCCATGCTTTTTGTGACGGCGCTGCTGCTCTTCTCGCTCGCGGGCTGCGGGGAGAAGAAGGACAGCAACACCGCCAACGGCCCGTCGACCGGTACGACCGACAACGGCGCGGCGGACAGCGGCAAAAAAAAGGATAACATGCCGGGCGACGACATGAGCGGCGAAAACAAAAAAGACGACAGCGTGACCGGCGACGGCATGATGGGCGACGACATGGACGGCGACGGAGAGAATACGACGCGCAGCGTCGACCGCCGCAATGCCGCCGCGAGCGCCAGCGACCGCAGCCGCTATTTTGGCAGCGACAAGACCATCACGCACGAAAACGGCAACCTCTACGGCAAGACCTATCTGAATCCCGAGACGGAAAAGAGTGCAAACGCGCAGCTGCGCAGCAACGGACGCAGTTTGACAGGCACAAATATCAATGGAATCTCGAACGATGTGCGTTACCGGCAGATGCTGTCGAACGGCCGCGTGCACGACACGGACGGCTTTTTGTTCGACGGCGAAAATACGCACTACAACACCTTAAAGTGAAGAAAGCGGGAGCGGCATGCTCCCGCTTAGCTTTTGCCGTATTGACGAACCGCATTCACCTGGATATAATGAAATACAACAGAAAGGAAGTGCCGCCCTATGGAACGTGAGCTCCGCGTTGTTCTCTCCGCCCGTGTGTTTTCCGACCAGAAATGCTTTGGCCCCGGCGTGTCCCAGCTTTTGAAGCGCGTAGACGAGCTGCATTCGCTGCGCGCGGCGGCGCTGTCGATGTCCATGGCCTATTCCAAGGCGTGGACGGTCGTCCGCAATGCCGAGGACGGGCTGGGCTTCCATCTTTTGACCTCCACGGCGGGCGGCAAGCACGGCGGCGGCGCGGTACTGACGGACGAGGCGCGGCAGATGCTCACCGCCTACGATGAATACTGCGAGAAGCTGCGCGCCTACGGCGAGAAGCTCTTTGAAGAGACCTTTGCCTTTTACGATGACATTCCCAAGCAGGAAGTGCATAAAAAGGAGGAACGATATGCTCGGTAAGCTTTGCGTCTGCGGACACGAAATGAAGCCTCAGGGGAAGCAGACGCTCGAGATGAACGGCTCGAGCCTCGGTTCGAATCTCTGGACCGATCATGTCGAGGTGGATATGTACATCTGCTCGTGGTGCGGCCGCATGGCATTCTTTGAGCCGGAGGACGTGCGCGAAAAGCGCTTTCGGGATGCCTGCGAGGAAATGACGATGGACGAGTTGCGTGCGATCGTTTACGATGCCAATCCGGATATGCTGCGCGCTGTTGCGCGCGAGCGCATTGAAGAACTGGAGTCGATCGAGCGTTACAAGGCGGAGCAGAAGCAAAAAGAGGAGGAAAGGCGTGCAAAGCGCAAAAAACTCTTTTCGGGTATTCTCGGCAGAGACGAGGACGACGGCAAGCCGCCCAAAAACCGCCCGCCGGAGTTTTGATGAATTTATTGTAAAAGTGCGCACACTGTGCACACTTTTTGCTTGACAAACGGGCGCGGCGGGTGTACACTCCCATCATCAAAATGGCTTGGATAGGGAAGAAACCGGAGTTCGCCGCCAAGAGAGGGATGCATTTGCTGCGAGCATCCTGCGGAAGAGACCGGCAGTACCACCCTTGAGCCGCCCGCGAAACAAGCGGGACGGGATCGCCCGTTACAGCGGACACAAGCGGCGCGCAACGCGCAAGCAGGGTGGAACCGTGGAGTATTTCGATGCTTCACCCCTGATAGACATCGGGGGTGGAGCTTTTTTGCACCCTCAAATGAAAATGGAGGTAAATAACATGTCTGAAGAAGTCAAGATCAGCGAAGAGAACCAGTTCTCGTTTGAAAATCCCGAGTACCGCAAGACCTATTGGCACACCTGCTCCCATGTGCTGGCGCAGGCCGTCAAGCGCCTCTGGCCCGAGGTGAAGCTCGCCATCGGCCCGAGCATCGACAACGGTTTCTACTACGATATGCTCGCCCCGTTCTCCTTCACGCCGGAGAATTTGGCTGAGATCGAAGCCGAAATGCGCAAGATCTGCAAGGAAAAGCTCAAGCTCGAGCGCTTTGAGCTCCCGCGCGCCGAGGCCATCAAGTTTATGGAAGAAAAGGAAGAGCCGTTCAAGGTCGAGCTCATCAACGACCTGCCCGAGGACGCCGTCATCAGCTTCTACAAGCAGGGCGAGTTCACCGACCTCTGCGCCGGTCCGCACCTCGACTCCACCGGCCGCATCAAGGGCAACGGCATCAAGCTGACCGCCTGCAACGCCGCCTACTGGCGCGGCGACTCGAACCGCGAGGTGCTCCAGCGCATCTACGGCGTCGCTTTCCCGAAGAAGGAAGAGCTGGACGCCTACCTCAAAGAGCGCGAGGAGGCCGTCAAGCGCGACCACAACAAGCTCGGCCGCGAGCTCGAATATTTCACCACCGTCGACTGCATCGGTCAGGGCCTTCCGGTGCTGCTACCTAAGGGCGCGCGCGTCGTGCAGGTGCTCCAGCGCTGGGTCGAGGATACCGAGCAGAAGCGCGGCTATCTTCTCACCAAGACCCCGCTCATGGCCAAGCGCGACCTTTACAAGATCTCCGGCCACTGGGATCACTATCTCGACGGCATGTTCATCCTCGGCGACCCGTATGACGAGACGAAGGAGTGCTTCGCCCTGCGCCCGATGACCTGCCCGTTCCAGTATCAGGTCTACCTGAACCGCCAGCGCTCCTACCGCGACCTGCCGATGCGCCTGGGCGAGACCTCGACGCTGTTCCGCAACGAGGATTCCGGCGAGATGCACGGCCTGATCCGCGTGCGCCAGTTCACCATCTCCGAAGGCCATCTGGTGCTGCGTCCCGATCAGCTGGAGGAGGAGTTCAAGGGCTGCTTGGCGCTGGCCAAGTACTGCCTCGGCACCGTCGGCCTTCTTGACAAGTGCACGTTCCGCTTCTCCCAGTGGGATCCCGCGAACCCGAACAACAAGTACGAGGGCACGAAGGAGCAGTGGGATCACGCCCAGAGCGTGATGGAGCGCATCCTCAAGGACCTCGACGTCGACTACACCGTCGGCATCGACGAGGCCGCATTCTACGGCCCGAAGCTCGACATCCAGTATAAGAACGTCTACGGCAAGGAAGACACCCTCGTCACCATCCAGATCGACATGTTGCTCGCCGAGCGCTTCGGCATGTACTACATCGACGAAAACGGCGAGAAGAAGCTGCCGTACATCATCCACCGCACGTCTCTTGGCTGCTACGAGCGCACGCTCGCCTACCTCATCGAGGAGTACGCCGGCGCGCTGCCGACGTGGATGGCGCCCGAGCAGGTGCGCTTCCTGCCCGTTACCGACCGCGCCGCCGACTACTGCGCCGAGCAGGCGAAAAGGCTCGAGAATATGGGCTTCCGCGTCGAGGTCGACTACCGCAACGAGAAGATCGGCCGCAAGATCCGCGACGCGCAGATGGAGAAGGTCCCCTACATGGTGGTCGTCGGCGACCGCGACATGGAGAACGGCACCGTTTCCCCGCGCCACCGCGCGGACGGCGACCTCGGCGCGATGAGCATGGACGAGTTCTCCGCGCTTCTCAAGCAGGTCGTGGACAACAAGGAAAAGAAATAATAGCATACCGATTTTGCATAATTAGCATTTGAGCCTTTCATAGAATCAGGGCGGCGCTTTGCCGCCCTGATTTTTTATACCTAAAGAAAAATTTGAAAACCTGATAAATGTTTAACGAAATAATCGGTCGAATGATGACGGAATTCAACGATAATTTGGCGAAATATCCAAAAAAGTAAAAACGTCTTGCAATAGACCTGTCATTCGGTTATAATGAGATTGCCTGAAAGAGGCAAGTAAATTTCGGAATTCAACGCTTCTCCAACGTAGGTGCTCCGAAGCGCCCCCACGCGGCGGAGCATGTGCCGGTGAAGCGGTGAATGCCGGAAGAATCAAAAAGGAGATTGCGTATGAAAAAGTTTTTAGCTCTGATCCTCTCTCTCGCGATGGTCTTCGCGCTGGTCGCCTGCGGCGGTGAGAAGACGGACGACAGCCAGAACAACGACGGCGACACCAGCTCCGATTCCCCCGTCGCGATCACTCTGGCGACCGGCGGTACCTCCGGTACCTACTATGCTGTCGGCGGCGTTCTCAAGACCGTCCTCGACTCCAAGCTGACCCTTTCCACCCTCAATGTTGAGTCCACCGGCGCTTCCGTCGCGAACGTCAACATGATCACCGACGGCGAGGCTCAGATGGCCATTCTGCAGTCCGACGTTATCAACTACGCACACGAGGGCACCAACTCCTTCGACGGCGCTCCCGAGACCAACGCTCTTTGGGTCGCCGGTATCTACAACGAGACCGTTCAGATCCTTGCCAAGCCCGGCATCAACACCGTGTCCGACCTCAAGGGCAAGACCATCTGCGTCGGTGACGTTGGTTCCGGTACCGAGATCAACGCCTGGCAGGTCCTCAGCGCTGCGGGTCTTACCAAGGACGATGTCACTGCGGTGAACGGCTCCTTCCAGGATGGCGTTGACCAGCTCAAGGACGGCAAGATCGACGCCGCCTTCACTGTCGCCGGTGCTCCCACGACCGCTATCGTCGACTATGCCACCACCAACACCCTCAACCTCGTCTCCCTGAGCGACGATGAGCTCACCGCCATCCAGGAGGCATATCCGTTCCTGATCCGTGACGATCTGGCTGCCGGCACCTACACCGGTCAGGATGCCGACGTTACCTGCGTCGCTATCCAGGCTACTCTCGTTGCCTCCGAAGAGCTGAGCGAGGATGTCGTTTATGAGTTCGTCAAGGCCATGTTCGACAACAAGGACGCTCTGACCGAAGGCCACGCCAAGTTCGGCTTCCTCGATCCCGAGGCTGCCTCCGCCGGTGCGACCGTCACCATGCATCCCGGTGCTGAGAAGTACTACAAGGAAATCGGCGTCCTGTAAGCAGGATCGCTACCGTGTATTGACGTGAATTCTCATCTGCGGAAATACATAATTGCGGCCGCTGCAATAATAACGATTATTGCAGCGGCCGCCGTGCTTCTTCCTCGCTCCGGCTACTATCTGACCCTGCGCAACCGCGACACCGGCGAGGTCTACGCCCGGTACAAAATGGGCGAGGGAGACCGCTTTTCCGTGACCTTTATCCATTCCGTGAACAAATACCCCCTGACCGATACCTACGAGATCGAAAACAAAACGATCTATGTGGAGGAGACGACCTATTGCTCCTTTGGCGCAGGCGTGCAGACGGAGCTCAACCCCGGTGAAACGCTTGACAAGGTCTATGTGGACCGCCCCGATTACAAGGGCTGGGCAATGGTCATCCGAAACATCCATCAGGACAGGACAGACGTCGGCTACATTGTCGGTACGGTCTCTGACCATGTACTCAATGTAAACGGCGAGGATGTCAGTCTGCGTGATTTGTGTGGAAAAAACGCGCCTGTGCGTTTTAATTACGAATTCTGGCTCGTCTGAGCGCACGGATGCTCTCAAATAGAATTAGGAGGAAATTGCATCATGGCTGAAAACGAAAAGCTCAACAATGTTGCAGTCGACAACGACGTCGGCACCATGGAAGACGTCGATGCGATCATGAAAAAGTACGACCGTGAGTCGAACACGCGCGTCTGGGAGGGGACTCCCCGCAAGATTCTGCGTGTCCTTACGGCACTGTTCGGCATTTTCCTGATCGTGATGAACATGTGGATCAAGATGGACGAGCGTGCGCGCCGTCCGCTCTTCCTCGGCCTGGTCATCATTCTCGTGTTTATCTACTACCCCATCAAGAAGGGCTCTCAGAAGGTCAACTACATGCCTTGGTACGATATCGTCATGGCGGCAGTCGGCGCGTTCTGCTTCTTCTTCTACCCCTTAAATCTTGAAAAAATCGTATCTGCCGGTACGCGAATCCAGAAGGCCTTTGTCGTGCAGATCGGCAGCATTTCCATCCCCCTTCTGATCGTATTTGCAATCATCGGCACTTTGATCCTCGTCGAGTGCTGCCGCCGCGTGGTCGGTATGCCGATCATCTGCGTAGCGACGGTGTTCGTGCTCTACGCCTTCTTAGGTGCGGGCAAGGACTTAAAGACCGTTATGTATAACCTCTTCTACACCACGACCGGTATCCTCGGCACCCCGATCGGCGTCTGCTCGACCTACATCGCGCTGTTCGTCATCTTCGGCGCCTTCCTTGAGGCCACGGGTGTTGCAAACTTCTTCATCGACTGCGCGAACGCGCTGGTCGGCTGGGCTTCCGGCGGTCCTGCAAAGGTCGCGGTCGTTTCCTCTGCCCTCTGCGGCATGGTCTCCGGTTCCTCCGTCGGTAACACCGTTACCACCGGTTCCGTCACCATCCCGATGATGAAGAAGACCGGTTATCCCCCGGAGTTTGCCGGCGCGGTCGAGGCTGCGTCTTCCACTGGCGGTCAGATCATGCCCCCGATCATGGGCGCTGCGGCGTTCCTGATGGCGGAAATGGTCGGCGTTCCCTATGCTGATATCATCGTGCGCGCGATCCTGCCCGCATTCCTGTACTTCCTCGGTATCTTCCTCGGCGTGCACTTCAAGGCCAAGAAGCTCGGCCTCAAGGGCCTGCCCCGCGAAGAGCTCCCCAAGTGGAAGATCCTGCTCCCGCAGATCTACCTCATCCTCCCGCTGGTCGTTCTGGTCTACATGATCATGATCGGCTTCACGATGGCCACCGCCGCCGTGTACGCGACCCTTTACTGCGTGGTCGTCGCCATGATCAGCCGTGAAGAGGGCAAGAAGAAGCTCGTCATGGCCATCCCCCTGATCCCGCTTCTGTTCATGACCCTCATGAGCCGCAGCTTCGAGCCGGGCACCTTCATGGGCGAGAACGGCAGCACGCTCTGCCTTGCCATCGCCTTCGCGCTGTTGGTTATCAACTACGCCATCAGCAAGCCCAATGTCAAGAGCCTGCCCACCATCATCGACGCGTTTGAAAACGGCGGCAAGAACTGCCTGAGCGTCGGTATCGCCTGCGGTATGGCTGGTATCATCGCCGGCGTCGTCACCATGACCGGTCTCGGCCAGGTGCTCATCGGCGCGATCGTCGGTCTGTCCAACGGTCACCTGATCATCGCTCTCGTGCTGACGATGCTCTGCTGCATCGTGCTCGGCATGGGCGTTCCCACCACCGCGAACTACATCATCATGGCCACCACCTGCGCGCCGATCCTTGCCTCCGGCATGGGTCTCAACCTGATGGCTGCCCACATGTTCTGCTTCTACTTCGGTATCGTCGCAGACATCACCCCGCCCGTTGCGCTGGCTGCCTACGCCGGTTCCGCCATCGCCAAGGCTCCCCCGATGAAGACCGCCTGGAACGCGACCCGTCTCGCAATCGCGGCGTTCATCATCCCCTACATCTTTGCTTACAATAACGCCCTGATCTTTGTCGGCAGCGACGTCAACTTCCTGAGCGTTGCCTCCATCGTCATCTCCGCGACCCTCGGTATGGCGTCTATCGCCTCCGGCCTGATGGGCTACCTGATCCGCGACATGAAGGCGATCAGCCGCGTCGCACTGGTCATCGGCGGCCTGCTGATGGTCATCCCCGGCACGGTCACTGACCTTGCGGGTCTTGCGGTGCTGGTCGTCGTCCTCGTTCTCCAGCGTATCGAGAACAAGAAGGACAAGGCGGCTGCGTCCGTGTAACGCAAAGCATCCTGCTAATGAAAAAGAGACCGCTTCGGCGGTCTCTTTTTTTTGCATGTGCGCCGCTTTTCAAGCATAGGCTGGAAACGACGGGAGGTTTTGCACATGCCCAGAATTTATTTGAGTCCCTCCACGCAGGATTGGAACCCGTATGTCGACGGCAGTGGCAGC
>ENA-OPCV01002716-OPCV01002716.1-human-gut-metagenome-genome-assembly--contig:-NODE-2716-length-10716-cov-2.870181_pt1 | contig 10716 bp, 10 predicted proteins | sample MGYA00241257_ERZ501494 | MGnify/ENA primary metagenome ERZ501494 (study PRJEB25962, sample SAMEA2042618) | human gut metagenome | biome: human gut; feature: human-associated habitat; material: faeces...
ACTGAATGAAGGCAAAATATACCGCAAATTGGGACGCACATCTTGCAGGAATGATTTTTCAAACACGCTCTAGTCTCGTCAGAAAGGCATAACTAATTTTATTAAAGGAGACACCACATATGAGTACATACAAAGTTGTTTTTAGCGACATTGACGGAACACTGTTAACATCGGAACATATCGTATCCACTGCCACCATTGAAGCAATTGCTTCTCTTCAGGATAAAAATATTCCTTTTGTTATCATTTCTTCCCGAAGTGCAAGCTGCATTTACCCGATTTTAGAGAAACATCATTTCCAATGTCCGATTGTAGCATGCGGAGGCGCATGGATTGAGGATATGAACGGCCGGATTCTTTCAAATGAAGGCATGAGCAAACAGACAGCCGCTACTGTTATCGAATTTATGACAGAAAAAAAATTCGATCTCGCATGGGGCATCTATTCCGGAAAGAACTGGATTACAAATGACAGAACGGACGCTCGTATTCTTCATGAAGAAAGTGTTGTGGAAGTGGAAAGCGTAGAGGGAACTGTCGCTTTATTACCGGAAGATACGGTCGTTAATAAAATCCTCTGCATGTGCAATCCTGCGTGTATTCTTCAGATTGAAAAAGATTTAAAAAAGGCATTTCCGATTCTATCAATCGTAAAATCCTCAAATTACCTGTTAGAAATTATGCCAGCTGGAATGAACAAAGCCAAAGGTATCCGCAAATTCTGCGAACTTTTTAGCATTGCTACCGAAGATTCCGTGGCATTTGGAGATAATTACAATGATCTGGAAATGCTTTACGCAGCCGGTTGCGGTATCCTCATGGGGAATGCTCCTGTTGCTATTCTGGAGACATTCCCCGGAAAGGTTACTCTTGATAATAATCATGATGGAATTCCAGTGGCACTCAAAGATTTAGGGCTGATTTAATTCATTAGGATGAACAGAGGAAAACGGGAAGATTGCTACGTCATATTTGTAACTTTAGCCGTGGCAGATTGAATGCTCGCTCACCTGCTCGCATCCAACCTTTGCTCCGAGATTACAAATATGTGTAACAATCTTTATTTCTTTGCCAAAAGTTAGATTCTATGATAAACTAAAGTGTATTTAGGAATTCTTTCTTTAATAAAAATATAAGGAGATTATATTATGAAACTTGCATTTATTGGAACAGGAAAAATCATTGCAGATGCCTTATTTGCAATCGAACCAATAAAAGAGATTGAAAAAACAGCTATTTTTGCCAGACCTCACAGTAAAGAAAAAGCAGAGGCTTTTGCAAAACAGTATAATATCGCTGAAGTTTATACTGACTATGAAAAACTACTTACAGAAACCGCAGCAGATACGGTTTATATCGGTCTTATTAACAGTGCTCACTATTCCTATGCAAAACAGGCACTTCTTCACGGGAAAAATGTCATCCTTGAAAAACCTTTTACTGGCTTTTATAATGAGGCACAGGAATTGCAGCAGATTGCAGAAGAGAATAAATTATTTATTTTTGAGGCTGTAACGGTTCTTCACAATGAAGTATTTTACGAAATGAAGAAAAATGTTGAAAAACTCGGTACGCTTCGTATGGCTCTTTGTAATTATTCTCAGTACTCCAGCCGATATGATGCATATTTAGAAGGGGATATCACACATTCTTTTGATCCTGCATATTATGGAGGTTCATTATATGATATCAACGTCTATAATATTCATTATTGTGTAGGATTATTTGGAGAGCCAAAGGATGCGACATATTATCCAAATATCGGGCCGAATGGAATTGATACATCAGGAACACTTGTGATGGAATATGATGGATTCAGTGCGGTTTGTACAGGAAGTAAAGATTCAGATAGTCCAGGATACGTCTGTGTTCAGGGTGAAAAAGGTTTTATGAAAGTAGATTCTAAACCAAACATTGCTTCTGAATTAAAGACGGTTTATGCAGATGAAAATATCAAAGAAAAAGTAAAAGATGCAGCAGGAGCGATGGTTCGTGCAACGATCACAGAAGATTATAAGGCTCCAGAGCATCACCACCGCATGACACAGGAATTTACAGATTTTGCAAGAGTCATTGATGAAAAAGATTATGAGACGGCAAAAGAATTTTTGGATGAGACAGTTGCGGTTGTGAAAGTACTTGAGACAGCACGAAAGAAAGCTGGAATTGAATTTTAGAATTAAATAGAAGGAAGTAATCTATGAAAGTGATCATTATCGGTGGCGGAGCTGCCGGCATGATGGCTGCATATCAGGCAGCAAAATGTGGAAACGATGTTTCCTTATATGAAAAAAATGAAAAATTAGGAAAGAAGATTTTTATCACAGGAAAAGGACGCTGTAATGTGACAAATGCCTGTGAGATCGAAGAGCTGTTAGATCATGTTGTGACCAACAAGGAATTTTTATACAGTGGTTTCTACTCTTTTACCAATGATGCAATGATGGAATTATTGGAAGAACTTGGATGCCCTCTGAAAGTGGAACGAGGAAATCGAGTATTCCCTGTATCTGATCATTCTTCAGATGTTATCGCAGCATTACAAAGAGGTCTTAGAAAAGAAAATGTTGACATATATTTCAATACAACTGTCAAAAAGATTCTGATCGAAGATGGAATTGTAACAGGAGTAAGACTGGCATCTGGAGACACAGTGAAGGCAGATAAAGTCGTTGTTGCAACAGGAGGTATGTCCTATCAGGCAACCGGATCGACTGGAGATGGATATGATTTTGCAAGAAAAGCAGGACATAAAGTGACAAAACTTACGCCTGCACTTGTTCCGTTTGAGATCAAAGAAGATTATTGTAAACAGTTGATGGGATTATCTTTAAGAAATGTCGCAGTGACAATGACTGCAGATGGCAAGAAGATTTACGATGATTTTGGAGAAATGCTCTTTACACACTTTGGAATCAGTGGACCAGTCGTTTTAAGTGCAAGTAGTTATATTGGAAGATATCAGGGCAAAGAATTAAAATTTATCATTGATCTGAAACCAGCACTTAACAAAGAACAGTTAGATCACAGAGTATTAAAAGATTTTAATAAGACATTAAACAAAGATTTTGTAAATTCCTTAGATCATCTTTTGCCGAAGAAGCTGATTCCTGTTATGATAGAGTTATCAGGAATTCCAGAGCATAAGAAAGTCAACGAGATCACAAAGAAGGAAAGAGAACGATTTGTTTCTTTATTAAAGCATTTAGAACTTACAATTACAGGAGTGCGTGGATTTAAAGAAGCGATCATTACACAAGGCGGAGTTAACGTCAAAGAGATCGATCCGGGGACGATGGAATCAAAGAAGATCAAAGGATTATATTTTGCAGGGGAAGTATTAGATCTTGATGCGGTCACAGGTGGGTTTAACCTTCAGATCGCATGGTCAACAGGATATCTCGCAGGAATGAATTAATATATTAGGAAGCAGATCAGGAGGAAAAGATAATGTATAGTATTGCGATTGATGGACCAGCAGGAGCAGGAAAAAGCACGATTGCAAAAACAATTGCAAAGAAATTAGAATTTATTTATGTGGATACAGGAGCAATGTACCGTGCGATGGCTCTTTATTTCATCAGACATGAGATCAATCCAAAGGATGAAGAGGCGATCAACAAAGCATGTCCAGATATTCATGTAAGTATCAACTATGAAGATGGAGTGCAGCAGGTGTTATTAAACGGGGAAAATGTAAATGGACTGATCCGTACCGAGGAAGTTGGAAATATGGCTTCGAAGACATCTGCATATAAAATGGTAAGAGCAACACTATTAGATCTTCAGAGAGATCTTGCCAAGACGGCTAATATCTTAATGGATGGAAGAGATATCGGAACAAACGTACTGCCAAATGCCGATTTAAAGATTTATTTAACTGCATCATCTAAAGTAAGAGCCGAGCGCCGCTACAAAGAATTGGTAGAAAAAGGTGTAGAGGCTGATTTCGATAAGATTGAGGAAGATATCATTATCCGTGACCGTCAGGATATGGAACGTGAGATCGCACCGCTAAAACAGGCAGAAGATGCAGTGCTGGTTGATTCTTCTGATATGACGATCGAAGAAGTTGTTGATGCGATCGTTGCAGAATTTGAAAAAGTAAAATAATAAAAAGTTTATTTACAAGCAGTGAGGATAAAGATGGAAGTTATTTTAGCAAAAACAGCAGGGTTTTGTTTTGGCGTGAAGCGTGCTGTTGACACTGTATATAAAGAAGCAGGAAAGAAAAATGTATACACATACGGGCCGATCATTCACAATTCAGAGGTTGTTAATGATCTGAAGAAAAAGGGCGTGGAAGTGATCAATTCCAGAGAAGAATTAGAAGCTTTGGAAGAAGGAACGGTTATCATACGTTCCCATGGAGTTGCGAGAGAAATTTATGATCTGATCCATGAAAAAGGATTGGAATTAGTTGATGCAACATGTCCATTTGTCAGAAAGATCCATAAGATCGTAGAGAAAGCGGGCAACGATGGTGATCAGGTGATCATCGTTGGAAGTGAGCACCACCCAGAAGTTCAGGGAATCAAAGGATGGTGTACTGGAGAAGTGCATATTATCTCAGATGCAGAGCAGTTTGAAGGGATCGATCTTAACAAGCCGACGACTCTTGTATCACAAACGACATTTAATTACAAGAAATTTCAAGATTTAGTTGAAATTATAAAGAAAAAAGAGTACAATATTTGCATTAGTAATACGATATGTAATGCAACTGAGGAGCGTCAGAACGAGGCAAGACGGATTGCTCGAAGAGCTGATGCTATGATTGTTATAGGGGACAGCAGTAGTTCAAACACTCGTAAACTGTATGAAATTTGCAAGACGGAATGTCAGGAAACCTTTTACATTCAGACTCTTAGCGGCCTTGAGCTTGATAAGCTCGAATCATCAGACTGCATAGGTATTACAGCCGGGGCATCAACCCCAAACAATATCATTGAGGAGGTTTATACTAATGTCAGAAGAAAGCTTTGCACAGATGTTAGATAACGAAGAATGGAAGGAAATCCGTACAGGAGAGGTGGTAGACGGAAGAGTTATTGCAGTTAAGCCAGATAGAATTGTACTTAATATAGGTGGCAAATCTGATGGAATCATTACTCGTTCAGAGTATACATCAGCTCCTGATGTGGATCTTACTACTGTAGTCTCAGTTGGAGATGAGATGAAGGCTAAGGTTCTTAAATCAAACGATGGTGAGGGACAGGTTGCTCTTACATATAGAAAGCTTGTTGCAGATAATGGCAATAAGAAACTTGAAGATGCATTTAATAATCAGGAGCCAATTACAGGTGTAGCTAAGAACATCAAGGGTGGTCTTGAGGTTATCGTTGATGAAGCAAGAGTATTTATTCCTGCAAGCCTTATTTCAGATACATTTGTTAAGGATTTATCTGTATATAACGGTAAGGAAGTTACATTTGTCATCACTGAATATGATCCTAAGAACAGAAAGATTATCGGTGATTGCAAGCAGCTTATTGTTGCAGCTAAGAAGGCAGCAGCAGAGGCAGTTCTTTCTAAGATTAAGGAAGGCGATACAATCGAAGGAACAGTTAAGAATGTTACAGATTTCGGTGCATTCATTGACTTAGGCGGTGTAGATGGTCTTCTTCACATCTCAGAGATGTCTTGGGGAAGAACAGAGAATCCTAAGAAGGTTTACAAGATTGGTGATTCAGTTAAGTGCTTTATCAAAGAGATTAACGGAGATAAGATTGCACTTTCAGTTAAGTATCCAGACCTTAATCCATGGAATAACGCAGCAGAGAAGTATGCTGTAGGTAATGTTGTTAAGGGAACAGTTGCAAGAATGACAGATTTCGGTGCATTCGTCCAGTTAGAAGATGGTATCGATGCATTACTTCATGTTTCACAGATTTCAAGAGATCGTATTGAAAAGCCATCTGACGCACTTTCAATCGGTCAGGAAATTGAAGCTAAGGTTGTTGACCTTAATGAAGCTGATAAGAAGATCAGCTTAAGCATTAAGGCATTACTTAACGACAACGAAGCTCAGGAAGAAGCTCCAGCAACAGAAGAGTAATAAAGATATTATAAGGGCTTTGAAAAGCTCTATGTTGAGGCATTTGTTCACATCAGTGGGCAGATGCCTCATTTAATATGCTGGTAATCGGAGGTATTGTTATGTATTCGAAAAACAAGCTGTCAATTGTGAATGGTTTATGTGCTGGTGTATTAGTCTGGATTATTTTACTGATTTCAGATTATATTGATGAAACGGTATTAGATAAAGGCTTTTTTATTGGTTTGATTATATACATGATTGTGCCTGTAATATTAGTCTGCTGTTATATTTATAATTACATTGCATACAAGCCGGACCGGAAAAAGCTTCTTGCATGGTTTGGCGGTTATAGTGCAGCATTTCTGGTATCTGGAGTAATTGTTTTTATACTTGTTAATAATGGACTGCTTATTAAACAAAAATACAGGGGTGATGGCATTTATTTAAATGGAATGGAATATATGTTTTATGGAGTTCCTGCCATTGTTGTTTTTGGAATGTTATGTATTGTGTTTCATTTGATATATTTTAAGATAAAAAAACATAGAAATTCGGGGCTGTAGAAAAACAGCCCCTTTTTTAAATATATTTTCTGAATGAAAGATAAACACGGCCTTTTTTTGTTTCTTTACCGCACCCCTGATAGATGAATTTGCCTGTTCCGCGGATAACAAGTATATCATTAGCTTTTAACTGATAGCTGTTGTTTTCCATCTGACGGCTGTTAATGAATATTTTTCTTGCCCTGAATAATTCTACTGCCTGACTTCGGCTTAGCTTTGTGAGGCTGGCAACGGCAGCGTCAATCCGTTCACTTGCAGATAAAACTTCAATATCTTCAAGCTCAGGTGAACATTCGATATCGTTAATATCAGTCTTTGTACACTGGATATGTGTATGCTTTACTGTAGACAGGTTGTCAATTATGAAATCAGCAATATGTGAAACACAGTAAAGATAGGCGTCCTTGCCTTTTATATTTATGTCTCCAAGCATTTCTCTTTTAATTCCAAGATTCATAAGAGCACCAAGGTAATCTCTGTGTGACAGTGATTCAGCATATTTTTCTATAAGAGGAGATATCTTTATAAGAGTTATAGGAAATTCCTCTTCATAGCCAAGAGTTTCGTAAGAACCAAACTGTATCATCTGTCTTTCACATGCATCATTGCCACCGTATGTTTTAAAAGCTACGAAATTAAGTGCGTTTCTCATCTGTGCGAATACTGACTGCTCGTTGATATCCAGGAAATTGGTATAAGTATATATATTCTGGCGGAAGGAACGATTGGCTGCGTCCATTATTTTATTTTTTAAAAGCGATTCATTATCCATTAGTTTATAAATAATCCTTTCAGGTTTTTTGAAAATATGATAGAATTATAACAGAATTAAGAATAATTTACATAACATTTGTTTTGTGGAACGATGTAGAAAAGAGGGATTATGATTAAAGATTATGAGGATTTTAAGAAATTTATCCTGAGTCTTACAACTATTGACCTTAATGCATATAAGGAAAAACAGATGAAGAGGCGTATAGATACACTTATTGCAAGACATAAGTATGATGGTTACGATAGTTATTGTAAGGCAATAAAGGAAGATACAGGGTTAAGAGAAGAATTTGTTAATTATATTACGATTAATGTATCTGAATTTTATAGAAATCCGAATCTGTGGAAGACACTGGAGGATGTTATACTGCCGGATCTGATAAGTAAGTTCGGTCCAAGACTTAAGGTATGGAGTGCGGCATGTTCTACTGGTGATGAACCATATTCACTGGCTATGGTGCTTGCAAAGAAAGTACCTATGAGGGATATTAAGATTATTGCGACAGATCTTGATGAACAGGTTCTTGAGAAGGCTAAAGATGGTGTATATGGTGAAAACAGCATAAAGGGACTTCCTAAGGAATTTCAGGATAAGTACTTTGAAAAGATGGGCGACAGGTTTTATAAAATATCTGATGATATAAAAAGATGTGTTGAGTTTAAGAAGAGTAATCTTCTAAAGGATCCATATCCAACAGGCTGTCATCTTATTGTGTGCAGGAATGTTCTTATATATTTTACAGAAGAAGCCAAGAAAGATGTATATGAGAAGTTTAATAAATCTTTAGTTACTGATGGGTGTCTGTTTGTAGGTAATACTGAACAGATAATCGGTTATAGGGATATGGGATACAGCTATGACCATCTTTTCTTCTACAGAAAGACTAATTAATAAAATGCGTAACCGGAATAATATCAGTCTGGTTACGCATTTTTAATTATGAAAATATATGATTTATAACGGAATGTATATATTTTTCTGTGTTATCAGTGCTTTTTAACAGTATATCATCTGCGTTGCAGTATTTTTCCGGGTCAGAATAATCTTTTTTAAATATGTTTAAATCACAATTATCATAGAGCGGAAGAAAGATGCCCGTCTTTTTGGTGTAACAGTTAGAAGCAGAGCATTTGACACGGTTATTACTGTCTACATATTGTGCAATGCTTTTGTGAATTGCTTCGTCTTCTGATGTCAGATAATAATAATTCTTATAGTCTTTAAAAAAATATTTCAAAGTATCTGATATAATCGGGATTACAAGAGTTAATGTAAGGTTCTTAATCAGAATATGTATATTGTCAATACATATATGTCTGTCCACGGGTACGCCTACGGGCAGAGAACATTCAGCAATCAGCCGAAGGCTCACATTTCCATCGGAATCAGTATCTTTATCAATGACAGCATTGTCAACAGTGTAAGAATTCATAATTATTGCATAATAGGAAACAAGTGGAAGCAGACTTAGCATTCCTTCTATATCGTCATGGTTGTGAAGAAGGAGAAGTTTCCTGTATTCGTTATGTGCTGTATCAGAAGGTTTTGCTGCAAATTTCCTGTATATATCAATAAGTTCACCGCCTGAATACATATCTTCACGTTGTATTCCAAGAAATTGTTCAATAGTTTTCTGCTTATAGTCAGAAAGTGACAGAATAGATTTACATTTTCTTGCAGTTTTATATAAGTCAAGGCTTTCAAGATGCGAAAGGTCAAGTGTAACATTAAGATGTGCAGCACGCTCAGTAATAAAAGGAATATCGAAGGCATCCCCATTAAAATGTATTAATGTATGAAAATCTTTTAAAAAATCATTAAATGCAGATAAAATATAAGCTTCATCGGAATCGGATTCTGCAAGCCACTGTAAATAATGTGTTATTCCGTTACGGAAATATACAGCGCCTATGAGATATACTATGTTATAATTTCTTGAAAATCCTGTGGTTTCTATATCAAAAAAGCAGATGCTGTCAGTATCCGGACATATTGCTTTAAGCATTGCGGTGTCTGCGTTTGTGTGCAGGGTATCATTAATAGTTATCATAAAAAATCCTCGTTTTAGGTTTGATTAGACAAACCGATTGTTAAAAAAGTACTCATTTTCTCTTATTATATAGGAATATATACACAAAAAAAAGTAGATTTTTGCTATTTATTGAGATAAAATACTATTTAATAAAAACTTTATAAGGAGAAATATGTCATGGGAAAGTGTACATTTAAAGGTGGATGTCATCCTTATGACGGTAAAGAGTTTTCTAAGGATAAACCAATCAAAGAACTCTTTCCAGCCGTAGGAGAGATGGTGTTCCCGCTTTCACAGCACATCGGCGCACCTGCTAAGCCAGTTGTTGCCAAGGGCGACTATGTCCTTGCAGGCCAGCTGATAGCCGAGGCAGGTGGATTTGTTTCTGCGAACATTCATTCATCTGTATCAGGTACTGTTAAAGCTATTGAGCCAAGAACATTGGCCACAGGCGGTAAGTGCAATTCTATCATTATCGAGAATGATGGCGAATTCAAAGAAGTTGAATATACACCTATGAAGTTCGAGGATCTTACTAAGGACGTTATCTTAGAAAGAATCAAGGCTGCTGGTGTTGTAGGTATGGGAGGAGCTGGTTTCCCAACTAATGTTAAGCTCTCTCCAAAGAATCCTGAAGCCATAGATTACATTATCGTTAATGGAGCAGAGTGTGAGCCTTACCTTACATCTGATTACAGAAGATTATTAGAAGAATCAGACAAGGTTGTTATGGGTCTTAAGATTGCTCTTAAGATATTTGACCATGCTAAGGGAATTATCGGTATTGAAGATAATAAGCCTGAGGCAATAAGAATCATGCAGGAAGCTACAGCTTCTGAGCCTGATATTGAAGTTAAGCCATTAAAGACTAAGTATCCACAGGGAGGAGAGCGTAGTCTTATATATGCAACAACAGGAAGAGCTATTAATTCAAGCATGCTTCCAGCTGATGCAGGCTGTATCGTACATAATGTTGATACAATATTCTCAATCTATCTTTCAGTTATAGAAGGTAAGCCTCTTACTAAGAGAATATGTACTGTAACAGGCGACGGAGTTAAAGAGCCTGGCAACTTCTATGTATGGTTAGGAACTAATTACAGACAGCTTCTTGACGCTGCCGGTGGTCCTGTAGGAGAACCTGAGAAATATATTTCCGGTGGTCCTATGATGGGATTTGCCATGTACAGTCTTGACGTACCTGTTGTTAAGGGAAGTTCATCACTTCTTGTATTCCAGAAGGATATCGTATCTAAGACCACATCTTCTGCATGTATAAGATGTGGTAAATGTGGAGAGGCATGTC
>ENA-OPCV01002729-OPCV01002729.1-human-gut-metagenome-genome-assembly--contig:-NODE-2729-length-10684-cov-2.119484_pt1 | contig 10684 bp, 9 predicted proteins | sample MGYA00241257_ERZ501494 | MGnify/ENA primary metagenome ERZ501494 (study PRJEB25962, sample SAMEA2042618) | human gut metagenome | biome: human gut; feature: human-associated habitat; material: faeces...
CACAGATGCAAGAAAAGAACTGATCGCGAAGATCCAGCAGGCGATCATGGACGATGCAGCTACTGTATTCTTCGGATATGAAAATACCTTCCTTATCTCCAAATCAACAGTAGAAGGACTGGTAATGTATCCGATGGATTACTACTGGGTAACTGCTGATATGAAGATGGCTGAGTAATAAAGGAGTCTATGTATGCTGGAAATTAAAGATCTGGCTGTACAGTATGGAAATCAGATTCCTACGATCGAACATTTTGATCTTTCCATGAAAAAGGGTGAGATCATCAGCATCGTAGGAGAGAGTGGAAGTGGAAAGACGACAGTGATCCGTGCCGTTCTGGGGGCTCTCCCCGGAGCGGGCAGGGTTGCCAGCGGAGATATTCTCTTTCACGGCAAATCCCTCCTTAAAAACTCCCAAAGTGACTGGAGAAAACTTCGCGGAAGCAAGATTTCCATGATTTTCCAGGAACCGATGACCAGTCTGAATCCGGTCATGAAGATTGGAGACCAGGTGGCAGAATGTGTTCTGCAGCACGAAAAAATATCAAAAAAAGAGGCACTGAAAAAGGCAGAGGACATGCTCCGGAAAACGGGTGTTCCGCGTGTGGAGCATATGATGAAGGAGTATCCGTTCCAGCTTTCCGGCGGCCAGAGACAGAGGGTCATGATTGCCATGGCGCTTGTATGCAAGCCGGAAATCCTGATTGCGGATGAGCCGACGACCGCACTGGATGTAACGATTCAGGCACAGATACTGGATCTGATGAATCAGCTGAAAAAAGAGACAGGTACATCCATCCTGTTTATTACACATGATCTTGGCGTTGTTGCAGAGGTCTGCGATGATGTTGCCGTTATGTACTGCGGCCGCGTGGTAGAGCGCGGAGATGTAAAAACAATTTTCGCCAATCCGTCCCACCCGTATACGAAGGGCCTGCTGGGATCGATTCCGAGACTGGGAGATGCCGGAAAAGAACTGAAGTCGATTCCGGGTAACGTTCCAAACCCGAAATATATGCCGAAAGGCTGCAAATTTGAGCCGCGATGTCCATACGCTTCGGAAAAATGCCGCGAGGAAGAACCGGGATTTTTCCAGATCGAGGAAGGCCATATCAGCAGATGCTGGCTCTGCGAAAGCGGACAGCTCAAAACAGACCACGTAGAGAAGGCAGGTGACTAGGATGTCGGATACATTACTTAGAGTAGAGGATTTGAAAATTTATTATCCGGTTGCCGGAAGCGGATTTGGGAAAAAGGAATTCGTCAAAGCGGTAGACGGAGTTACCTTTGAGGTGAAAAAAGGAGAGGTATTCGGAATTGTAGGCGAGTCCGGCTGCGGAAAATCCACGCTGGGAAGAGGGGTCTGCAAACTGGAAAATCTGACATCGGGCCATGTGTATCTGGATGGCGAAGATATTACAGAGTACAATGACCGGAGAATGCGTTCCATCCGGAAAAAGGTACAGATGGTTTTTCAGGATCCGTATGCGTCTCTGAATCCACGGATGTCTGTTTTTGACATCATTGCAGAGCCGCTGCTGGTGCATCATCTGTATCAGGATAAAGCGGATCTGGAAAAGAAAGTGCTGGATCTTTTGCACAGGGTAGGACTGGATGACTACCATGCAAACCGTTATCCACATGAATTTTCCGGCGGTCAGCGTCAGAGAATCGGAATTGCCCGTGCACTTGCGGTAGAACCGTCTCTGATCATCGCAGACGAACCGGTTTCGGCACTGGATGTGTCCATTCAGGCGCAGGTCCTGAATCTTTTAAATGAACTGAAGCATGATCTGGATCTGACCTATATTTTTGTTGCACATGACCTGAGCGTTGTGGAATACATCAGTGACCGTGTCGGCGTTATGTATCTCGGCAATTTCGTGGAGGTCGGAGAAAAAGAGAAAATTTACAGCAATCCGATGCATCCGTATACGCAGGCACTGCTTTCCGCAGTTCCGGTTCCGGATCCGACGGCAAAAAGAGAAAGAATTCTGCTGGAGGGAAGCATCCCGTCCGCCCACAAGCCGCCGACAGGCTGCAAATTCCATACCAGATGTCCAAAATGCATGGAATGCTGCAAAACACAGGCGCCGGAGCGGTATGAAGTGGATGACGGACATTATGTATATTGTCATCTTTATGATAAAGAAAGAAGGGAACAGCAGAAATGAAGCTTTTTATCAGTGCAGACATCGAGGGCTGTGCCGGAGTGGCACTGACCGATGAAACACATAAGAAGGAAAGCGTATACCAGAGATTTGCAGAGGAGATGACCGAAGAGGTCGTTGCGGCATGCGAAGCGGCGCATGAAGCGGGGGCGGATGAGATCGTTGTAAAGGACGGTCATGGAGATGCATCCAACATTGACCCGCTGAAAATGCCGGAGTATGTCACCTTGATCCGGGGAAAGAGCGGTCATCCGTACAATATGATGTATGGCATCGACGACAGCTATGACGGCGTACTGTATCTTGGCTACCATGCACCGGCAGGAGATCCGAATTTTTCGATCAGCCACACATCGACAGGAAACAGCCTGTATATTCATCTGAATGGAAAAGTGATGAGTGAGTGCATGCTGAACAGCTATACGGCAGCATCACATCACGTACCGGTGCTGTTTCTTTCCGGAGATGAAGAGATCTGCCGTCAGGCCAAAGAACTGATTCCGGGCATTACGACAGTGGAAACGAAGCATGGTGTCGGTGCGGCAACGTGGTGCAAAGCGAAAGAAAAAGTGATCTCCGAAATCCGGGAAGGGGTAAAAAAGGCAGTTGCCGGACAGAAAAAAGAGTGCCAGGTGGCTCTTCCGGAGCACTTTACATATGAGGTAACCTATAAAGACTGGAAAAAAGCGTACACGATGTCGTTTTATCCGGGAATGCAGAAGGTAGATACCTTCACAAATAAGCTGGAGACAGATCGCTGGATGGATATTGTCACAGCACATTGCTTTGTTGTATATTAAGAATATAAATCAGATAGAAACCCAAAGAAAAGAGGATAAAACAATGGATATAGAAATGTTTGGCAAGCTTTCCGATGCATTTGGACCAAGTGGATTCGAGGAGGATGTCATCCGTACCATAGCAGATTACTGCAAAGAATTTGATGTAGAAAATGACGCAATGAATAACCTGTATGTGCGGATGCCGGGAACCGAGCAGGATTCCCGTCCGGTCATCCAGCTGGATGCCCATCTGGACGCATGCGGTTTCATGGTACAGAATATCCAGGACAATGGATGCCTCGGCATTATCATGCTTGGCGGCTTCCACCTGACCAGCCTTCCGGCACATGCGGTATGGATCCGCACCAGATCCGGAAAGATGGTACATGGTATTATCTGCGCAAAACCGGTTCATTTCATGACAACAGCGGAACGCAGCAGTCAGACTCTGGAAATTGAAAAAATGTATGTGGATGTCGGAGCAACCAGCCGCGAGGAGGTTGAAAATGTTTTCGGAATCCATATCGGTGATCCGATGATGCCGGATGTAACCTTTGAATACGATGCAGAGCATGAAATCTGCTTCGGAAAAGCATTTGACAACCGTGCCGGCTGCGCGTGCATCGTAGATACGATGAAACAGCTGGAAAAGGAGCAGGCTTCTCTTGCGGTTAATGTTGTCGGCGCCTTTGCAGCGCAGGAGGAGGTCGGAACCCGCGGTGCTGTGGTAACAAGTCAGATTGTAAAACCGGACCTTGCCATTGTATTTGAAGGATCTCCTTCCGATGACTTTTTCATCAGCGCAGGACAGGCACAGGGCTGCATGAAGAAGGGTGTTCAGATTCGTATCCTGGACAACAGCTATATTTCCAATACGCAGTTTATTTCACTGGCCGAGGAAGTGGCAGCAAAATGCGGAATCAAATACCAGGAGAGCGTAAGAAGAGGCGGAAGCACAAACGCAGCAAAAATCAGCGTGACAGGAAAAGCAGTTCCGTGTCTGGTGCTTGGTGTTCCATCCCGCTATGCGCACAGCCATTACAATTTCTGCGCAAAAGAAGACCTGGAGGCAGCAAGCGCAATGGCAGCCAATGTCATTCGTGCTTTAGATGAGGAAAAGATCCGTCATATCTGCCATCAGGATGTACTGTAAAATATTCGATAACGAAAGAAAAAGCATGCCGGAAGCGGGTTCACAGGAAAGGTGAAGCCGTTTTCGGCATATCTGGTAAAAAAGGAGAGTTTACAAGTGAGAAAACCGATCATTGGAATCTTGGGAAATACGTATAAAACACAGCCGGGACTTTTTTCAAGTGCGGAGAGAATGTATGTCAACAGCGATTATATCGAATCAGTTCTGAATAACGGCGGAATTCCTATGGCAATTCCGGCAGTTGCCATGAAAGCGGATCCGGAAGGCATACTTGCTGTGTGCGACGGAATTCTGGTTCCCGGTGGAGAGGACTTAAATCCGTGGTATTATGGGGAAGAGCCAAAACCGCAGATCCAGACCATCCGCCCGGAGATCGACGAGGCATGGTTTGCACTTGGACGGGCAGCAAAAGAGATGGGAATGCCTATGCTTGGCATCTGCAAGGGAATTCAGTTTTTAAATGTCCTGTGCGGCGGTGATCTGTACCAGGATATTTATACACAGAAGGAAACCACAATTTTGCATCTGCAGTCCCTGGAGCGGTCGTATCTGCATCACCATGTGGAAATTAAAGAGGGAACCCATCTGGCAGAAATCCTTGGGGCGGGAACCCATGCGGTAAACTCCATGCATCATCAGGCAGTGCGTACGCCGGGAGAGGACATCGTGGTTTCAGCAACGGCGCCGGATGGTACGATCGAGGCGATTGAAAGCAGCAACGGACAGATTGTGGGCGTACAGTGGCATCCGGAAGGGCTGATTCACACAGCGCCGGAGATGAACCGTCTTTTTGCGGATCTGGTAGAAAGAAGCTGCAGGTACAGAGAAAAAAGGTAACGATTTGGAACCATGTAAGAGAAAAGAAAAACCGGGATGGGACTTTTGAACCGTTACGAAAAAATAAGAATGGATAAAGATGCGATTCTAAAAGCAGAGAGCAGGAATCGTTCGGGAGGCAAAAAAGAATGAACAGAACAATAAGAGTATCGGCGGCAGGTGATATTCTGATTATGAAACGGCTTCTGCCGGGATATCAGGATGTTTTGCCGATTCGCGAATTTCTGATGCAGGGAGAGGTTCGGATGGCGAATCTGGAAACAACGATATCGGACGGCAGCTGTTACGCATCGGCGTATTCCGGCGGAACATGGCTGACGGCAGATGCGAAGTGTCTGGAAGATACCCTGCGTTACGGTTTTAATTTTCTTGGGATTTCGAATAATCATACGATGGATTATTCCTACGAAGGACTTGCATCTACGATCAGCGAACTGAAAAAAAAGGATGTGGCATATGCCGGAGCAGGCAAAAATCTTTACGAAGCATCGCGTCCTGCTATTCTGGACACAACAGCGGGACAGATTGCGGTGATTGATATCTGTTCTACCTTTGAAAATGCAGCCAGGGCGGGAAGCCAGACGGAACGGCAGCCGGGCCGGCCGGGCTTAAATCCGCTGCGCTTTTCGGAAAAATATACCATTACGGAGAAACATGCGCAGGATCTTGCAAAGATTGCAGAGGTGACCGGAATCAACGGACTGCGGGATCTGCACCGGCAGGAGGGATTTATCGCTCCGCTTCCCGAGGGTGTCATGGAATTTGGCGGGAAAATGTTTGAAATCAGCAAGGACGGAACAGAGGGAAGAAGCTCCAGCCCGAATCCGATCGATGTGAAACGCACCGTCGATGCAATCCGGGAAGCGAAGATGACATGTGAGGCAGTCCTGGTTATGGTACATTCACATGAAATCCGTAAGGACAATGACGAGGAAGCGGATTATTTTCTGGAGGAGTTTGCACACGCCTGTATCGATGCGGGCGCCAGCGCGGTGATCGGGGGCGGAACGCATCAGCTGAAGGGAATCGAACTGTATCATGACTGTCCGATTTTCTACTGCCTCGGAAATTTTATTTTTGAAAATCAGTATGTACGCCTTCTGCCTGCGGACTACATGGAAAAATATGGTCTGAATATTCATACAGCAGCATCCATCGGAATTGCCAGGCGGCAGGAGCAGTCCTCGCATTCTCTCTATGAAATTCCGGAGGTCTATCGGAGCGTGCTGCCGTATTTCGAAATCTGTCAGGGAAAATGCACACATCTGGAGCTGCTGCCGGTCGAGCTTGGTATGGACAGGGAAAACGCAGAAAAAAATATTCCGTACGTGGCAGACGAAAAAACAGCAGAAAAAATTGCAGAATATCTCACCCGCGTGAGCAGGAGATATGGAACAGAATGGGAATACAAAGAAGGAAGGATTGTACTTCATGCGTAAAAAATGGGAAATAGAAGACGAATACCGAAAGTTTTGCCGGAACAACAAAGAACTTGCGCTGCAGACGCTGCGGGAGCTGACACTGACCCCGACGGAAACGGGAAAAGAGGATCAGAGAATCGCATATTGCATGGAATGGATGAAACAGCAGGGCATGGAGTCGGTTCATACGGATGAGCTTGGAAATGTAATCTGGGAGTATCGGCCGGAACAGGAAAAGAAGGTTCTGTATACGGCGCATCTGGACACCGTGTTTTCGCTGGAGGAACCGCTGGAAATCAAAGAAGACGGAATGATCTGGCGTTGTCCCGGTATCACAGACGATACCGTGAATGTCGTGATGCTTCTGATGGCGGCAAAATACGTTCATGAGACAGAGCCGGAGCTTCCATGCGGTCTGATTTTTGCAGCGGATCTGGGAGAAGAAGGGCTTGGCAATCTGTGCGGAGTTCGCGCGCTTGTCGACCATTATGAAAAAAATCTGTGCGGAATGGCAGCCTTTGATCTGTATCGGGATAAAATGTATCCCATCTGCATCGGGTCTGTCCGGTATCGGATTTCGGCAAAAACAAAGGGCGGTCATTCCTTCCTGAATTTCGGAAGAAAAAATGCCATTGCAGAGCTTGCGGGCCTGATCGGAGAGCTTTACCGTTTTCAGACGGATGCAGCATCTCATACGACATACAATGTGGGAAAAATAGAGGGAGGAACCTCTGTCAATACGATTGCGCAGGATGCCTCCATGCTGTTTGAATTCCGTTCGGAGGATTACCGGAGTCTGGAAGCCTGCGAAACATATCTGGAGCAGACCATAGCAGCACGCCAGAGTGAGGAGGTACAGTATTCCTGTGAGCTCGTCGGAAAGCGGCCGTGCGCAAGAGAAACCGATCCTGTCCAGATGGCACGTATGACGCGGTGTGCACAGAAAACGCTGAAGGCAGCCGACGGGGAAGAGCCGGTATGCTCTGAGGCATCCACAGACTGTAATATCCCATTGTCGCGGCATATTCCTGCCATCTGCGTTGGTTTCTGCCGGGGCGGGGGAGCACATACCAGAGAAGAATGGCTTGATGCCGCCAGTGTAGAAGATGGCATGTGTGCAGCCGCAGCACTCGTATGCCGGCTTCCGTGGATGTGCTGCGAGAGCAGAGTCGTTGTAAGGGACGGGATAGAGGATCAAAAAGAGAGAGAAGAAATCCGGCAGCTGCTGGAGCTGTGCGATCAGGATTTTGTTCCGCCGCTTTCCCACCGCAACAGTACATCCCAGACGAACTGGGCCGAGACAGAAGAAAAGACGGATGGAATTGCAGAATATCTGGAAAATATCTGCAGTCAGCATGTGGTGCTGTGGAAGGAAGAGGGAGTCGTGCGGGCCTTTATGACCTGGAAGGATCATTTTAACTGTGAAAATCTGGAAGCATATCCGGATTCCTGCTATCTGACCACCCTCTGCGTCTGGCCGGATTACCGGGGACAGGGAATTTCGGAGGTAATGTATGCAGAAGCAGAAAAGGACATCGCGGCAAAATTTCCGGGAAGCCGGATTACTCTCCGTACCTGGTCTACAAACGGGGCACAGGAGCATATTTTGGACAAACTGGGATATGGTCTTGTCAGGCGGCTGAAGGATGACCGGGGAGAAGGAATTGATACGGTTTATTTTGTAAAAAAGGAAGAAAACGACAGATAACATGGTGCTTGCAAATCGCAGCTTATAGTGTCATAATCGGAAGCATAAGACAGCAAAAGGAGGGCTATAGCTATGCCTTGTACAACCATTTTAGTTGGAAAGAAAGCATCGTATGACGGTTCCACCATGATCGCGCGAAATGACGATTCCGGTGCGGGTCATTATACATCGAAAAAATTTGTGGTGATTCACCCGGAGGAGCAGGCGAGAACATATAAAACCGAGATTTCTCATCTGACCATCGAGCTTCCGGACAATCCGATGCGGTACACTGCAGTGCCAAATGCAGAAAAAGGCGAGGGTGTCTGGGCAGCAAGCGGCGTAAATGCAGCGCAGGTCGGTATGACTGCGACCGAGACAATCACATCGAATCCGCGTGTGCTGGGTGCTGATCCGCTTGTTGTTTATCAGCCGGCGGAAGACGGAAAAGAAGAGGTTCCGGGCGGAATCGGCGAGGAGGACCTTGTTTATATTGTTCTTCCTTATATTAAAAGTGCCAGGGAAGGTGTCAAAAGACTGGGTAGTCTGCTGGAGCAGTATGGTACATACGAGATGAACGGCATTGCATTTCAGGACCACGATGAGATCTGGTGGCTGGAGACGATCGGCGGCCATCACTGGATGGCAGTGAAAGTGCCGGATGACCATTATGTGGCCATGCCGAACCAGCTTGGCATCGACCATTTTGATCTGGAGGATGCACTCGGCGAACAGAAGGAATATATGTGCTCAGCAGACTTGAAAGAATTTATTGAAACATATCATCTGGATCTTTCTATGGATGGAAATTTTAATCCGCGCGATGCCTTCGGAAGCCACGACGATTCCGATCACGTTTACAATACACCGCGTGCCTGGTTCATGGAGCGCTGTCTGAACCCGCACACGAAAAAATGGGACGGACCGGATGCCGATTACACACCGGTATCCGATGATATTCCGTGGATGATGGTTCCGGAGAAGAAGATCACCGTAGAGGATGTGAAATACGTACTGTCTTCCCACTATCAGGGAACACCGTACGACCCGTATGCCGCATACGGCGATAAATCGTGGAAAGGGGCATACCGCTCCATCGGTGTCAACCGGACCGATTTCCTTTCTGTCATCCAGATGCGCCCGGATCACAAAGGAGACAACGGCATTCTGCAGTGGATTGCGTTTGCGTCAAATGCGTTCAATGTGCTGGTTCCGTTCTACACCGATGTGACGACAACACCGGAGTATCTTTCCAACACAACGGGAGAGGTTTCCACAGATAATTTCTACTGGGCAAGCCGCATGGTGGCAGCAATGGCAGATGCGTCCTATAAGTCTTCTATCTTCCACATTGAGCGGTATCAGGAAAAGGTGATGGCAAAAGGCCATGCACTGATCCATCAGTACGATGCGCTGCTTGCAGGGGAGACAGACGAAACAAAACAGACACAATTGAGAGAAGAAGCAAACAACAAAATCGCTGAAATGCTGAAAAAAGAGACGGGTGCAACACTGCACAAGGTACTCTTTGAACTCAGCAACCAGATGAAAAACGCGTATTCCAGATCGGATGCGTAAGGCTTTTTAAGGGAAAGAATAAGAGAATGGTTCTGCGCGCAGGAAAAATTGCGCGCAGAATCATTTCCTGTCCGGAACCGCCTCGAACAAAAACTCTCCATGAGGGCTGCGGATGTTACATTTTAAGTGGCGTTAGGGGTTTTGTGTTATACTCAAAATATCTTTTTAAAATCCGGAAAAAACGTCTGTCAGAAAAAATCCAATTTTTCAAAAATTCGACATACTATAAATGTAACTGTTAATAAGTCTTTAGAAAGGAGGGGGTCAAAATGAAAATTTGGATACCGATTCCAGTAGAAACAAAAAAAGCGTTAGAAAGGGGGGAATGTGTGGGGCAAACAATTCAAGATTCTCCGTGGGAGGTCAGCGTTGAATCTGTGATTGGATATGAATTTGTAAGAGATATGCAGATCAAAAAAACAAAGATTTTTCCGCCGTCAAGAGAAGCTATTCCAATCGTTGGTTGGATTAGATATATGGGAGAAACTGCACATCCAAATCATGATGATGACTTTTATATGTGAAAACATCAGATATTGAATACGTAAGGTTAGACGTTCCTCGGGAGCAGATTGTGTTGAGTGATGCGATCGCATGGGAATTTATTATGACGGGAGAATACTATTCTGCTTCGGATACTCTTGAAGCGTTAGATATTGAGTTGGAAAATTTCCGGAATTTAAATGTATTTGAGCGGGTTTACACGATTAAACGTTCGTGGGAAAGGGCTTTCGATGTAGATCCATATGCAGATTTTGTTTTCGGTAGCTTTTGGACAATCGAGCCTTGGATGTTAATCCGGGGAGAAGACAGCGAAATTTAATCCAATATTTGTGCTTTGAGATTAAATTTCAATATAACAGAACTAATGTTAGAAGATGCAGTCAGGTTAAACTGGCTGCATTTTTAGCGAAATTGGTTAGTACGGAGTCAGTTTTTTCTTTTTATTTGCAGGACCTTTGCCAATGCTCTTAAAATCAAATAGGAAGGATTCATTTTTCCCTTTTCGATATTGGCGATTTGCTTTACAGAAACATGGCTCAGATCAGAAAGTT
>ENA-OPCV01002743-OPCV01002743.1-human-gut-metagenome-genome-assembly--contig:-NODE-2743-length-10625-cov-1.691675_pt1 | contig 10625 bp, 5 predicted proteins | sample MGYA00241257_ERZ501494 | MGnify/ENA primary metagenome ERZ501494 (study PRJEB25962, sample SAMEA2042618) | human gut metagenome | biome: human gut; feature: human-associated habitat; material: faeces...
GTCAGCCTGTCCAGTTCAGCGGAAAGCCTTGTAATCTCCGCAGCACGGCGGACACCCGTAGCGTTGGAGGATCCGTCCCACAAGGCACTCAACCCGGTAGTTATCGGTGTTTTATCGGCTGCGCCGACAATTGTAAAGATTGAACCTACCCAGGAATTGGCATAGTAGCGATCCTTTTCCAGCCCCATGTACAGTCTAAGATCCATTGCCACAAAGCGTTCTCTCATAATCGCATTGGAGCAAAGCGGTTTATCCTTGTAGCGTTCCTCAAACATCTTCAGTTCGTCAATGTATCCCTGCATATCTGCCTCGCGTACTGTATAGTCCACATAGGCTTCCGTATCCTGCATTGCGCCTTCGATACCTGTTGCTGCCCCAACAAGTCCTACGGTTGTGGACATTCCCTCTGTCATATTCAGTGCCAACTGACTGTCCGTCACGCCCGGCAGATGCATTACCTGATTCAGTGCCTCCGTTGCATTTCCAAAACCACCGATAAATGCATTACGGACTCCCTGATCAAAATTACCGGCAGCTTCTCCGTTATAATCAATTTCGTTTCCGTTGACGTCTATAAAGGCGAATCCTCCGGTAATGCCGCTTACGCCGCCTTCCCGAGCCAGAGAAGTGTTCGTTGTTTTCATAAGTGCATTTGCCACCGCCCGAAGTGCCACAGGCTTGAATTCCTCCTGCACTTCTGCCGATTCTTCCGCATAATCCTTAAATGCGATAAATGTCCCGTCTGCGTTTTCGCACACCTCAAAACCATCCGCCCGGAGTTCCTCTGCTGTGCGTGTATTCTCCTTCATCGTAATGCCCAGATCCGCATAGACTTCCTCCCATGAGCTATATTCCGTGATGTTCTTTTTCAATCCCATCATCTCGGAGAAACTTTCCAGCACTTCATCAATTGCTTTCTCCGCATTGTAGAACGCCGCCTGAACCTCCGGCGTTTGTTTTGCGAACCACTCCGGCATGGTTTCCGACGCACGGTACTTTGCACCAAAAATATATTCGGACACATCGAAATTCGGGTCCTCCGTATAGGTAAGATTGTTCGTTTTCGCATATTCTTCCATATACCGATTCTTTGTTTCCGCAATAGTCTCTGCTAATTTTTCACTCTTTTTATTTCTCTCATTCGTAATCTCCGCCGCCTTTTTCTGGCTCTTTTCGGCTGTTTCTGCGTCATAAGTGAATGCCTCTCCCCGATCTACCCAATCGATGGAAAACTCTTCCGGGAGCTGTGCCTCTGTAACAACTCCGCTTTCGTCAGATGGAAGCATAATCTCTCCCGCAAAGTTAAACCGATAGCCTGCACCTTCTGTCAGTTCATCTGTTTTGAAGAGCTGCATTGGTATCGTATGTACCGTTCCGTCCAGCGTCTTCATATAAGTGATTACATTCTCCGGTGCTGATCCGCCTACAAATGCAGCACATACGGTCCATGCATTGTCTGCTTCCTCATTAAATAAATACCAATAAAATGTCGGAGGATCAAAGGACTGTGACGCTGAATACAGGTATTCTCCATTATAAGGGCTACCCAGACGGTTTGTCTGATAAAAATTCCATGATTCTAACACCGCAACTGTTTTGGCATAGGTAACATTTGCAGAAACCTGTTCGTTACCGATGATTGCCGTCAGTTCAAATGTCTGTGCCGGAAGAGCATCGTCCGGAAGATTATAGGTAAATGTCACATTTCCAAGACCATTGGTTTTTCCTTTTCCCACCGGTTTCCCGTCCAGCAGTAGCGTGACATCACGGTTTGGTGCTGCACAGACAGTCACTTTATTCCCCGTCAGACTGTTCAAGTCTCCCGCCGCCGGGCGAATCTCATAATCATAGGCAGTAAACGAGGTGCTTCCGATTGGTGCCGTCGTCTTTCCCACCGTTGCACCTGCAGAAAGACTGTATGTCCCTGCCTTGCTGCAGGAAAACCCCAAATAGAACACGCCCGTCTGCTTTGTTTTATTTATCGTAACCGTATTGTCAGAAGCCGTATAATCATCTTTTCCCAACTGTTCTGTCTCTGAACAGACATATTTCAGCGTCATATTCTCAGGATGCAGAATTGATACCGTTCCCTTCTTACCCTCTGCAAAACCATAATAAACTCTTACTGCAAAAGTCTGTCCTCTAATCACATAACTCGTCTCGGAAACAACCGAGCATTTCTCTTTATTTAGGATACCGGACACGTCTGTTTTCAGCAGGGGAACCGTAATTTCCACCGGATTCGTCTCTCCATCGGAAACCTCCGCAGTTACCTTCGCATAATCGATTCCTTCTGTCAGCCCCATACTCTCCAGAACATCCAAGGATGTTACCACCGAGAAGTTATCGTTGGCGTTATATGCGACCACGGTATAAGTTCCCGCCTTCAGTCCGTTTGTCAGATAAAAGCCATCCTTTGCGATTTTGCTCTTGCCGACCAGCTTCCCTGCCTTATCAAACACAAGAATGTGATTGTCTCCGGCGAATTTACCGCTTGCGGTAAGTTCCAGTTTACCCCATGCGGTCAGCGGAAGTTCAAACACTCCTGTTTCGCGGTCTGCGGTTACGCTTCCGCCTGTAAATCCAAGGGCGTCTGCATCTACGGTCAATGTCAGATTTTCTTCGATAACAGTATCCTCCAGCACCACACTTGGATATTGCAGGATATAATCCGTTCCTTCTTTCAGTTCCCGTTCTCCTGCCTTCAGGCTGATTTCCAGATTACGGAAACTATTTACCGCCGCCTCGCCAAAGTCCACCTCCATCACACGATTCATCGGTAATTTGTCTCCGTCTGAAAATGTAATTTCTCCCAAATCCCAGTCTCCGTCAAGCGACGCCCGGATAAAATGCTTGCTGTAATATCCGTCTTTAGAAACTTCCGCCGTCACTTTTGATCCGGCATCTGCTTTTACAGAAAACTGATTATCCGTAAGCGTCACTGTCTTTTCTTGATTATCCTGATACAGTACTATCTTCGCACCGGAAGGAATCGTTCCGGACACGGTAAATGTCTGTTCCGTCCCGTCCAGAGCTACGAAGGTATATCTTTTCTGGGCTCCATCCATGACGTCCTTCTGCGTCTCGTAAAACTGTTTCAGCATGGACGGATTCCCTTCTGAATCCGTCTCATATGCCCGGATTGTCGCTATACCGGCAAAGGGGTCTTCATAATCCACATCTCCGATAGTTCCCCTCTCATAACTCGTCATTTCCGAATCATATGGCGTTAGTTTAAAATCCTGATTCGCAAACTCTACAATAATTCCTGTGTAGGTAAAGTCTTCCTCGCCTTCCGCCGGGTCATACTGCTTCGTACAGTCTGCAAAAGCACCGCCGTAAATTTTCGTTACCGTGGCAGGCACGACTACCTTCTGCTCTGCCAGTCCGCAACATCCCTCGAACGCATGCGGACCAATCGTTTTCACACCCGGCAGAATGGTAAGTGACGCCATATTTGCACATCCGGAAAAGGCACTGGCTCCTATTGTTTTAATATTCGATGGAATCGTCACATTCTGGAAAAAACACCCGTCAAACGCAGAATATCCTAATTCCGTAATGCTATCTACCGACAATGCCTTTTCCAGTTCCGCATCAGAAAGTGCCTGACAATTATCAAACCCTGTCAGAATCGTAAAATTTTCATTTTGCGGCCAGTCGATACTGGTCAAAGATTTACAGAAGGAAAACGCACCCATCCCGATCTCTGAAAGCGTATCCGGCAGGTTCAGCGATGTAATCCCCGTATATTCAAATGCCTGTACTCCGATACTCTCCACACTGCCCAGATTCAGAGACGTCAGATCTTCACAACTCCCAAATGCACCGTTTTCAATGTGCTTCACGCAGTCGGGAATGGTCAGTTCGGTAATTCCCGTGGCCGCAAATGCGCTAAGTCCTCCGATGGAAGTTAACCCCGTACAGTTAGAAAAATCCACGGACGTAAGGAACTCATCCTGAAAAAACGCATATGACTCTATCGAAGCCAGCTTCTCCGGGAATGTAACTGACTGAACTGACGTCCCCGCAAACGCCCACTCTCCAATCGTAAGAGACTGCGTACACTTAGAAAAATCTATGTTCGTTAATCCGGGAACATCATGAAAAGCATACCCGCCAATACTGGTAAGGTTCGCCGGAAATATCACAGACGTTAGCGTCTCATTGTGTCCTCCCGAATTTCCAAATGCACTTACTTCAATTCTTGTAACCGGCTTTCCGTCAATTTCATCTGGAAAAACGATTTCCGATACGGTATCATCACCTCCGGTAATCACAATCTCCTCGCCGTCTATCCGGTAATTCACATTTCCGCCGGTAGCGGCAAAAGTACCTTCTTCTATTGCCTTACCCGCAAGGTCAGTTCCCGCCGCCAGTGCACTTATCGGCAATAGACTAAGCGTCATGCACAAAGCTAAAACCAAAGCCGTAATTCTATACTTTTTCCTCGTAAGCCTTTTTAACCTTTTCACAGTGAGTCCTCTCCTTCCGCTGTCATCGCTTATTCAGCTTTCTGCACCTGCTGTAAACGGTAACTCCTATCACACCGCTACAGGAAATGAACAATACGGCAAACCAAAGGGCAAGATTGCTGTTGTCGCCTGTCTTAGGGCTGGTGACATCTGTATTTCCATCCGGTTTTGTCGGATTGGTCGGTTTTGTTGTTCCCGAAACCGGAATCTCTTTGCCCTTTACAGTATAACCGCATACTTTGCACACTTTGTCGCCGGTGTAGCCTTTTTCCGTTGCAGTTGCATCCTTAGCGTTCTTTGTTTCCATATCGTGAGCTGCTTTGTCTGCGATGCTGCCGCAGGAGCATTCGTGCCAATGGTTGTCTGAGTCTGATTTCCAATCTGCTCCATAGCTGTGCGTGTGAGAAGAATCAAATGGCGTCATGGTCAAATCAGTTTCAAGCCACATGGTTTGCATATTGTCGTCATCACCTATCCGCTTATAATTCACATATTGACCGTTGATTTTCAGCTTGGCATCGGGTGAGAAATTGCCGTAATATGCAGTCACATACACCCCGTAATGATAGGTCTTTCCAGCTTCAAAAGTAGTAATTTTGTTTTTATAAATTCCGCTTCCCCACTCCGGCTCAGTAGAAACCAGACCAGTATCGCTGTCCAGGCTCCACCACTCACACCGAAATGCGTAGTCTTTATTATCGGGTACATTGCCAGTAAATACAGGCTTATCACCATCTTTAAAAGTTATGGTTGCATTATTGATTTCTATAACTTCAATTTCCTTTGGTTCAACCGGCTTGGTCGGTGTAATTGTTGCAATACCAGTAACATACACAGATTGTCCGTCCAGATTCATACTAATATTTTGCTGCTCAACCGTCCAACCATTTACAGTTACTGTCAGTCCCGAATCTGTTGCTGCGAAAGTCCGTCCGTTTTTCGCTTTCAGCAGAATTGAATATCTATAGGATTTCCCTTCCTCAAACGAAGTAAACCTGTCCAAGAAGAGTTCACTAGGATAATAGTGTTCATCCGAGTACCATAAAGCATGCTGCTCGTCTTCCCAACTTTCATAAGCAATCTCATAGTTTGCACCAATATCTTTAGTCACAGCAGTAGCCTTTGGTGTATCTCCCGCATCATAAGAAAGTGTAGCGCCAATCACTTCAACATCTTTTATTACGGTATCGTCTGCCCCGTCGCTTGCTATGACAGGCAGCAAAAATTCCCACGCAGTAAAGGTTTTCCCATTATCAGACACGCTTGTATTTGCCGTTTGTGCGGTATATGTTTTTCCCTCACAAATAAAAGTCACATTATCAGAAAATACATATCCCTCTTTCGCCCTTAACACAATGCTATACCAGTATTCTCCACCGGCAATCGGGTTACGGGGAGTATCTGTGCTTTTAATAACGTCTGTTATCGGGGTACTTTCACCATAAGTGGACTTCTCCCACGCTTCTTCCACGATTTCCACTTTTCCGCTGCAAGCAGAATTGTTGGGATTTACTTCCGCTGTAAACGCAACGGGCTTTGTGGAATCAAGGTTTTTCCAAACATTACCGATGTCAACTGTGGTGATAACCTCATCGGTGCTGGCGGCAGGAAGATCGATTGAGTAAGGACTGTAAATACGCAGTTCCGTACTCATCTCTCTTATTTCAAGATTCGCTTTGAAAGCCACCTTATCAAACTTATGACCGCCTGCGGAAACACTTGTATCTTCGCTGATAAAGTAGCCGCTATTTGTTTTAAGTACAATATTATAGGTATAATGGTGTCCTGCTTCAAACTGTGTAATCTGCTTGTCTGCTGCAAGAGACGCCATTTTACTCGAATCAGAATACCAATACCGTCCTGTACTTGTCCAGACACTGCCTTCTGTTTTTTGTTCTATTTCCATCCAATACTCATAGGCAACAGAACATTCTCCCTCTGTCACCGTCGCTGCTGCCTGCGGTGCATCGCCAGCTTTATAGTCCGGTTTGGTGTAGGTGACACTAATTTTGTCAATGTAGTTGACTCCTGCCGCAAACGCAGTTATCGGCACAATGGTCAGCGCCATGCAGAGTACGAGCAGGATACTCAGCAGCTTCCTGCTGTGTCTTTTTTGATTCTTCATAATGATTCCTCCATTTTCTAAGCCTTGCAAACAGACTCCTGTAATTTTGATCTTCTCAGCAAAGCATTCGCCAGCACTGTCTTATTTTCCAGATATTGTGATATCCGGTCGGCAACAGCAGTAACGGCTCGCTTCACTTGTTTCGCATAAATACCGACTTTATTATGGGAAAAAGAGGGAAAAAAGTATATAAGGGAGCTCCGCCAATCTGTCAACATGGGGTGGCGGAGTCCCGCCATTCTTCAAAATCAAGGCAAAAAGGTGATTTTTATCAAAAAAGGCATAAAAAATCCGCCCTCTGTTTCCAGAAGGCGGCTCGATGAATGCCGACATCAAAAGATCATTTGTTGTAAAGGTTGAGCAATCCCACACGGGATTTTACGCCGGTCTTTTCGTAAATGGCGGAAATATGGCGTTCCAAAGTCCGTCTGGAAACATACAATTTTTCCGCAATCATCTGAATGCTATCCTCCGTATTGACCAGACAGTTAAACACTTCGTGCTCTCTTTCCGTGAACGAAAACACTTCCGAGAATTTCCGCAGCCTTTCTTTCTCATCAACCACATCGGCGGCATTTGTAATGAGCTGCTCCATAAAAGTTTTCTTTTGAAAGGTGTATATGACCGCCACGACGCTGACTGTCACAAACAAAACCAGCACAAGAATAATAACTGCAAGATTACTGTCAGAAGATAAAAGGGTTAAAACAAAGTTAGCGATCACAGCGGCAGCGATATTATTTACCGCCCGTCCCATACCTGCCCAAAGTTCCGGGATTCTCATATGGCGGGATATTTCCATAAAACCGGAAGTAAAGAACACGGCAAAAAATCCCGCTGACAGATAGAATACAATCAGCCCCGCCATAAATGGTCCGGCAAATTTCAGTATAGCGACGCAAATGGTGGACAGCACCATTATGCAGTACATCACTATCCCCATATATTTTCGGTTTTTTATATCAAAGATAAAGCCTGCCGCCAGACCGCTTAAAGCAAGCAGGATTCTCGGCCATTGCCCGATGTCCGTTGCTCCGCCGGCGTGGACAAGCGTTACCGCATTGTCAAGGGTACTGAACATACAAGTCATAAGTGCCACAAGCAAGATCATAAGAATACTAACGATATCGCCTTTTTTTATTTTCCCTGTATCTTCTTTGACTTTTTCTTCTGTCGAACCTTGTGTATTCTGTTCGTCCTGTCGGCAGTAAGCCGAATCATTTTTCATCAGCAGCCAGATAAGCAGCAGCAAAAACACGGATAAAATGACCGTTTCTGCAATTTCTGACCGAACAAGATTATTGTTCACAAATTGGAGCAGGATTCCCAGTGCATACGAAATACCCACAGTCCTCGCCAAATATCTGTCCGTTTTCATCATACGCATGGAAACATAAAACACGCCGCTGCCGAGTAAGCCGAGAAGCAGGAATAATACAAGTCCGGTTGTGAAAATCGCAGTATAAGCCGTACCCACCCCAATAAAAGCTATGCCCAAGACAGATAGCAAACCGATAAAAAGAAAACATATCGTTTTCAAACGTTCCTTGCAAAAGCGGTTAAACAACGGATACAAAAGAAATCCCGCCGCACTTACGCCCAACGCATAATTCTGTGCCAGCACAGTCTTATCTTCTGATACGATACGGGAAAGCACATCCACATATAAATACTCCGCACCTAAAAACAGAAAGGTAAACAGCCCCATAAGGACAACAGCATCATAGTTACTGATCCCTGCCGCTTTTTCAAGGTCTTTTTTCTTCATATCCTTATCAATGAGCAGCTTCCATAACTTTTTATAACTTACGCTCATATCGCTTTCCCTCCTTTCTGAAATCATTCATGTAATTGCAGCGGCAACTGGCAGCAGAAAACAGCCACTGCATTTGAATCTGGTATAGTGGTATAGTGTACTATATTTTTTCGAGAAATACAAGAGTTTATAAAGCGATAGCTTTATTTTTCATAATACGCATCCACCATAAGGATTTGCATCTTTATATTGCTCGAATTTTGTGAATTCTGTCTTTATATTTCTCTGCACAAATTGTTTTCTATCTATGCTGACTCTATTATAATAAACATATCCGAACAACATCATAGATTATTATTAAAAGGGAGATTATGCTATGCGAATTGAAAACTTACAAAATGAAAACAGAAAATATGCGAAAAGTATCGGAAACTTCCATGTGCTTGAATATGTGCAGGATGCCAGCGTTTCACCTATGAATGCAATGAATGAGTATTTCATGAGTAAAATGAATGTCAGAAGAAGACAGGTTGTTATTGATATTGATAAAGACCATTCTGCTATTATCCAGGCCGGTGCCATGCAATGGATGGGCGGAAATGTACGAGCTACATCTGGTGTAAAAGGCATCGGAGATTTCCTTGGAAAAGCAATCAAAGGTGCCGTTACAAAAGAAACCGCAGTTAAACCGGAATATGTTGGTGAAGGCTGCCTGGTATTAGAACCGACATACAAGTATATTATCCTTGCAGACATCGGCAAATGGGGCCCGGCCGGAATGACAATTGAAGATGGCATGTTCCTGGCTTGTGATGCAAATGTAAAAAGTAAAGTTGTAGCCAGAAAGAACCTTTCATCAGCCGTACTAGGTGGAGAAGGTCTGTTTAATCTGAGTTTGCAGGGAAATGGTGTAGCTGCACTGGAGTCTAATGTTCCCGAAGATGAATTGATTGAAGTCATATTGGAAAATGATGAACTGAAAATTGATGGAAATCTTGCTGTATGCTGGTCATCCAATCTTGAATTCACCGTAGAAAGATCTACCAAAACACTTGTAGGATCTGCAGTTAGCGGAGAGGGTCTGGTAAATGTTTATCGGGGAACAGGACGAGTACTGATGTGTCCGGTCGCACCGACAACTTCCTTGTTTGAGTCCACCAACACCATGGCTGCAAAAGCTGCCGCTAAATCCAGCAATACATTTGGAAAATAAGCGTAAAACACATTCTCACGTAAACAACAAACGCCGATATAGGATTATAAAAATCCTGCATCGGCGTTATTGATTGTAACACGACTCATCAGAAGTAACGAGAATGCAACGCACAATTATTCAATTTGAACACTCTTCTTGTATTTTCTTCAGTAATCCTTACAACATCTTTCACCATCATGCATTTCAATTCCGCAATCTTTTCCGCAATATTCGGAAGAATCAAACTCGTATTTCGTGCCTTCGCCCACTTTTTGCCAGTGACATCATCTGGTCTTTCTGGCTTAACATATGGGCCGTCGGTCTCAAGAAGCAGATATTCTATTGGAGTTGCAATCACCGTCTCTTCCAACCGTTTTCTGTACTCAGGCTTCATAAGTAGCGTTCCTCCGATTCCAAGGCTTAGCCCAAACTCTTTCGTATATATCCTAGCGATATCCGCTCCGCCGCAGAAGCAATGATAGACACCACCATGAAGTTTTTTCCGATTCCTGCGAAGAATTTTGACAGCATCTTCATCAGCCTGCCTAATATGCAGAATTAGCGGAAGGCCCAGTTTATCTGCCAGATTGATTTGCCATTGAAACCAGACTTTCTGCTTTAGGCGATGCTGATCTTTTCTTTCATAGTGATAATCAAGCCCCGTTTCACCAATTGCAATGATTCCATCTCCCTCAGAGAATTTCCTGACCTTTTTGAAATCCCGAAGTTTTGAGTTAATACATCGAGTAGGATGATTACCTACCGCCGGATAAATGAAGCCATCGCTTTCTTTACTCAGATTTATAAGCAGTTCATTTGAATCAACATCAATTGCTGGTTCTATGCAACATGATACACCGCGGCTTTTCATCTCTTCAATCAATGCCTCTCGCCGCCCATCTGCAGCTATTGTGAGTTCTTTCCCATCATAATCGATATATGGAAAAGTTTGGTTATAGCATTTACAAGATAAATGGATATGTGAATCAATCATATTATCATACCGCCTTTCATCTCCTTCTTTAACATCTATTTTTAATCAATTCTCCTGTATGCAGTTCTCTTATACTGTCA
>ENA-OPCV01002755-OPCV01002755.1-human-gut-metagenome-genome-assembly--contig:-NODE-2755-length-10572-cov-1.803746_pt1 | contig 10572 bp, 6 predicted proteins | sample MGYA00241257_ERZ501494 | MGnify/ENA primary metagenome ERZ501494 (study PRJEB25962, sample SAMEA2042618) | human gut metagenome | biome: human gut; feature: human-associated habitat; material: faeces...
ACTGCAAAAAATTGCTGATGCAGAACCGGCTGAACCGGAAGAAGAGATCTTCGATATGGAAGAAGCGGAAGACTTCCTGGAGGATTCACCTGCTGAGGATTGGGAAGATGATACAGAATCCTTTGAAGAAGCGGATGCAGAGGAGCTGAGTTTTGAAGAGATTTTATCTGACTGGGATTCGGAAGAAGCAGAGGCGTTGCTTGAGGATGCCGAGGAAGAAGTATATGATGAGTCGGTAGAAGAAACGTACGAGGAAGAACCGGACGAAGACGAAGCAGAAGATATATTAGAAGATGCCGAGGAAGAGCCGATTGAAGAATCAGCAGAAGATGTCGTTGAGGCGGATGCTGAGGAAATATACGAAGAAGAGCCGGAAGACGAGGTTACGGAAGATACTCCAATCCTGTCTCCTGATATTCAGCGGCTGATTGATGAAATTGAAGGTGCAGTTCCGGCAGAGGAGTCTTTGCCAGAAGAAAAAGAGATAGAAAAAGCACCGGAAGAACCGCATGAAAATATGGGAGAAGTGACAGAATCTCTCCGTTTAGATGATCTGCCGGAGGAAGACGAAGATTTATTTGAAGATGAAGACTTCTTAGAGTCAGAGGATGAAGAGGATGAGTACGAGTCCTATGAAGACGACGATTCAGAAGAAGATGAGTATGAATCTTACGAAGATGACGATTCAGAAGAAGATGAGTATGAATCTTACGAAGACGACGATTCAGAAGAAGATGAGTATGAATCTTACGAAGACGACGATTCAGAAGATGAATATACATCCTATGATGAAGATGAGTATGAAGATGAAATCTATGATGACGAATATGAAGATGACGATGAAGCTTATTATGAAGAATCGGATGATGATGAGTTAGCAGATGATGAGGAATTCTACTATGAAGACGAAGAAGAACCGGACGAAGAACCGGACGAGGAAGATGCACCTGATTTTGAAGATGAATTCAAGGTAGATCCGAAGCACAGTGAAGAGCCGGATGATCGGGAGATTCCGGACGAAGATGATGGAATTGATATCATGTCGGCTACGACACCGTTGAGCAGAAAGGAAACTGCAAAGCTGATCGCTACAGGTAAGACTTCTCCGTTGCCACTGGATGAAATTTCAGATGCATTATCCATGGATACAGGATTTGTAGTACATGGAAGATATGATCTGGAAACTCAGAGCGGAATCGGTACAAGAGCCGGCCTGACAGAAGAACAGAAGAAATTATTCTCTTATTTTGTTCCTGTGCGTGGCATGAGCGAACAGTTAGTAGATGTTCTGGAGCAGGATAAGAACTGTACAAACCGGAAGGGAACGTCGAAGACAGGAAATCTCCTGATTATTGGAGATAAAGGAAATGGCAAGACTGTTCTTGCAGTAGATGTAGTTAAAGCAATCCAGAAGCAGAGAGAGATCCGTCAGGGTAAGGTAGCAATCGTGACAGGAGAGTCCCTGAATAAGAAAAAGATCGGAGATATTTTCGATAAATTATACGGTGGTGCTTTGATCATTGAAAAAGCAGGAAAGATGAATGAAAAGACAGTCGCCAAGCTGAACAGGGCAATGGAGCGTGATACAGGAGAACTTCTGATCGTGCTTGAGGAACAGAGAAAGCCGTTAGATCGTCTGCTTTCCTCCAACCGTGAGTTCAGGAGAAAGTTTACTTCCCGTCTGGAAGTGCCGATCTTCATTAATGATGAGTTAGTAACATTTGGTCAGACTTATGCCCAGGAGAATGGTTACAAGATTGATGAAATGGGTATTCTTGCTCTTTACAGTTGCATTGATTCTCTTCAGAGAGAAGATCATTCAGTAACTGTTGCGGAAGTAAAAGAAGTAATGGATAAGGCAATCGCACATTCACAGAAAGCTTCAGCCAAGAAGCTGGTGAAGAGAGTATTCGGAAGAAATACAGATTCGTCGGACAGAATTATTCTTTCCGAACGAGATTTCAACATTTAACGACAAAATTTAGTCAGAATTAATAGACAGTCTTGGGAAAGGCTGTCTATTTTTGTGCAAAAATATGTTTTCTCTTTCTTTTTTCAGGTACATCAAGTATAATGATGCTATGATGTTGGGAGCAAAATCCCAAGCAATGAAAGAATTCGAGCAGTGAGGTGGATTTATGGTTACAAAGAAGAAGGCAGTGAAAAAACTGCAGCCTTATGAGATAGGAGAACTGGATCACTACCTTTTCGGGCAGGGGAATCATTATGAGATTTATAAGAAGCTTGGTGCACATGAAGTGACAGCAGGCAAAAAGGGTGTTTATTTCGCAGTATGGGCTCCACATGCAAAGAGTGTTTCAGTGATCGGAGAGTTTAATGGATGGGATGCTGCAGCGGACAGGATGGAGCGGCGGGAGCCATTAGGAATCTATACAGTTTTTGTACCGGAAGCGAAAGACGGACAGATGTACAAATACTGTATTGAGACAGAGAGCGGAGAGCTGATCTATAAGGCAGATCCATTTGCCAATTATGCAGAGCTTCGGCCGGGAACTGCTTCCAGGATTACGGACGTTTCTCATTTAAAATGGACGGATGACCGTTGGATGGAAAGCAGAAAAAAATGGGATAATAAAGAAAATCCGTTATCCATCTATGAAGTGCATATGGGTTCCTGGATGAGGCATCCGGGAAGGGAAGATGAGGGATTTTATACTTATCGTGAATTTGCAGAAGCGATTACAAAATATGTGAAAAAGATGGGGTATACGCATGTAGAACTGATGGGAATCGCGGAGCATCCATTTGATGGCTCATGGGGATATCAGGTAACCGGTTATTATGCACCGACTTCCAGATATGGAACACCGGAAGATTTTGCTTATATGATCAATTATCTGCACCGGAATGGGATTGGTGTGATTCTTGACTGGGTTCCGGCACATTTCCCGAAGGATGCTCACGGACTGGCTGATTTTGACGGAACACCGACTTTTGAGTATGCAGATCCGAGAAAGGGAGAGCATCCTGACTGGGGAACGAAGATCTTTGATTATGAAAAGCCGCAGGTACGGAATTTCCTGATTGCAAATGCATTGTTCTGGATCGAGCATTTCCATGTGGACGGACTGCGTGTCGATGCAGTGGCATCCATGCTTTATCTTGATTATGGAAAGCAGGACGGACAGTGGGTCCCAAACAAGTATGGTGGCAATCAGAATCTTGAGGCGATTGAGTTTTTCAAGCATCTTAATTCTGTTGTACTTGGAAGAAATCCGGGGACGATGATGATCGCAGAAGAATCCACTGCATGGCCAAAGGTTACAGGAAACCCGGAGGATGACGGACTGGGATTCAGCCTGAAGTGGAATATGGGATGGATGCATGATTTTACAGAGTATATGAAGTTGGATCCGTATTTCAGGAAAAATGCACATCATATGATGACATTTTCCATGGAGTATGCATATTCGGAGAACTATATCCTTGTTCTTTCGCATGATGAAGTCGTTCATTTGAAATGCTCCATGCTGAATAAGATGCCGGGAGAAGGCTTTGACAAATATGCTAATCTCAAGGCAGCATATGCATTTATGACAGGACATCCGGGAAAGAAGCTTCTGTTTATGGGACAGGAGTTTGCACAACTGCGTGAGTGGAGCGAGGAGAGAGAACTGGACTGGTTCCTTCTTTCAGAAGAACCACATCAGCAGATCCAGAACTGGTACAGAGATCTTCTGCATTTATATAAGAAGAATCCTGCACTGTATGAGCTGGATAATGATCCGGCCGGATTTGAATGGATCAATAAAGATGATATTTTCAGAAGTATCTTCAGTTTTGTCAGACATTCAAAGGGAAAGAAAAAGAATCTTTTGTTTGTGTGCAACTTTACTCCGGTAGCAAGAGAAGATTACCGGGTTGGAGTGCCGACGAAGAGGCAGTGTAAGCTGGTACTGAACAGCGACGAGAAAGAGTATGGAGGTTCTGGAGAAAAGAGAAAAGAGATCTATAAGCCGGTGAAGAAAGAGTGCGACGGTCAGAAATATTCTTTTGCATATCCGCTCCCTGCTTATGGCGTTGCTGTATTTGAATATTAAAAGAATAGTTTCAAGATGGAGAAAACCACCGGATTTTAAAGAGAAGTATCTGAAAATCCGGTGATTTTTAGTTCCATATTAGACAAAAATAAGGAAGAATAGTAACGGTAATGACAAGGAAAAAAAATCTTGTAATGTTATAATAGATTTGTATACTTGCGTGATTTTATTTAATAGTTAAATAAAATTAAATTTTGCAAGGGAGGAAGAATCATGAAAGGAAGAAGAGTCCAAAAGGTACTTGCAGCAGTGCTGGCGGTGGCAATGGTTCTGCCGATGACTGCAATACCGGCAAAGGCTGAGGAAGCGGAAGAAGTTACATATAAGCTTTATCCGAATCCTCAGGAAATGACGTATCAGGATGGAAGCTACATCCTGAAAAAGAATGTCAATGTCATTTATGATGAGGATATTGACGATGCAACAAAAGCACGACTTGAAGAGACTGCAGAACTGAAAGGTCTGAATGTGACAGAATCAGATGCAGAAAAGAGTGGTGCAACGAACATTTATGTAGGAGTTTACGGATCGGACGGAACAGTAGATGATCAGATCGTAGATGGATATCATGTAGATACTTCATTATTTGATCATACCGATTCCTATTTCCTGAAAAGTGACAACAATACGATTGCTGTATTGGGAAAAGATACAGATGCAAGTTTTTATGGACTGACGACACTGTATCATGTACTTGCACAGACAGAGAGCCTGTCGATCAGAAATTTTACGATTGAAGATTATGCAGATGTTGTAAGCCGTGGATTTATTGAAGGATATTATGGAAATCCATGGTCTACAGAGGATCGTGTGAATCTGATGACATGGGGGGGATACTATAAGTTAAATGCTTATTTCTATGCACCAAAGGATGATCCGAAACACAGAACGAAATGGAATGAACTCTATACAGATGAAGAGTTAGAGAGTAAGATCAGACCACTTGCAGAAGCTGGAAATGCTTCCAAGTGCAGATTTGTGTATGCCCTGCATCCATTTCCGAGTGGAAATAACTTCCGCTTTGATACAGATGCACACTATAATGAAGATCTTGCAAAATTGAAAGCAAAGTTTAAGCAGGTAATTGATGCAGGAGTACGTCAGATTGCGATTCTTGCGGATGACTTTGTAAATCCGGGAGCAGCAAATGAAGTAAGACTTCTGAACGATATGAGTACCTGGCTGGCAGAGGTGAAGCAGGAATACCCTGATATGAAGATGACACTTCCGTTCGTTCCGTATGATTATATGGGAAATGGAAGTTCCAGTGAACTTCAGGCCCTGAAGAGTGTACCGGAAAATGTACAGATCGTTATGACCGGTGGACGTGTCTGGGGTGAGGTTACAAATAATTTTACTACTACATTTACAAATAATGTAGGAAGAGGTCCTTTCATGTGGATCAACTGGCCTTGTTCAGATAACTCACATAAGCATCTGATCATGGGTGGTAACAGCACATTCCTTCATGGTGGTGTTGATGCGTCTAAGATTCAGGGAATCATGCTGAACCCGATGCAGCAGTCAGAGCCAAGTAAAGTAGCTATTTTTGCAAATGCATCCTATGCATGGAATATCTGGGATACAGATGCCGATGCAGATCAGACATGGGAAGACGCATTTTCATTTGTAGATCATAATTCGGCAGTAGAGACAGAAGCAAGTGATGCACTCAGAGAGTTGTCCAAGCATATGATCAATCAGAATATGGACAGCCGTGTAACTGAGCTTCAGGAGTCAGTAGAACTGAAGGAAAAACTCAACGCATTTAAAGATAAACTGGAAACGGAAACGGTCACAGAAGCAGATGTGGATGATCTGATCCAGGAATTCCAGACACTTCAGGATGCAGCAGCATTGTATAAAGAATCAGGTAATGAGGCAATCAGAAATCAGATTGTTTACTGGCTGGATTGCTGGAAAGATACAACAGATGCAGCGATTGCATACCTGAATGGAGTAAAGAGTTCTCTGAACGGAGATGTATCCGCAGTTGTGGAATACAATACAGAAGGAGAAACGGCATTCGCACAGTCCAAGACGCATGATTTCCTGTATGTAAATTATCAGGAAGTCGCAGAAGTCGGAGTACAGCATATTGTTCCGTTTATTAAAAAACTGGCTGAATATGTATCAGGCAAAGCTGAACTTGCCCTGAATCCGGACAAAGTGATCCGTAAATACATCACAAGCCGTACAGACACACCGACAGGCTCTGTGGATAACTTATTTGACGGAGATGACAGCACAAGTGCGATTTATAAGACACCGAATAAGATTACAACAGGTACCTATATCGGAGTAAGTTACAGCAAGGCAATCAAGATCAATGATATCATCGAAGCAAGAAATCACTTCCTTGCTGTCGATATGGTTTTGAGTAATGCCATGAAGCCACTGAACCAGACACTCATTCATCAGATCCAGATGCAGCTGCACAGCAACAACTGCCGCCATAAGCGTCATGCTCCTATTCCTTACGGATATCGTAAATCATCCACCGCACCTAAGTTTGGCAAAACCACACCGCCTTCAGGAAGAAGTTGCAGATAAAATGAAAGCGCTGCTTACAGAGTACAACGGAAAAGAAGAAAAGACTTTTGAGGATATTCTGGATTTCCATGTGAAGTTTGAACGCATCCGCCCATTTGAAGATTGTAACGGCCGCGTTGGCCGACTTCTCATGCTCAAAGAATGTCTCCGACATAGTGTTACTCCCTTTATTATCGACGACAAGCGCCGCACCGGATATCTGGAAGGCATCCGCTGTTGGGACAAGGATCGCAGCGTCTTTATGGATGTCTGCATGGAGGCTCAGATGCGCTTTGAGGCCAAGATTGCCCTGCAGGGGCTGCTGGAGTGTCATTCGCAGCACTTGCTAGCATATCACAAAGAGAGCGGCAGATAACTTTCTTTTACAAGCATCGCAACAGTATCACCACAGAGAACTAACTTCCTGAAAAACAGCTTGACTGCTGGAGGTAGGACTTCAGAATATATCTTGCTCCCATTACATGTGTACTATGGGGCCATATTTTCGATTCCTTGAAACTTCTTATTTGTTTTGATATATTAAATTACAGGAATCGGTAAACATTTCCCAAACAAGGAACGGACCATCATCAACGATGGTCCGTTCCTTTATTAATGAGCCACTCTCTTGCTTTGAAATTTCTTAAGCTCAATCCAAAACGGAGACGGATCTTTATCAAACCATTTTCCATATTTGTTTGGCAAGCGCAAAGAACGTACGAGAACACACGCTTTTCTTGCTCTGCTAACTGCAACGAAACAGAGTCTTCGTGCCTCGGCTATTTTTCGAGAGGTGTTATCATAAAAGTTCGGAAAACTATCCTTCTCCATTCCTAACATGATGATAACATCAAACTCAAGGCCTTTGGAACTATGCCGGGTCGATAGAACCACTTGATTATCTGGAATGCCCAATCGAGCAAGAAAAGCCAAGGAAATCGTTCCATTCTGTGGCTCCTCAGTTTTTAGCAACTTCTCATAGTTATCCAATTCGTCAGGGTATCTATCCGAATCTTGGAACAACAGCACAATACCCAATCTTGAATCAATGTACTTTAACCACGAAACCATATCGTCCTTATATGGCACGCCCTCTGTTAATGTCTTAAACAGTAAGCGTTTTAAAGTAAGTGCCTCTGAATCCCCAATTAGATGCTTGTGTGATACAAATTTCCGCCACGTCATAACAATTTCATCAAAGGACGTGCTATTTTTGTCCAAAGTCCATTTTGCACAAGATTGAAGCCAAACAACAAACTCTGTTGTCCTAAATTTCTGCTTAGAGCAATAGGTTGGAATATGATGAGCTAGGCAGACTTTTGATAATGCATCTATTTGCGCATTATTCCCCATCAACACTGCTATTTCGTGATATGGAACACCTTTTTCATGGTATTTTTTCACTTGCTCCACCACTACGTTGTATTGTTCCTCCATACCAGAAGCGCACTCCACAAACTGCAGTTCAGCACGATAATCATGAAGTTTTCCACAAGCAATATATCCACGAGAGCTTTCCAATATATACTCAGAGGCATCCACTATGGTTTGCGCGCTCCGGTAGTTGTTTTTAAGATAAATACATGAAACGTCTTCCCGCTGGCTCAATTCAACGAGATAATCCGGTGCCGCTCCTTGAAAATCATAAATAGACTGATCCGCGTCGCCAACCGCAAACACTTTTACTTCAGTCATATCAAGCAATGTCAAAATTAGTTCGTGGAGTGGTTTCCCCAAATCCTGATACTCATCGACAATTATCCAAGGATACCTTGCCTGAATAGCTTTTCTCACATACGGTTCATAAAGGAGTTTCGTTGCATCAACATTCATTGTCCTCAGCGATACACTGAACTCATTGGAGCCAAATGCAATCATGTCATTGAGCAAATTATGCAGCCTTGTTTCCAAATTGCTAACTTGTCCAATATGTAATGTGTCAGCGCCTTTCTCGTCTAATGCCTTCGATATTTCCGCAAGGACATCCTTACTAATTGAGTATTTTTGCTTGATAATTTGCGTTAACGGCGAAGTCCGAGCACTCCTCATTTCTGCTTCTACATCTCGAATTGCTTTAATAACCCGGATATTTAACATCTTCCTATCTTCATAGGTAAATGTTCTTGTTTCATCATCACCCTTATAGATAACATAACTGTAATCCGGTTTCTCAGCATCCTTTTTGAAAAACTTATAGGTTATTTTTAACGCCTCTTCGCCGTCGCATACGACAGATGCATCGGCCAACTGTGCAAACAGATTTTTATTATCTTCAAAGTTCTTTAAGTATACCTCAATCAAAATATGACACCCTGTGTCCATAGGATTTTTAAGGCCATCCCAGAAGTCGGACTCTTCCAACATACGGTCACGTTCTGAAAGTGTTGGATCAAGAATAAGCTGGAGAGCATACAGAAGGTTGCTCTTTCCCACCGCATTCTCACCGATTATCACCTGTTTTTCACCTAAAGCAAAATCAACCGAATGGAAATTTCTAAAATTCTCAATGTGAATACGAGAAATATATGGCTGAGTTTTCACCTTTTTCACCTCTTGCCGTACATCCATCTTTGCTCCCTCTTTTCTGACTATTCTCCAATTTCTAATCCCAAGTGAAGTGTCAATTACATAGGATTTTCTGCACTTCTCACAGAGCAAGTACATATCGTGCGCTCTAAAGCCAGGAATGTTATCGTGTTCTTCTACTATTCTACCATTTCCACAAGGGCACTCGTATTCATAATACTCTGTAGTCCCCTCTCCAGCTCCATACCCAGAATGATCTTCTGCTTTTTGTGAAACCAGCTTTGTCCGCATTATTATCACCCTCAAAAGAAAAACCGCACGGAATCACCGTACGGTCAACTTTGTAGGCACAAAGCCCACCGTTATCTAATTATACTACAACTGACATTTGAATGAAACTACACCTAAGAAGCAACTGCAATTACTACTTTATCTCTTGTTCCAAATCATCAAATAGTCCGCTGTTAAAAAACTCTCTGATACTGATTTCCAATCCGTCGCAAAGCTTCTTTAAAGATACAACGCCCGGATTTTTACTCTTCTCGTTCAACATGCTGTAAATCGTTGATGGAGAAACTCCAGACACAGTTGCCAACGCATTGACAGCCATGTTTCGTTCTTCACACAGCTCAAGAATGCGCTTTGCTACAGCTTCTTTTGTATTCAATTCGCATCCCCTCCCTGCGATATATCGTGATTTAAGTTTAACCAAATCTGCGATAAATCGTGTGGGGCATATCGCAAATTTGCGCAAATCGCGTTATAATTACGATATATCCCACAAAGGAGATGCATATATGTCAGCATGTACTTTCTTCGGACATCGTGATTGTCCGAGTTCAATTAAGCCTAAACTACGTGAGGTTCTGATTGATCTAATTGAGAACCACTCTGTTGATATGTTTTATGTTGGCCAACAAGGAGCATTTGATGGCATTGTACGCTCCGTTCTGAAAGAATTGGTATCGCTATACCCCCACATCAATTATGCTGTCGTTTTGGAGCGGATGCCGCCAAAACGCGACGAGTTTGATACCCGCGATTACTCCGACACTATGCTCCCAGAGGGCATTGAGACTGTTCATCCCCGCTTCGCCATCTCTTGGCGCAATAAGTGGATGATCAAACAGTCTGACTATGTCGTGACCTATGTCACTCACTCGTGGGGAGGCGCAGCACAGTTTGCCGAACTGGCAGAAAAACAGAAGAAAACCGTGATCAACGTAACCGTCAAAGCTGACGGCGTATAGACGCCTATGAGATAATCACAGGGGACTTTCTTGGCAACGAGATCGCAGAAACTCCCCTGTTCTTTTGCTGGTTCCTATCCGAGATGGAACTGTTTGGTTTTTCGCCATCGTGTACTACTTAGAGGAATATCGATAACAGCGGCTGGAGCACGAGGAGAGAAAGCTCCTGCGTTATAGCCGACTGCCTGTTGGCCAAAAAATGA
>ENA-OPCV01002758-OPCV01002758.1-human-gut-metagenome-genome-assembly--contig:-NODE-2758-length-10569-cov-2.226080_pt1 | contig 10569 bp, 8 predicted proteins | sample MGYA00241257_ERZ501494 | MGnify/ENA primary metagenome ERZ501494 (study PRJEB25962, sample SAMEA2042618) | human gut metagenome | biome: human gut; feature: human-associated habitat; material: faeces...
GCTCTGCTTGTGGATGGACACGCCAAAACCGCGGGTGATAAAGCCCACGATGGGGTCGCCGGGCAGCGGACTGCAGCACTTGGCGAACTTGATGGGGGTGTTGTCGAAGCCCTCCACCACCACACCGTCGGTGGCGTGCACCTTGCTCAGGTCCACCTTGGGCAGGTCTTCCCCGGCCTTTTCCTCCGAAGCTTTCAGCTTCTGCCACTCCTCCTTGAGCTTGGGCAGGCAGTTGGCAATGGTCATGCCGCCGTAGCCGATGGCGGCATACAGATCGTCGAGCGAGGTGAAGGCCAGCCGCTTGAGGATCAGCGGCAGGATCTCGTCGCCCATGATGTCGGCCGGGGCGATGCCGTTGGCGCGCAGCTCGCGCTCAAACTGCTCCTTGCCGTGGACGATGTTCTCCTCGCGGCGCTCTTTTTTGAACCACTGCTTGATCTTCGTGCGCGCGGCGCCGCTCTTGGCGAGATTCAGCCAGTCGCGGCTGGGGCCGTGCGCGTTTTTCGAAGTCAGAATTTCGACGATGTCGCCGTTTTTGAGCTGATAGTCGAGCGGGGCGATGCGCCCGTTGACCTTCGCGCCCGTCATGCGGTTGCCGATGGCCGAGTGGATGGAGTAGGCAAAGTCGATGGGCGTCGCGCCGGCGGGGAGGTTCGTCACGTCGCCGCGCGGAGAGAAGACGAAGACCTCGTCGGCGAACATGTCGACCTTGAGCGTGTGGACGAATTCCTCGGCGTCGGTGTTCTCCTGATTTTCAAGCAAACGGCGCACCCATTCGTAGTTGTGCTCGCCTGCGTTGCCGGAGATGCCCTGTTTGTACTTCCAGTGCGCGGCGACACCGTATTCGGCGATCTCGTGCATCTCTTCGGTGCGAATTTGGACCTCGAACGGGATGCCGTCCGCACCGATGACGGTGGTGTGGAGCGACTGGTACATGTTCGGCTTGGGCGTGCCGATATAGTCCTTGAAACGGCCCAGAATGGGACGGTAAAGGTCGTGGATGATGCCGAGCACGTTGTAGCAGTCGGCCACGGTGTCGACGATGACGCGGAACGCGAAGAGGTCGAGCACCTCGTCCATCGTCTTATTCTGCGCGTACATCTTGCGGTAGATGCTGTAGGGATGCTTCATGCGGCCGTAGACCTTGAGATACGGGACGTGCTGCTCCTTCAGGCGCTCTTCGATCTGCGCCTGCACGCGGTCCATAAAGGCCTCGTGCTCGGCCTCCTTGGCCGCGAGCGAGCGGGTGATCTCGTCGTAGCCGACGGGATCCAAATACTTGAGGGACAAATCCTCAAGCTCCCACTTGATGCGCTGCATACCGAGGCGGTGGGCGATGGGCGCGTAAATTTCCATCGTTTCAAGCGACTTCTGCCGCTGCTTTTCCGCCGTCTGGTACTCCATGGTGCGCATGTTGTGCGTCCGGTCGGCCAATTTGATGAGAATGACGCGGATGTCCTTGGCCATCGCCATGAGCATCTTGCGCAGGTTCTCCATCTGCTCTTCTTCCTTGCTGGCGTACTGCACGCGCGTCAGCTTGGAGACGCCCTCGACCAGATCCGCGACCGCGGGGGAGAACTCCTTGGCGATCTCGGCATACGTGGCGGAGGTGTCCTCGATGCAGTCGTGCATGAGGGCGGCCTCGATGGACTCTGAGTCGAGCCGCAGCTCCTCGGCGATGATCTGCGCGACGGCGAGCGGGTGCGTGATAAACGGCGAGCCGTCCTTTCTGAGCTGACCGTTGTGGTGCGTGTCGGCATAGCGGAAGGCCTTGTCGATCTGGGCAAAGTCTGCGCTCGGGTTGTACTGGTGGATCGTCTCGACAAGGTGGTCGTACATACCGAGCACGAGCGCCGCCTGCTCGCCGGTCTCCACGCAGGTGCCGGGCGCGACGATCTGGAGGGGAGCCGAAGCGGTATTCTCTTTTAATGCTTTATCCTGTGCTGTCATATCCGAATCGTCTCCTTTAATTACGAAAGAAAGCTGTGCAGGGCGGAAAGGTAGGGGCTCTTGTCAAGCTCAACCTTTTTTCCGTCCGCCGTCAGGCGGAGCGTGAGGGTCGTGTCCTTGCGCTCGATCGAAAGAAGCCCGCGCTCGGCGAAGACCTGCAAACACATCGCCGTGCGCAGAAACGTCTCCGCGCCGACCATTTCCGAGCTCAAATGCCGCAGCAGCGGCAGCATGGGCTCGCTGACGCCGTCAGGCCCGACCTCGCGCTCCAGAACGCGCCACGCGCGCACGAACTGGTCGCGCGAGGGGAGCGCCCGCGCCGCGTCGCGCGGGGAGAGCGTGCCGCCGCTGATCAGCTCGCGGCAGAGGGAAAGCGCCTCATTCTCGCGCCCGCTGGGGTCGAGCGAGGGGCGCAGGTCGATGAGCTGGAGCTGGATGGAGCGCTGGGAGCGGAACTCGTTCACCTGCAGATAGAACGCCGCGTCCACACGCATACCCGCGCACACGCCGCACTCGTCGGCGGTGACGGAGAAGAAAATGCCGTCGAAATTCACGCGGCTTTTCTGTAGTTTCAGCTTTAAGTGCCGGTTCTGGCCCACGCCCTGCACGCTCTCGAGCGTTGCGCCGCGCAGGCAGAAGACGGGGCGGTTGTTGCCCGCGCCGTAGGGCTCGAGGAGCGAAAGTGCCTCGACCTCCTCAAGCGTGATGAGCGAGGGGTGCTGCAAGTCGACGTCGACGTCGAGCATCGACACCGGCGGATGCTCGCCCGTGTGGGCGCGCACATACTGGTTCATCCGCGTGCGGAACGCGGGGATGTTGCGCTCTTCGATCGTAAAGCCCGCGGCGAGCTCGTGTCCGCCGAAGCTCACAAGAAGGTCGGAGCACGCTTCGAGCGCATTGAAGAGGTTAAAGCCGCCGTAGCTGCGGCACGAGCCCTTACCCGACCCGCCGGAGAGGTGGATCATAAAGCTCGGGCAGGAGAATTTTTCGGAAAGTCTCGACGCCACAATGCCCACGACGCCTTGATGCCAGTCCTCGCTGGACAACACGAGCGCACTGCGCTCGCTCTCGGGAAGGTCCTCCATCTGCTCGATGGCGCGGCGGAAAATGTCCTGCTCCACGCTCTGGCGCTCGCGGTTGAGCTCGCACAGCTCGCGCGCGAGCTTTTCCGCGCGGACGGGATCGTCGGTGAGCAACAATTCCGCGGCCAACTCGGCGCGGCCCATGCGGCCCGCGGCGTTGATGCGCGGGGCGAGCACAAAGCCGATCTGGATCGACGAGATGGGGCGCGACGTGAGCCCCGCCTCGCGCAGCAGCGCGTGCAGCCCCGTAAAGTCGCTGCGGTCGATGCTCTCAAGCCCGCACTGCACGATGGTGCGGTTCTCGCCCTCCATGCGCATGACGTCGGCGATCGTGCCGATGGCGGCAAGCGTGCAGTAGCGCGCAAACAGCGCATCCTCGCGCCCCTCGCCAAGGGCCAAAACGAGCTTGAGCGCGACGCCCACACCCGCCAAGTGCTTGAAGGGATACGGGCAGTCGGGCCGGTGGGGGTCAACGACGGCCACGGCGGCGGGGAGCTGCTCCTTGCACTCGTGGTGGTCGGTGATGACAAGATCGACGCCGAGCGTCGCGGCGTAGGCCGTCTCGTCCACGCCCGTGATGCCGCAGTCGACCGTAACGATCAGCGTCACGCCGGACTCGGAGAGTGCGCGGATGGCGTCACAGCCGAGGCCGTAGCCCTCCTCGATGCGGCGGGGAATGTGCATCGTCACATCCGCCCCGCGCGAGCGGAGATAATCGGTCAGAAGGCAGGTCGAGGTGATACCGTCCACGTCGTAGTCGCCGAAGACCGCCAGCTTTTCGCCGTTTTCAAGCGCCTTCGAGATGCGCGCGACGGCCTTGTCCATGTCCTTCATCAAAAACGGGGAGTGAGCGAGCGTCTTCTCGCGCTCGAGCGCTTCGGCGGCCTGCTCGCTCGTGGTGACGCCGCGCGCGGCCAGCACCGACGAGACAAGATAGGGGTATCCCGCGTCCATCAGCGTCTTGATGGCATCCTCCGGCGCGGCGGGGATCTGCCAGTGCTCGTACTTCATGTTTCGGCTCACCTTCTTTCTTTTGAGAACTTTTGGACATACTATCTCAGGCAATACTGCCTCATCATATTAATACAATCTATTATTTTAACAAAGACCACCGCAAAGGTAAAGAGAAAATTTGACTATCCACGCGACTTTGTGCTACAATACGGCAGAAAGACCACCCAAAAGGGGGAAAATACCAATGAAACAGATCGCAACGCGCCTGACGGCGCTTCTTCTTGCGCTCGTGATGACCACGACGCTCGCGCTTGCCGCCAACAAATCCGGCTATTCCGACGTGCCGGACAAGAACTGGGCGAGCCAAAGCATCGCGCAGTGCAAGCAGTACAACTTATTGCAGGGCATCGGAAACGGCAAGTTCGGCCTCGGACAGAAGATGACGCGCGCGGCCTATGCCGCGGCGCTCTGCCGCCTGATGGGCTGGAAGACCGTAACGCCCGAAAAGGGCAGCTATACCGACAATCAGGATGCGAAAAAGTGGTATTATAGCGCCATTGAGACCGCGAGCGCGCACGACGTGTTCTCCGGCCACAGCACGACCTGCCGACCGAACGACCCCATCACGCGTGAGGAGATGGCCGCGATGACCGTCCGCGCACTGGGGTACAGCACGCTTTCCGGCACGGTGCAGGATGAGTGCCCGTTCACCGATGTTTCGACGAATCCCGGCTATATCACGCTCGCCTGGCGCATGGGCCTTGTGGTGGGTATGAACTTAACGACGTTCGCGCCGAAAAACGACACGACGCGCGAGCAGGCCGCGGCGGTGCTGCTGCGCGCCTACAACGGCCTCAAGGCCAAAGTCAGCGTGACGAGCGTGAGCGCGGCGCCCTCCGGCGCGGTGCCGGCGGAGAGCCTGACGGGCACGAGCGGTGCGGTGCCGCTGTCCCCGCGCGCAGCGGGGGAGCAGGTCTACGACGCGGCGGTCAAGGCCGGCAAGGGCGGCAGCGTGGTCATCAACGCCGTCCCCGCGGCGCAGAGCGTGAAAGGCGGCAAGGTGGGCGCGCTGCGCGAGCTGACGCAGGACGAGCTGAGCGCGTATTTGAACGACAGCGCCGTGCAGAAATCGCGCTCGAACCGCTTCGACAGCTCGTACCTTCTCTGTAAGGAAAAGGACGGCTCCACGATCTGCGTCTGGTACGAGAGCGAGGCGGACATCGCTGAAAAGACCGGGCTCTGCGCGCTGCTCGGCATCAAGAACGTCTACGTGCTGAAGTAAAACAAAAAATGACAGAGGGATATCTCATGCGAGATATCCCTCTTTTTTGCTGCGTTCAGAAGTTGTCGTTCCAGGAGTCGAAGTGCGGCGGCTCGTTTACCTGCGGCGCGGTGGCGAGCTGGTAGAAGCGGCAGGTCGAAAGGTTCAGATACGGCGTCAGGTAGACGTCCACGACCGCCGAGAGCACGCCGTAGATCAGAGCACCGAGCACCGCACCGGAGAGCGAGTCGGGCAGGTAGCTGATGATGACGTATTCGTAGAGCAGCGCGATAAGCACCGCGGCGATCTGATAGCCGATGAAGCTGAGCTGGAGCAGGAAAAGCTGCATCTTATAGCCATTTGTCTGCCGCTTGCTCAGGTTCAATGCCTCCATCACGCCGAGCTCGGGATTTTCGCACAGGTTCAGCATGGCGAACGAGTAGCGGTAGGCCGCGATGATGCCGGGGATGACGAAAAGCATCGACCACAGGAAGATGAAAACGCCCTCGACGATGGAAAGCAGGATGACCTTCCCGGCAAAGGGGAACGCGTCAAAAAGGCTCTCATACGGCATTTCCTCACGGCGCAGGATGCCGAAGCAGTAGCAGTAATACCCTGCGTTCAGAACGAGCGCGACGAGACCGACGAGGATGCTCACAAAGCTGAACGAGAGCACTGTGAAGCCGCCGGCAGAGTCGATCATATAGCTCACGCCCGAGTTGATCATATCGAGCACAAGGGTGATGAGAAGATAGAAAAGCGTCATCCGGAAGGGATTGACCTCACCGGTGCGCAGCAGTGAGCGCGATTCTGCCTTGATCGCGCCGGTATCGAGCTGCATGGGCATAAAAAAGCTCCTTTCTTGCCGGAACGGGGAAAAACGGACGGCAAAGTGCGGAAAATGCACAAAATTCATAAAAATAGTAATACATAATTATAGCATCGCGTCCGGGACACGTCAAGAAGCGGAAAAATGGGTGATTCCCTCCGCGGGCCGCCGAAAGGAAAATTGTTTGGCAAAATGCTGTTTTTGCGAAAAAATGACGGCGAAATCTGATAAATTATGTAGGAAAATGATGGTCATGAAGAATATTTTCTGGACAAGAGAAAAGAAAGGGGATATAATCTATCCGATTATGGAGCAGTGTTTCCGCTGCTCTGGCAGTATAAAGATGAGGTGAAGACTATGGCACAAGCTTTCTTTGGCGGCGTTCATCCCAATGATATGAAGGCTGCTACCAATGAAAAGGCCATCGAGCAGTTACAAGCCCCTGCTCAGGTGGTGATCCCCATGTCGATGCACTTCGGCGCACCCTGCACCCCGACGGTCTCCAAGGGCGACTATGTCAAGCTTGGACAGAAGATCGGCGAATTCAAAGGTCTCGGCGCTCCCATTCACGCAAGCGTATCCGGTACGGTCGCTGCGGTGGAGCCCCGTCCCTATTCCATGGGCGGCAAGGTCATGTCCGTTGTCATCGACAATGACTTCAAGGACGACTTGAGCGAGGAAGTCCATGCTCCGGCCGATCCCGACGCGCTGAGCGTGGAGGAAATGGTCGAAATGGTCAAGCAGGCCGGTATCGTCGGTATGGGCGGCGCAACGTTCCCCACGCACACGAAGATCTCCAGCGGCATCGGCAAGGTCGATACCGTCATCATCAACGGCGCGGAGTGCGAGCCCTACATCACCGGCGACCACCGCACCATGCTGGAGCGTCCGGAGCAGGTGGTCAAGGGCGCTACGCTGCTGGCCAAGTGCTTCGGCGTGGAGCACGTGTACATCGGCATCGAGGCCAACAAGCAGAATGCGGCCGACGTGCTCAACAAGACCATCGCTGAGCTGAACGCTCCCGTGGTGGTGGAGGTCCTGCACACCCGGTATCCCCAGGGCGCTGAGAAGCAGCTGTGTCAGGCTGTCTCCGGCCGTCAGGTCCCCTCCGGCAAGCTGCCCGCCGACGCAGGCTGCTGCATCTTCAACCTGAACACCACCTGCGCCATCTACCGCGCGGTGTATACCGGTATGCCCGTGGTGAACAAGGTGGTCACCGTGTCCGGCTCCGGCGTCATCGAGCCCAAGAACATCGAGTGCCCCATCGGCACCCCCATCTCCAAGCTGTTCGACGCCTGCGGCGGCCTGCGGGAGGATACCTACAAGCTGATCATGGGCGGCCCCATGATGGGTCTGGCCCAGTACAATGTGGATGTCACCGTGGGTAAGGGCACCGGCGCCATGCTGGCCTTTGCCGGCAAGGAGGAGCAGTACGAGGAGCATCCCCAGTGCATCCGCTGCGGCAAGTGCGTGGGCGTTTGCCCCATGCGTCTGGAGCCTGTGTTCATGTACAAGTACCTGATGAAGGGCGATGTGGACACTTGGCAGAACACCCTCCACGGCATGGACTGCATCGAGTGCGGCGCCTGCACCTATATCTGTCCTGCCCGTCTGCCTCTGATCCATGCCTTCCGCATGGGCAAGCAGAAGGTCAATAATGCGAGAATGGCCGCCAAGGCCAAGGCGGAGGCCGAGAAGGCCGCTGCCGAGAAGAAGGAGGCGTAAGCAATGACGGATTACAAAAATTTGAAGCTGATCGCATCCTCCTCTCCCCATATCCGCTCCAAGGATAACACCCGGAGCATCATGCTGGATGTCATCATCGCCCTGCTGCCCGCTCTGGTCATGAGCATCTATGTGTTCGGCGTGCGGGCCCTCACCATGGTGCTGGTGTCCGTGGCCGCTTGCGTGTTCTGGGAGTGGGCCTATCGCAAGCTCCTGAAGAAGCCCCAGTCCATCGGTGATCTGTCCGCTGTGGTCACCGGTATCCTGCTGGCCTTTGTCTGCCCCCCCACCACACCGGTGTGGATGCTGATCATCGGCGGCTTCTTCTCCATCGTGGTGGTCAAGCAGCTCTACGGCGGCATCGGCTGCAACTTCGTCAACCCCGCTCTGGTGGGCCGTGCCATGCTGCTGGCCAGCTATGCCAGCGCCATGACCCATTGGGTGGGCTTCGGCTCCAAGCTGCCTCTGGTGGGCTCCACCGCCGACGTGGTGACCAGCTCCACCCCCATGGCTGTGATGAAGGGCATCTTCTCCGCCGAGACGGCTGAGGATGCACTGGCGGCGGTCAATGACCTGACCTCCACCTTCTCCATCAGCGATATGTTCATCGGCCGCATCGGCGGCTCTCTGGGTGAGACCTCTGCTCTGGCCCTGCTGCTGGGCTTTGTGTATCTGCTGCTGCGTAGGGTCATCAACTGGCAGATCCCCGTGTGCTACATCGGCACCGTGGCGGTGCTGACCCTGATCTCCGCTCCCGCCGGTATGAGCGCTGTGGACTTCATGCTCTACAACGTCTTTGGCGGCGGCCTGATGCTGGGCGCCATCTTTATGGCCACCGACTATGCCACCTCCCCTGTGACCAAGCTGGGGCAGGCCATCTTCGGCGTGGGCTGCGGCCTTATCACCTGCTTCATCCGCCGGTTCGGCTCCTATCCCGAGGGTGTGTGCTACTCCATCCTCATTATGAACTGCACCACCTGGCTGCTGGATAAGTACATCCGGCCCACCATCTACGGTGCCATCAAGAAAGACAAGAAGGAGGCGGCTGCAAAATGAAGATCTCCGGTAAGTTTATTCTGAAGGTCGCCGGTACGCTGACCATCATCTCTCTGGTGGTGGCTCTGCTGCTGGGTCTGGTCAACGGCGTCACCGCCGACAAGATCGCCGCCATGAACGCCGCCGCTACTCAGACGGCTCTGGAGGCCGTCACCGAGGCCGGCAGTACATACGACGAGATCACCTCCATTCCTCAGGAGGTCATGGACGCCGCCAAGGAAATGGGCGGTACGCTGGAGGAGATGTACACGGTCACCTTCGACGGCCAGCCTGCCGGCTACGCTGTGAAGCTGACGGCCAGCGGCTCTCAGGGCCTCATCGAGATGGTCATCGGTGTAGATGCCGAGCAGAAGATCACCGGTATCTCCGTGGTGAGTCACTCCGAGACCTCCGGTATCGGCACCAAGGTGTGCGGCAATATGCCCAATGACGACGGTGTACCCGTTCTGGACCAGTTCGTTGGCATGAGCGGCGCAGGCACTCTGAAGGTGGGCAAAACCGTCACCGCCATCTCCGGCGCCACCGTTTCCACCAAGGGCGTGACCAAGGGCGCCAACGCAGCGCTGGCCGCTGTGGCCGCTCTGGGTTAAGAGAGGAGGAGCTGAGATATGAATTTCGGTAAGCAATTCAAAGAGGGTCTGATCACTCAGAACCCCGTTCTGGTACAGCTGCTGGGTATGTGCTCCACCATGGCCATCACCACCTCGTTCTTCAACGGTCTGGGTATGGGCGTGTCGGTGCTCATCATCCTGACGCTGTCCAATGTCTTTATTTCCATGCTGCGCAAGATCATCCCCAATGAGGTGCGTATCGCCTGCTTCATCGTGGTCATCGCCGGCTTCGTGACCTGCGTGGATCTGCTGCTGAAGGCCTTTGTGCCGGCGCTGTCCTCCTCTCTGGGTGTGTTCATCCCCCTGATCGTGGTGAACTGCATCATCCTGGGCCGTGCCGAGGCGTTTGCCTCCAAGAACCCCGTAGGTGCCTCCGCCGTGGACGGCATCTGCCAGGGCATCGGCTACACGCTGGTACTGATCTGTATGTGCGTGGTGCGTGAGCTGCTGGGCAGCGGTAAGTTCGGTGGCGGCCTGCTGGGCGGCGGCGGACTGGGCAGCGCCCCCGGCATCACCATCTTCCCCGAGGAGTTCGGCATCAAGATCCTGACCATGCCCGTGGGCGGCTTCCTGACGCTGGGCGCCCTCATTGCTCTGATGCAGTGGGCCATGGCCAAGAGCAACGCAAAAAAGGAAAAGGAGGCCAAGTAAGCTATGAAAGTGACTGAACTGTTGGCCATCGCCCTTGGCGCTATCCTGACCAATAACTTTATTTTCTCCCAGTTCTTGGGCATCTGCCCCTTTATGGGCGTGTCCAAGAAGATCGACACCGCTGTCGGTATGGGCGCAGCCGTGACCTTCGTGATGGGTCTGGCCTCCGCCCTGTGCTACCCCGTCAATAAGCTGCTGGACAATCTGGGGCTTGGCTTCATGCAGACCGTGGCCTTCATTCTGGTCATCGCCGGTCTGGTGCAGTTCGTGGAGATGTTCCTGAAGAAGAACATCCCCACCCTGTACGCCGCTCTGGGCGTGTACCTGCCCCTGATCACTACCAACTGCGCCGTTCTGGGCGTGGCTCTGCTGAACACTCAGAACAGCTACAACTTCGTCGCTTCCGTGATCTATGGCATCACCGGCGGTCTGGGCTTCCTGCTGGCTATC
>ENA-OPCV01002760-OPCV01002760.1-human-gut-metagenome-genome-assembly--contig:-NODE-2760-length-10567-cov-2.949867_pt1 | contig 10567 bp, 9 predicted proteins | sample MGYA00241257_ERZ501494 | MGnify/ENA primary metagenome ERZ501494 (study PRJEB25962, sample SAMEA2042618) | human gut metagenome | biome: human gut; feature: human-associated habitat; material: faeces...
GTCACAACAATAACCTCACTTCCGTCAATCCACTCCAATTCAGAAAACCTCACCTCAAACCACAATCCTGACTCTGTATTGTAGCGTTCCATGGATGCTCCGATATTTCTGTGTACATCTTCGCATGTAAACACATCCTCCAGACATTCCCTTATTGTATCCCGAACCTCCTGTACATTAGCTGCCATCTCATTCTCAAACAATATATTGCCAGAATACCTGCTGCACACAATAATTCCAGAGCCTATATTATCAAGAATCTTCTGTAAAACATCATAAGATGATATAAGTGAATTATTAATCACCTTGCTCTGTGCTATACCATGAAGTACCAGTGCCATGTCGCTTATGTATTCCTTAATCTTATTATCTGATACTGCCTGTACATCATTACTAAGAACTATAAGATACATTGCTTTTACATTATTAATTAAAATCGGTACTGTTATGCTCAGCTTTACTCCAAGTCTGTCCAGAAGCCCTTTCTGTGCTGTATCCGCATTTCCTTCGTATGTAATCTTAATTGCATCTGAACATAATACAAACTCTGACCGTTTAACCGTGCCTGATTCATCTTTAAAACAATTTCCGGTTTCAGATATCACATGCATAGTGTCACTTTCCCTGTCTATCTGCATTACAACAGCATCACATATATCCATGCTGTCAGTTATGCATTCAAGAACACTATCTGCTGCCTGAGTAAATGTAACATTATTTTCAAGCATACGTATAATATCTGAAAGCCCTATATTTCTGTTATTATCACTACTCAAAATATTCCTCCAGCAATACACAAATCTAATAATATTATAGCCTATTACAATCTTTTTGGAAACTGATTTTTGCATGATTTTACAATCATTTCAATATACATTTTTAATTTCACAGATAATTAATTGTTTTATCTATTTAAGGGTGTTATTATATCTCTATATCAATTTATTTATGAGGATTATTATGGATATTATTAAATTTAACACAACATTAAAAGCTTCTGGAAAGGATTATTTCAAGATTGTATTTTGGAACAGATTTATAAGAAATCCCATTGAGCTTATTCTGTCATGGCTTCCTGCCGTAATTTCGCTTGTGCTTCTATGCCTTCATTATTATTCCAGCTTTTTACTGATTCTTTATGCTGTATGCTGGTTTTACCCAATATATATTTTTGGATACCAGTTCAGATCAAGTGTTAACTATCATTTAAAGCACAGAGATCCATCAGAAGAAGCCCCATGTACAATTACTCTTATGAATAATGCTATTATGGCAGATATTCCAGAGCATAATCTTGTATACACATATGAGTGGAATCAGTTCACTAATGTTTACAACAAATTCGGCTATTACATGTTATTTAACAAAGGACGCATGATTGTCATGTTAAGTCAGAAGGACATGCCCGATGATATTAAAGCTGCTGTTCCTGCGTATATCAAGTCACATGTTGACAGAAACATTTGCAAAATCAACTTCTAAAAACAATACACAAAAGGCGTTTCAAACAGTTAAAGTTGAAACGCCTTTTATCATACTCTTTTAAGTTATCTTGCAAGCCATCCGCCATCAACAGCCAGTGTAAATCCATTAACATAATCCGATGCAGCTGATGCAAGGAACACAACCGCTCCTTTCATATCATCAGGAGTTCCCCAGCGTCCTGCCGGAATTCTATCTATAATAGCTTCACTTCTGTCAGAATCGCTCCTTAACTGTGCCGTATTATTAGTAGCCATATATCCTGGTGCAATAGCATTAACATTAATGTTATGGCATGCCCACTCATTACACATAGCTTTTGTAAGTCCCATACCAGCACTCTTACTTGCTGTATAAGAAGGAACTCTTATGCCGCCCTGATATGAAAGCATGGAATTGATATTAATAATCTTACCACCATGTCCCTGCTTAATATACTGCTTTGCAAATGCCTGGCTTAAGAAGAATACCATCTTCTGATTAACCTGAATAACACTATCCCATTCATCTTCTGTGAAATCAATAGCATCATTTCTCTTAATAAGTCCTGCATTATTAACAAGAATGTCAACCTTTCCAAAAGCTGCAAGTGCACCATTCACAATAACATCTATAGCTGACATGTCTGAAAGGTCTGCTATAACCTCAGCAAATTCTCCTCCATCACCTTCAATAAGCTTCTTAGTATCCTCGCAGGATCTTCTTGCAACACCTACAACCTTAGCACCTGCCTGCGCAAGTGCAACGGACATTCCCTGTCCAAGACCTGTATTGGCACCTGTAACTACTGCAACCTTTCCATCAAGTCTGAATGCATCAATTATAGACATATATTCTTCTCCTTCTAAATCTCTTTAATTAAAACCTATTATATTATTAGCTATCTTGTATCCCTGCTTAGATATCCATCTTCCTGCAGATGTAGGGATATTAACAGACCAGCCCAAAAGACTGTGTCGTAACTTCTTGTAAAGCACTTCATCCTTATCCTTAGCATACTGCCAGAGTGTCTTCTTCTTCGCAAGATGTTCCTTTGTTCCAGATACAATTAAGAATATAGACGATACTTCCATCATAATTCTTAAATAGTTAATCATATATTTTCTACAGTTAATATTCTGAGGATTTTCTGAAATAAACGAATCAATCATTCTCTTATTAACAGAAAGCTGCTGGTCAATTCTTGAAATCATAACACTCTCATTAACAGACTGATCTTCTCGTCCAATAAAATATCTGTAGAAATTAGTATTTACGTAATACATGTTCTTAACATACGGAAGTGGCTCGAATACAAATATGTTATCAACATAAAATGTATGCTTAGGAAGCTCTAATCCACAATCCTTTAAAAGCTGTGTTCTATATACAACAGTATGCATAAGAATATACTGGTCAACCTTAAAATCGCCTATATTAATATCATCCCATGTAAACATCTGCTCTACAGGAAATACATTCTCGTAGTGGATAACTTTCTTTCTCTTGGCTCCGACCTTTTCATATACATAGTTTGCAATAACCATATCCGGCTCGCTGCCCTCTTCAAAGCTTCTTAATGTAGCAAGCATTCTCTTATAGCTTTTGCCATCTACCCAGTCATCACTGTCAACAACCTTAAAGAACCTTCCTGTTGCATGCTTAAGACCTGTATTTACAGCCTCACCATGTCCACCATTTTCCTGATGTACAGCTTTGACAATATCCGGATATTCCTTTTCATATCTTTTAGCTATTTCATATGTATTATCCTTTGTTGAACCATCATCAACTATAATAACCTCAACTTCATCCCCACCGGCAAGCACTGTATTAATACAATGTTCCATATACTCTGCGGAGTTGTAACATGGTATTGCAAATGATAATAATTTACCCATCAAATTTCTCCTTTACATTCTGTCAGGGCATTCAATCGCAAGTAAATCAATACACTGCTCGAGAATGCTCTTAGTAAGGCTGATAAGTGCAATATAACTTGCCTTCTTAGCCTCGTCAGGTTCTGAAAGTATCTTATTGTTATGATAAAAGCCATTAAATGCGTTAGATACCTCATATATAAACTGACATATCTTATGTGGCGCATTATCCTTATATGCCCCATCAATTATATCTGCAAACTTAATAAGTGATAAAGAAAGATTCTTCTCACTTTCTTCTGTAGCAGCCATAATCTTAAGGTTATCTGTGCTTCCACCATTTTCTGTATATTTGTTAAGGATAGACTTAATTCTTACAATTGTGTAAAGAATATATGGTCCTGTATTACCCTCAAATGATGAAAATCTCTCAATATCAAACACATAGTCCTTTGATGCCTGATTAGAAAGATCTCCATACTTTAATGCAGCAAGTCCTACTATCTTAGCTGTATCTCTTGCTTCTGTCTCTTCAACAGTTCTGTTAGACATAATTTTCTCATATACAGCTTCATCAATATCAGCTATAAGATGCTCAAGTCTCATAACACCACCTGAACGCGTCTTGAATGGCTTACCATCTTTACCGTTCATAGTACCAAAGCCCACAAATCTCATATCTGCATCAGGCGCTACAATCCCAGCCTTCTTAGCCGTTCTGAATACCTGTGTAAAATGAAGTTCCTGCCTCTTATCAGCAAGATAAATATATGTATCAGGATGATATAACTTTTCTCTTTCAACAATAGTTGCAAGGTCAGATGTTGCATAAAGTGCCGCACCATCAGATTTTCTTACGATGCATGGTGGAAGCTCCTTAGTATCACCCTCCTGCTGGATATCTACAACAGTTGCACCCTGGCTTTCATAAGCAATTCCGTCTGCAATCATCTTATTAACCATATCGTCAATATATGGCTGTGCATCTGATTCACCTTTCCATAAATCAAAATGTACATTAAGATTATCATAATTCTTCTTAAGATCAGCCTTAGAAACTTTCATAATATGATGCCATATTGCACGGCATGCCTTGTCACCGCTCTGTAACTTAAGTGTAGCTTCATGAGCTCTTTCTGCAAATGCAGCATCTTCCTTAGACTTTGCAGAAGCTGCCGGATAAATCTCCTCAAGCTCTGAGATAGTAAATGGTGCTTCCTCTGGATACTCACCGGTAAAACTGTCATCAAAATACGGAAGTTCTGGTTTTCTATCTCTTAATTCTTCAATGATAAGTCCCATCTGCAGACCCCAGTCTCCAAGATGGACATCACCTATAGTTTTATTTCCAGCAAATGTATTGATTCTCTTAACACTTTCTCCTATAACTGCAGAACGTAAATGTCCGACATGAAGAGGCTTTGCAGCATTAGCTCCGCCATAATCTACAATAACAGTCTTTTCCTTATCAGCATTAAAATATCCAAACTTCTCTGTTTCAGACATCTCATTAAGATATCCAGCCAGATAATCCTCACATATATTAATATTGATAAATCCAGGCTTAACACTCTCAATCTTAGAAAACATCTTGTTATCTGTTAACTTTGCAACGACCTCATCAGCGATCATAAATGGTGCTTTCTTATATGCTTTGGCTGCTGCCATAGCACCATTACACTGAAACTCGCACAGGTCAGGTCTGTTAGAAACTGTAACTTTCGCATATGCCTCATCATATCCACATTCAGTGAATACATTTTTAATCTCATCAGTAATAAGTTCAATAATCGTCTTCATATTCTCCACCTTTTACAATATCTAGTAAACCACCTTTACAAGAAACAGCCCGTAACTCTCTGCCGGTAATGACATCTGTATGTTCTCCCCATCAAGACATCGTTTCACATCTTCCGGCTTCTTGATGCCATTGCCTACATCTAGCATCATTCCAATAATGTACCTTGCCATATTATGAAGGAAATCATCCGCTTCAATTCTTATATAAGCTCTTGCACCTTCATACTGAATGTTTATCCTCTTAATAGTCCTCTCTGTGCTTTTGTTCTTCTTTGCCGTAGTAAATGCCTTAAAATCATGTTTTCCTTCAAAATATCCGGCAGCCTTTCTCATGGCATCAAAATCCGGCATACTGAATGTATGATACGCATATTTTCTTCTGAACACATTAGCTACATTACCTGTATCCAGTCTGTACTCATATATCTTGGCCTTTGCATTAAGCTGGCTGTGAAATCTTTCATCAACCTGTGAAACAGACATAACTGCAATATCTCTTGGCAGATATCTGTTAAGATAATTCTTTATTTCTATTGCCTTAACTTCCTTCTCAAGCTTGAAATTCGCTGTCTGGCACAACGCATGCACGCCCTTTTCTGTTCTTGACCCGGCATACATGTCAACTGTCTCACCAGTCATTCTTGCTATTATCTCGCACAGCCTGCTTTCTATAGTATTCGTACTGGCATCCTTACCCAGTCTTTGCCAGCCGTCATATCTTCCACCATCATACTCTATCTCTATACGGTAATTATACATTATTCGTCTTCCAAAACCTTTTCTATTGTATTAATGATTACAGCACTATCAAATGGCTTCTGAATAAAATCAGCAGCACCTCTCTTTAATGCCTCAACCATATTAGTCTTCTGACCAGCAGCAGTTACCATAATAACCTTTGCCCCTGGATCAATCTCAATAATCTCTCTTACTGCTTCTATACCATCCATAACAGGCATTGTAATATCCATTGTAACAACATCAGGCTTATACAACCTGAATTTTTCTACGCCTTCTACCCCATTAACTGCCTCTGATACAATCTCATGTCCTGCATCTTCAAGCATATTTCTTAAAAATTTTCTTGATGTCTTAGAATCATCTACTATCAAAATTTTTGCCATAACTATTCTCCTTATTAAGCTGAAAGCTGGATTTTATTATCAGCAGCCATTAAAATCTTAAATACATTATCTTCAATATTGAAAGTCACAACATAAAAACCGGTATCTGCCGTAACTTCTGTATCTTTATAAAAAACTGGCGGGTGAAGTGTTACTTCAATATCTGCTTCCCCAAGTTTAGTTGCATATGCCCCATTCATCACATTAATAAGTTCACATAATGCATCATAAGCATCTTCATCGAATTCTTCAATATCTTCCTGTGCAAATGTCGATGCCACTTTCAAAAGTTCCCTGTTATCACCAGCTACGCCAAGAAACACATCAATATCCCCATCCATAACCTGACAGCCAATAAACTGACCCTTATATTCTCTTTCGTAATCTATCTGGTTCAGTTCGATATTACCATCCATGAACATTCCAAGACTTTTCAATGTACACTGCATCTGCGTCTTGTAATAATCATTGTCCATATGCAGAAATGTTTCAACAAGCGTATCCGTATCTCCCTGCTTTATGACTTGTAACTCTCTGTCAGTGAACACGTTATCTGAGTGATTCTTTGCAATATATCTGCCGAGTATTCTGTCCTTCATAGTTTTTCTCCTTCTCGTTGATTTAGCGCCCCAAAATATACCCTGTTCATTCACATTAATATATAAATACTTAGTTCATTATACATCATACCATTGTTCAATAGCAATAATTTCAGAAGAAATTACATTTTATCATGAAAAAAACACCCGGACAAAACAATCTGTCCGGGTTAAATACTATTATCAATTACTTATCTTCCACTGAATAGTTAGGAGCTTCCTTTGTGATATGAATATCATGTGGATGACTCTCTCTTAAAGCTGCTGAAGACATCTTAATAAACTGAGCTGTTTCCTGAAGTACCGGGATTGTAGGTGCTCCACAATATCCCATACCTGAACGTAAACCACCCATAAGCTGGAATATAGTATCTTCAACAAGTCCCTTATAAGCAACTCGTCCTTCAACACCCTCAGGAACAAGCTTCTTGGCACCAGTCTGGAAATATCTGTCCTTGCTTCCATTCTCCATTGCAGCGATAGAACCCATTCCTCTGTATACCTTATACTTTCTTCCCTGGAATAACTCAAATGTACCAGGAGCTTCATCACAGCCTGCAAGAAGACTTCCTAACATGCAGACATTACCACCTGCTGCAATAGCCTTAACGATATCTCCTGAATACTTGATACCACCATCAGCAATTACAGGAACACCATACTTCTTAGCCTCTGCATAAGCATCCATAACGGCTGTAACCTGTGGAACACCAATACCTGCAACAACTCTTGTTGTACAGATAGAACCAGGTCCGATACCAACCTTAACGGCATCTGCACCTGCTTCGATCAGTGCTCTGGTCGCTTCTCCGGTTGCAACGTTGCCCGCAATTACCTGCAGATCCGGATATGCTTCCTTGATCATGCGCAGGCAGCGCAGTACGTTTTCAGAATGACCATGTGCGGAATCCAGAACAATAACGTCAACCTTGGCTTCTGCCAGAGCTGCCACACGATCCAGAACATTGGCAGTAATACCAACACCTGCACCGCAGAGCAGACGTCCCTGTGCATCCTTTGCTGCAAGAGGATATTTGATCGTCTTCTCAATATCCTTGATCGTGATCAGGCCCTTCAGATTGAAGTCCTTATCAACGATCGGCAGCTTCTCTTTTCTTGCCTTTGCCAGAATCTTCTTTGCTTCTTCCAGCGTGATACCTTCGGGAGCCGTAACCAGACCTTCACTGGTCATGGATTCTTTAATCTTCTTGGTAAAATCTGTCTCGAATTTCAGGTCGCGGTTGGTAATGATGCCGACCAGCTTTTTGCCCTCTGTGATCGGGACACCGGAAATACGGAATTTTGCCATCAGCTCATTGGCATCTGCAAGGGTATGCTCCGGGGATAACGAAAAAGGATCTGTAATGACGCCGTTCTCAGAACGTTTTACCTTGTCCACCTCATCGGCCTGCGCCTCAATGGACATATTCTTATGGATAATACCGATACCGCCCTGTCTGGCCATTGCGATCGCCATTCTATGTTCTGTAACGGTATCCATTCCCGCACTCATCAGCGGAATGTTCAGCTTGATCTTTTTTGTCAACCAGGTAGTCACGTCGACCTGATTGGGAATTACCTGAGAGTATGCCGGCACCAACAGCACATCGTCAAAGGTAATGCCTTCGCCAATAATCTGACCCATCTTCTCTCCTCCTGCGTATTTTAACTGTCAATTCAATGAAAACTGCCAGTAAATACACTACTGACAGTTCGTTTGAGGCAAGTGTAACAGAATTAAAACTCTGTGTCAATCGAAAAATACTTTTCTGGGCGCAACAGACTGAAGTGCTTTTACCATGGCCTCGCTGGGCTCAAAAATGATCTTGCGGTCTCCGCTGTAGATCATCACATAGCGTCTGTCCGGCTGTCCGGCAACGCCGCTGGAATAGTCCGTCACCTTAAGCTGACGATTCTTCATGTTGTCCAGATGCCAGGAGTTGATCGGTGCAAAAATCTCCATACGCTCTGTTTCAAACTTCTCGACTTTTTTCCGTTTGGTTTTGTTTAAAATCTTGTCGACGGAAATCTCCTTATCCACGTACAGATATTCAAACTCCACGCTGGCATTGAGCGAAGTAAAATACGCTCCGATTCCGGCTGCTGCCACTCCGAGCCACATCAGGGCATTCAGCATGCTAAGCAGGAAAAAAATCGCCGCCAGGACAATCAGAAAAACCTGCAGTGCTTTCATCGCACTGGACGGTTTTTTCGCCACCAGACATTCTACATAGCTTTCATTCATATTGCTTTACCACCTTCGTATTTATTCCCCATCCCGGGAAGCTCAGGGTTTTGAAAGGTCTGTCCTTTTGACAGTGCTCCCTTTTTCAAACCGATAAAGCTATCATAGTACAGAATTCGCTTTTTTTCAAGGTATCCCAGGGACTTATCCGGTAGTTTAGAAAATTTTCACTTTTCTATCACAATGCTTTCATTGACTTCCCAAAATCAAACGACTATGATAAATATCAGCGCATGAATCTTTCCATACTATCGAAACGATCGAACACAGGATACCGGCACCAGATTTTGCCGCATGCCGCAAAATACAGGATTCAAAACCGAACTACAGGGAGGCACTCAATGGCAACAGGCAATTCCGTCCATGACGAAGTTAAGGAACAGCAGCAAAAATTAAAAGGGAAACCCTTCAAGGAAAAATGGGCTTATTTCTGGGAATATTATAAAATCCAAACGATCGTGGTGATCGCGGTTCTCGCCTTTGCAGGGAACCTGATTTACACCTTTGCAACGCGCAAGGATACCGTCATGGAAGCAGCCTTTGTCAACTGCTACATGAATACCGAGGTCGACTCCGACACGATGATCGCCGATTTTGAGCAGTATGCTGACATCGATACCTCCAGCGACTGTGCCGCAATCAACCGGGATATGAATGTTGATTATGAAAATGCTGACCAGTATTCCTATGCAAATATGCAGAAAATCATCGCGATGATATCCGGCAAGACCTTAGATGCCCTCATCACAGATGATACCTATATGGATCACAATCTCGAAGCCGGTCTATTCTGCGACCTGCACCAGTATTTTACCGACGAGGAGCTGGCACAGTACGGCGATCAGGTTATATACAAGGATCTTCCTGATGACAATACCGACGGGGAAATCCCCATCGGCATCAGCGTCAGCAGATCCAAATATCTGCTGACAGATCGGGCAAATGCATGGTTTACCATCCCTGCCAACTGCCAGCACCCGGAAAATGCGAAGAAATTTTTAGAGTTTATGCTTGAGCCGTAACACTCGCTGCTGCATACGACATGTAAAAATTCCGTGTAAGCTGCCAGAACGCTGCTCACGGCAAAAATCCCCGCCGCCACAGCCTGAATCGCTGTGACAGCGGGGATTTTGTTATTCAAAGCGCGCCATGCGCACTTCTCACTCATTTTTCAGAATCAATTCCATCAACGTGTTCCCTTTTCCCTCCGGGTCATAGCTCTGCCACGCGATCACGCGGCCATGAGGCGACAGATACAGCATCTGTCCGTTCATACCGCCCTTGCAGTGCCCTCCGTTTTCCATCTTTGCAAGCTCATATTCCCGCTCAAAAACAAGCTCGACCCACTCTTTCGAAAGCAGACGCTTTCCTTCAAATGTGCCACCGTTTTGATAGACCTCGCCAAGCTTTGCCATGTCCTCTGTGCGCACATACATGCCGGTCGCTCCAATCGGATAC
>ENA-OPCV01002763-OPCV01002763.1-human-gut-metagenome-genome-assembly--contig:-NODE-2763-length-10563-cov-1.972212_pt1 | contig 10563 bp, 6 predicted proteins | sample MGYA00241257_ERZ501494 | MGnify/ENA primary metagenome ERZ501494 (study PRJEB25962, sample SAMEA2042618) | human gut metagenome | biome: human gut; feature: human-associated habitat; material: faeces...
AGACTCCGTGCACCTTTGGGTGTGCGGAGTTTTTTCCTTTGGTAAAATATATGTGTATCAGCAATAGAGTCCGGATGGCGTTATCCAAGGAGACCATTCTGATAATTTTTCGGCCTGACTCATACTGCACCCAGCTTTCATACGTATTTCTTCGGTGTAACATTCGATTAATTTCTGGCGGTTAAAGATTGTAATCATAGGCTTATCACTCCGTTTATCATTTTTATTTCCGCAGCACTTGCATAAGACGTGTTGTACATAAATAAAAAAATAACTGTTAATAGTAGTGAAATAAAACGATTATGTTTCATAAAAATATCCTCCTTGTATATTATATTTAACAACTAATTGTTAAGCGTAAATTATCATATAATAATTATATTGACAACAATTTTCTGCTAACTTGTAATATAATTATGTATTTTCTGATATTTATTTAAGATATATTGATTAGATAGTTAATTCGCCTTAATATAATATTGTGGCATATTAGCCGATACAATTATTGACTATTTATAGCAATAGCCGTAAAATATATATTAAGTATTAATATAAATACAATAAAGCATATCAATTTTAATGCTATTATAAGAATAGCGTAATTTTGGAGGTTTACTATGAGGATTTTTAAAACGGGAGAATATAGTAATAAAAGACGTCATAGCTGCAAGAAAATGGTATTATCCGCTGGAATGGCATTAATGCTGGCAGCAACCCCTGTAACAGCAATGGCTGGACAGGTATATGGCAGCAATACAGGTGTGACATCTGCAAACAGCGTGATGAATAATATAGCAGCCGGTCTTAGTATGAGCAATAAGATTGATGTATCAACATTAAAGAATAACAAGAAGGTGGGCGGAGATGATATTACTCTTGATAATGACCTTACAGACTGGAAGAATGTGACAGAAAGAAAGGCTTTATCAGATAAGGTATCAAGCTGGAAAGCAGTAATCTCAGCCGATTACTCTACATTATACATAAGCTATGAGGGAACAGCACAGTCAGAGTGGGATTATGGATATACAGGCCAGCAGAACCTTGTTGATATTACATATGCCACAGGGCTTAGTGACTCAACCAATCATATTCAGTTTGTTGCGTGGAATGGTGGAGCACAGGTTAAGAACGGCTGGTATGGTGATATAGAGGGTGCTAAGATGGTTACAGTTAATGAGGCACACCAGAATACAGCAGGACCATATACAGTTGAGGCTTCAATTCCTATGAATTTCTTTACGGAGGGTAATTTCAAGATAACATTTGCTGGTGTTACGGTAGATTTAGCAGATATAGAAGTGCTTGACGGCAGTGCGATTAAAGAGGATACAACAGAGGCTGTCTATGAGGGCATAACAATAGATGGCAGTTTTAAAGACTGGGATGCAGTTGCCAGGTATAATGCAGCGTGTCCTAATGAAGCACACAAGGACTGCCTTTCAAAAGCAGCTATGGTGTTTGATGGAGATTATGTATACATATACTTAAAGGACGGAGCAACAGGAAGTGCTTATGGTGCTGGAACTCATTCCAATGGCAGGTATTCAATAAAGACAGACTTGGGCAGAGAACTTGTATTTCAGCTTACACAGGATGGACAGGTTAATGGTATAGATGGTGTTTTGTGTCAGCATGTTGGAAGGCAGTGGGAAATAGCGGTTCCTAAGGATAAGCTTCCGATTTATAATAAGACAATATCATTTGGCTTATACCTTTCAGAGCCATTTGTTAAAGATGTAGCTAATCTTAAGGATGATGGCAGTAATGACAGTAGTGATGGTAATTATGATATAGCATATGATGGCTTATATGGCGACTGGAACAAATATCCACATACAACAATTCAGTATGCAACGCCAGGAACTCACGAACACGTTGCAGATGCCAGTGCTGCAATATATTGTGATGGAACACAGCTTTTTGGACACGTTGAAACTCCAATGCAGGCACATTTAACTGAAGCAGGTGGAGAGTTAACACAGGCAATTACAATAAAGTTTAATGATAATTGGAGTCAGGTATTTTATCCAAGAATGGAGACAGTAGACAGTGATGGTAACATTAACTGGAATTCTCAAAAAGGTGGACTTTCCGAAGGTACATATGAATTCTACATTTTTTCAACAGATGCATGGCATACTTCAGCTAATATTAATAGCACTAATGAAGCAGATACATGTTATGGAAAAATGATGGTGACTATTGGAAGTGATAAGGACGAATGTGAGTTTATAATAGACCTTAAGAAGGTGGCTGATAAGCTTGGATGTGATGTGAGTGATTTCAAGCAGATTGATGCACAGTTTGGAAGATTAGGGCAGCAGTGGGTTACAACAGCAGGTGCTTCAACAGGTGCCTGGCTTGGACTTTGCATATGCGTTCTTATAACAGTAGGTGTTCTCGTTTATCAGAAAAAGAAAGGCAGTAATCAGGTAACAGAATAATGAGTGTTAATCCAATCGTGGCAGTGGCAGTTATAGCAGTGTGGCTGTATATACTTTCAGTATTAACAAGAGCAAAGCTTTATGCGTGGAAGTTTATGTGGGGAAGCTTTGGGTTGTTTCTTATAATGATGATAACTATACGTCCTATGCTTACTATGCCGCTGGCACGTTGTGTATCAGCACTGGCTGGTGTAGTTGGAAGTGTGACAGGAGCATTTACATCATATTTCAAGTATGGAATTATATTTATTCATACAGGAGTTACACAGGCGACACTGCTGATAGATTTTGAGTGTTCAGGAATTATTGAGATTATGGCATTTATATCATTGCTGGCATTCTTTAATGTATACAATTTCAGCGAAAAGGTTATGGTGGGAATAGGTGGTTTTTGCTATATAATGCTCTGTAATGCTTTGAGAATTGTGATGATATGTATGTCAGTATATTTTTGGGGAATGGGAGCATACTATGTGGTTCATACATTTATTGGAAGAATATTCTTTTACGTTCTAAGTGTATATCTGTATTTCTATGTATTTACCAAACCTCAGGTTATAAAGATGAAAGTAGGCAGCTTCTCATATGGTAATAATAAAACAAATTCTTAACTCATTTCTTTTCTGGGGCGGCTGGATAATCATTCCATTTATTATGGAGATTGTCCCGGCACTTGGAAGTGTATTTCTTCTTATCAGGAGAAATCTAAGACATAAGAAGAAAAGAAAAGAGATGAAGATATATCCAGAGATATCTCTTATTATTCCTGTATATAATTCAGCGGATACTCTGTATGGATGTATCAAGTCGGTTAATGACAGTACTTACCCTAATGATAAAATCAGAATATTCCTTGTTAATAATAAAGGTCAGGACAACAGCTTCGCCGTATATGCGGACTGTCAGAAGAAGTTTCCTGACCTTCTTATGCAGTGGCTTAATGCAGAGCAGGGCAAGTCAAGAGCACTTAACCTGGCCTTGTATAACAGTGACGGCAAGTATATTATTAATCTTGATAGTGATGGAATATTAGAGAAAAATGCACTTGTCAATCTTATTACAAGATTTGAACAGGATACAGATCTTAACTGTATGACAGGAGCTATTCTTACAATTCCTGAACAGATACAGGCATATAAAGGATTTTTTCCAAGACTGCTCCGTAATCTGGAATTTATGGAATATGCACAGGCTTTCCTTGCAGGCAGAAGCTATGCTTCCGAGATGAATGCAGTGTATACATTATCAGGAGCATTTTCCGCATTCAGAAAGTCAGTTGTGTTAAAGTCGTGGATGTATAACACAGATACAATATGTGAGGATACACATATCACATTCCAGATGAAATACAGGCAGAATGAACGAGTCGAAGTGTGCGAAGATGCGATATTCTTTGTTGACCCAATAGAGGATATGAACAAATTATACACACAAAGACAGAGATGGCAGAGAGGAAGCCTTGAAGTAGCCAAGATGTTTATGGACAAGTCCTTTAAGGTAAAGAATATATTCAGCAATGTAAGTGTAAAGACTCTTCTTTATGACCACACATTTGCGTTTCCAAGAATGATATGGTATCTGGCACTTATATGCCTTATGGCTATTGGCTATTCGGGTAAGATGATACTTGTATCTACAGGAATAATATTCGGCTTGTATACACTTGCCGGATATCTGTACTTTATAGTTGTCGCGTATTTCCTTAACATCAATAAGGATGTAAAGAAATATTATGTACGGCACTGGTGGTGCATATTGTTCCTGCCGTTCTTTAATTTTCTCGTATTCTTTATAAGAGTAGCAGGTATTATTAACAGCATACAGACAGATAGTGCATGGAAGACGATGAACTTCACAGATGAGTGCAAGGCATTTGCTAAGGTTGTGAAACAGGATATGCAAAAGCCGGCGGCATTTATTGGAAAGTTAAGAAAAGCAGTCAATTACGAGCCTATGGAGGATATGGAGCTTATAGAGGTAGAAGAAGCTGATACACCGGAGGCTGTTGATATTACAGAAGACAAACGTAACATTATGGAAGATAAAACTATGGCAGAAGACAGTAAAGAAGCCGCAGAGAAAATAGAACAGATTGAACTGATAGATGAGGATGAGTCTTTATAAAATGTGTTAGATGGGAGTAAGCTATGAAACTGAAAGACAGATTGGGTAAACACCCGGTGCTTATTATTACAACAATATGTGTAATATGTGTAGCTGTTATAGCAGGATTTACAGCACATATAGAACTTCAAAGGTATGAGGACGGAATTCTTGATGTGTGTGCGACACAGCAGGATGCGTATGTACAGCTTGTTCTTGACCAGATTAATCTTAAGGATAATAGAAATGATGAGCAGATTATTAAGGAAATCCTTGAGACAATGGATGCCTCGTCTAACCATTACTGGACATTTTCAAAGGACCAGTCAATGCTATTTGTAAAAGATATAACAGAAACTAATAAATATAAAGGCGTTACAGCTTCAACATATTATATGTCCGATAGTGCCAAGGAGTTCATAGATGGTCTTATACAGAATAAGGTTGCGCATAAGACAATTAATATTAACGACAACGATTATATTGCCTCAGGAGTTCTGTTTGAATATAAGAATGAGCCATACAGATTATGCCTGCTTACACAGAGGGGTGCACTTCTTGATAACAACAGTTATCTTGGTGTAAAGACACAGATGACTACATTATTCGTGGTACTTCTTCTGATTATTGTCTTAGTGCCAATGCTTATGGCTTATTATATAAGACATATGTTATTCAAAATGGACGTACAGAAGGATACAATCGATACGGTCAACAGACGACTTTCAAAGATTAACCAGAAGCTTATGGAAAGCGACCTTCACGATACAAGAAATAATCTGTGGAAGCAGAAGGCTATTATTCCGTTTCTTGAAAAGATTACTAAGAGGGAGATATATCCGGTCACATTTATACATATCAAATGCAGGAATATTGAAAGCAGGGTTAAGTTTATAGAAAGAGCAGTATATATTCTTGATAAAAATGTTCTGAGATTTGAATATGGCAGGGCGGATCTTGTGCTTATATTTATTAAGATTGATGAAAAGCGTGCCCTGGACAAGATTAATATACTTGTAGATGATAATTCATCAGTTGAGAACAGCCAGCTTGTTAATAATGAAGCTGATATTAGTAAACTTAAGGACAGATATAAACAGAGTAAGGCTGTATAAATACAGTGTATATGCTTAAAATATCAGACAGGAATGGAGATTAATATGGCAGTTAAGTTGTACAGGGAATATAGAATTAAATTTTACCTTAATATGAGGCATTACATAATTATTGATGGCAAGAAGGGTGAAATACATCCACACACATGGGAGTTCGCTCTGGATATTAAGTTTGGAAGAAGCTCATTTGTTGAGTTTAATATATTCGAGAAGGGAATTGCCAATTTCCTTGAAAAGTACCAGAATAAGGTGCTTAATGATGAAGAGCCTTTTGACAGCATAATGCCGACACTTGAGAATGTAACTGATTATTTTTCAAGTGAATTCTACAGGATAATTCATGATATCGGTGGAATGATGACAAGATTAGAGGCGAGCGAAACTCCTACAAGAAGTTATATTGTTAATATGGCAGAGCAGGAGGGAAATGCACAGATTAACGCAGATACAGAGAATATAATATTATCTGAGGTTATGGATGCAGTATTAGATGATTTAACAGAAGGATGATGGCTGTTATGAATAGAAATGATGTGAACAGGAAGACGTGGTATCTGTTAATTCTTATGCCAATAATATATCTGGCAGTGTCAGTGCTTGTTGTATTCTTAGTTAAGAATAATGGGGCATACCCTACAGGTTCAGATACTATGTATCATATATTCCGTGGAGATTATGTATACAATTCTATAAAGGAAGGCAGCTGGTATCCTATATATAATTCTATGTGGTATAACGGCGTGGAGATTATGCGTTACTGGGCACCACTTACAGCATATTATATGGCATTATGCCAGATGATTGCAGGTGGAGGACAGCTTGCAGGATACCTTATATTCGTGGGCTCAGTCTGCTTTTTTAACAGCATATCATGGCTTATAATAGGCAGGAAAATGAATAGGCCATATCTTGGTGCATTTGTTGGACTTATATGGTTCTTTATGCCTAATAATCTGCTTGCATTGTTTGTTGAAGGTAATCTTGCAAGATCATTGTGTATGATATTTCTGCCTGTATTCATATATGCGGTATGTGAATATCTGTCAGAGAGAAAGAGAATATATATTCCTATAATTATAGTTACATTCGCACTTATGGCAATGTGTCATCTTGGCTATGCTGGTATGATTGCACTGGCAGTGCTTATATACTGCATAGTGTATATGTTCCAGCAAGGCAATAAGAGAGCGGTATTGGAAGTGATTGTCAGCATACTGCTTGGATTTATGGTTCTTGGAATATGGCTTGTTGCTTCGCTTAATGGAGGAATAACATCACTTGATAACTCAGAAAATATGGCTAACTTCTTTCAGAAGCTTGTTGTTACTCTTAATCCGCTTGATAGAATTAAGAGCAATAACTCCCATTTCTACTATGGGATTGCAGCGTGCATAATAGCGGTATGCGGAATATTCCTTGGATATAAGAAGTCAAGAGCGGGATTTGTGACAGCGGTAGTCATTCTTGTATGCACTACTACAGCTATGTATCCGGTGTTAAGCCTTCTTCCAGGAAGCCAGTATCTTTGGATGTTAAGATTTATTTCCATAGCATTATGCTTTATATTGTACAGCTTTCTTAAGTGGGATACATTAAAGAAGCCGTTGGTGCTATTGATGTGTGTTCTTCTTATAGCAGATATAGTGCCATCACTTACATTGATAACAGGCGGAAGTCTGTTTACAGAAGATAATAAAATATCTTTAAGTGGAATGTTCAGCCGGTATAATAGTACATCAGAGGATAATTCTTCTGATACATCGCTTATTGATGATATTTTATCATTAAATATGACAGATACAAGTGAGGCAGAGGACAGGATTAATCATACACAGAACTATACACTTATATCAAAGGCACAGAGCATAACAGGACAGAGGCTTGCACTTATGGATGCGAGCAGTCTTGGAGCTATGGGTGCGTGGCTTACAGCAGACTGGAATAACGGAGTGCCGGCTGCATTTGGTGCGGGCTGGGAAGCGGCTAACACATCAACTAACATAGCCAATCTTAATAAGGCTATGGCTGAAAGCAGATTTTACTATATGTTTGACAGATGCGAGGAGCTTGGTAACGACACAGTTGTTGTAAGGCTTTCACAACTTAATAAATATACAGGAACTCTTGATAAGCTTGATGAGGCGGCAAATGCTGTGGGTTATAAGCTTGTTGACTACAATGGTGATTACAGGCTTTATCATCTTGATGTTAATGGTAACTGGGGAACTATAAGCACTTATGAAGCTATAGGAATAGGAAGTGGTGCTTCAGGAATTTCTTTAAGATTTCCAGCGGTAGAAGAAACGGACTCTTATAATCTTGATGATTATACATTTGAGCAGTTATCGCAGTATAAAGAGATATTCCTTGACGGCTTTACTTATAATGATAAAGAGGCGGCAGAGGAGCTTATTATAAGACTTAGTGAGGCAGGGGTTAAGATTATAATCTCAGCAGACTCCATTCCGCAGGATAAGAGAACCCATACACAGACATTTCTTGGAGTTACCTGTAATGCGGTTAAGTTCGAGAATGGTTATCCAGAGATGAATACAAGAATTGGGCGTGTATATACAGATATGTTCCCACAGGGACACACTGAGTGGAATACTGTATATCTTGATGGACTTGATACTTCTTACGGAAGTGTTGACGATAATGGACTGAGTCTTGATTTCTATGGAACAGTTAAGAATGATAATATAATAATGTGTGGTCTTGGCATTATGAATTTCTACAGTATGACAGGTGATAAGACAGTTGGAAGACTGCTTGAGAATATGTCGGGTCTTACACAGGAAACATTGCCACAAAGAAAGATAGTTCCTCTTACAATTGATTATACAGGCAGCACGATTACAATAACATCTAATGAGGATAATGTTAACACTGCACTTGCTTATCACGACATATTCAGCACAGCACAGAATATTGAAAAAAAGAATAATCTTATGTATATACAGAAAGGTACAACAGTTATTAATATTAAAGTGCCTTATGTATGGCAGGGAGCAATTGTCAGCATAGCAGGAATTATCCTGTCAGTTGTATGGGTGATTGCTCTTGGAAAGACAGGAAAGTCAGGGAAGAATAAGAATGAGAATATTTGATACACACGCACATTATGATGATGAAGCATTTGATGTGGACAGGGACGAACTGCTTAATAAGCTTTTATCTACAGACATTGATACTATTGTAAATGTCGGTGCAAGCATAGAAGGGTGCAGGAAGACTTTAAATCTTGCGAAGCAGTATAAGAATATATATGCGGCTATAGGCGTTCACCCAGATGATTATGACAAACTTAATGAGGATATTATAAGCTGGCTTAAGGAAGAAGCACTAAGCAATCCGAAGGTTGTTGCAATAGGTGAGATTGGACTTGATTATTATTATGATGAGCCAGAGAGGGCAGTACAGCTTAAATGGTTTGAAAGGCAGTTACAGATGGCTGTTGAAGTTAATAAGCCAGTGATTATACATTCCAGAGAAGCCTGTGCGGACACAATTAACATTTTAAAAAATGGAAATGCGGACAGGATAGGTGGAATAATACACTGTTATTCATATACTAAGGAGTCGGTCAAGACATTTTACGATATGAACTTCTACTTTGGAATAGGCGGCGTGCTTACCTTTAAGAATGCAAAAGTTATCCCTACAGCAAAAGCATCCATTGCAAGTCCTACTGAAAGAATTATTAATTCAATTAATCCCATATTATTTCCTCATTTCATTAGTATTTGTTTAAGTATTATTTTTCATTTATCACACCTTACATATTAATTTCAGTTATAACTTAAAATATAGCTGAATTTGATATACATAAATCTTTTTACAAACAAAAAGAGACTAGTGTATAGCAAATAAAGCTATACACTAGTCTCATTATTTAAGACAAGCCACATGTAAAAACCAGTATGTTGACTTGCCACGTATTTCTTATACGCCAATTACTCCCTAGTGAGTATAACAACCATTAAATTATATCATAAAATATAAATATTTAAATAATCTACTTATACCACCTAAAGACAAGATATCGCAAGCTACATTTATTCATTAGATTTTAAAGCATCTATCATATTTATTTTCCTTAATTTTCTATGCATCATAAACATTACAATTAATGAAAATACAATTGTTAATATAACAGAGTAAATAAAGCTCATTATATATATATTAGGTGAAAGCATCATATTATCTGCTTCTGCTGTTGTAATTACAAATCCATGAAGTATTTTCCCCATGAATACACCTATTATTATACCTAAAGCTGTTAAGATGAAGTTTTCCCTTAAAATATACATAGTTACTTCATAATCATAAAATCCTAAAACTTTAATTGTTGATAATTCTCTAATCCTTTCAGATACATTAATATTATTTAAGTTATAAAGAACAACTAGCGCTAGTCCTCCAGCTGAAATTATTAATATTATCACTACTACATTTAAAGTGTCCATTGATTCATTAGTTGTTTTTGCTAAATAAGAAGTCATTGTAACATTTATGACTTTATTAGATTCCATAAGTTGACTAGCAATATCATCTTCATTGTAATTATCTTGACTTAATTTTATAAATTGCGAATTATAAATAACATCATTATTAAATACATTTTTATAATATTCTTTTGACATATAAATTGCATGAGTTAAATAGTTTTCTGATATGCCTTTAACTTTAATTTTGTATGAATTATTATCTGCATTATTAAAACTTATTTCATCACCAATTTTTACTTCTAATAACTTGGCAAGTTTTTCATTTATTATAGCTCCATCAGTAGTTAACTGATATTTTTCTTTAGTTATTCTATTATTTAATAAAACAAAATTATCAATTTTAGTATTTGATTCTGGAACATATAAAGTAACATTTTGTTTATTTAT
>ENA-OPCV01002769-OPCV01002769.1-human-gut-metagenome-genome-assembly--contig:-NODE-2769-length-10543-cov-2.466819_pt1 | contig 10543 bp, 5 predicted proteins | sample MGYA00241257_ERZ501494 | MGnify/ENA primary metagenome ERZ501494 (study PRJEB25962, sample SAMEA2042618) | human gut metagenome | biome: human gut; feature: human-associated habitat; material: faeces...
AAACTGTTTGAACCCCATGGACGAAAATGTTATAATTTTTATACTTTGGTTGCCGGAATCCTACGGCACAATAAATCGAAATGAGATGAATAAAATGCAAAAAAATCAAAATGATAAATCATACAAGAGAGTACAGCCAAGTGAAAATCAGGAATCCCGGATTCCAGCGGAAGGCATTCGTTTAAATCGCTTTTTGAGCGAGGCGGGCATCTGCTCCCGGCGGGAGGCGGATCGGCGGATCGCGGACGGGCGTGTGACGATCGATGGGCGCGTGGCAGAGGTCGGGCAGAAGCTGATGCCGGGACAGCGCGTGGCGTGCGATGGCGTAGCGGTGTCCGGCAAGGATGCGCCGGTGCTTTTAGCGGTCAATAAGCCGCGGGGGATTGTCTGCACGACTTCTGATAAAGATCGGGCAGAAAACATCGTAGAATTTTTAGATTATCCGGTCCGGATTTACCCGATCGGGCGTCTGGACAAGGATTCAGAAGGGCTGCTTCTCATGACGAATGAGGGCGAGCTGGTCAACCGGATTCTAAGGGCTCGTTACGGACATGAAAAGGAATATCTGGTAACGGTGGATAAACCCATTGATAGTGAGTTTGTCCGGAAGATGAGCGCAGGAGTGAAGATTTTAGATACGGTTACCCGTCCTTGTGAGGTGGAAAAGACTGGAAAGACGAGTTTCCGGATCATCCTGACCCAGGGACTCAACCGCCAGATCCGCCGGATGTGCGAGGCGCTGGGGTACCAGGTGCAGACGTTAAAACGCGTCCGGATGCTGAACATTACGCTGGATGGGCTGAAAACAGGCGAGTACCGGGAAGTGACAGCGGCAGAGAGACAGAAATTAGAAGATATTTTGAACGGAAAGAAGAATGGCTGAGACAATGTTGTCTGGCAGTCAGGGCAGGTTCACATATGAGGTTGCATAGAAATGCTTGAAAACGCATTCAGAGGCAGTTGGAGAGAGCGATGGGAAAGGTGGAGTCAGATAGATGGCAGAGGACAAGACAAAACGGATACGGGAGCTGATTGGGACGCTGCGGGCAGCAGGGCGCGCCTATTATCAGGAGAGCCGGGAGATCATGAGCAACTTTGAGTATGATAAGCTTTATGATGAACTGGTTTCATTGGAGAAAGAGACGGGAATTGTGTTTGCGAACAGCCCGACGCAGAATGTAGGATATGAGGTAGTCAGTGCGCTTCCGAAGGAGCGCCATGAGAAACCGATGCTTTCGTTAAATAAGACGAAGAGCGTGGAAGAGCTGGCAGACTGGCTCGGCGGGCAGACCGGGCTTTTATCCTGGAAGATGGACGGTCTGACGATCGTCCTGACCTATCAGAATGGAACACTTGTCAAGGCGGTTACGCGTGGAAATGGTGAGATCGGCGAGGTTATCACGGCAAATGCAAAGGCGTTCGTCAATGTGCCGTTAAATATTTCCTACCAGGGTGAGCTTATCCTGCGCGGCGAGGCGATCATCCGGTATTCGGATTTTGAGAAGATCAATGAGCAGATCGAGGATGTCGATGCGAAATATAAGAATCCGCGAAACTTATGCAGCGGTTCGGTGCGTCAGTTAAACAGCGAAATCACAGCGCAGAGACAGGTCCATTTTTATGCGTTCAGCCTTGTAAAGGCGGATGGCATTGATTTCAAAAATTCGCGGAAAGAGCAGTTTGAATGGCTGAAAACACAGGGGTTTGAGGTCGTAGAGTACCATGAGGTGACAAAAGAGACGCTGCCGGAGACGGTCAAAATGTATTCTGAGGCGATTGCGGAAAATGATACGCCGTCGGATGGACTGGTGCTTTTGTATGATGATATTGCCTACGGCCAGTCGCTGGGGCGGACGGCAAAATTCCCGCGCGATTCGATCGCATTCAAGTGGGCGGATGAGATTCAGGAGACGAAGCTTCTCTATATTGAATGGAGCGCGTCGAGAACGGGGCTGATTAACCCGGTGGCAGTATTTGAGCCGGTTGAGCTGGAGGGAACGACGGTCAGCCGCGCCAGTGTCCACAACATCAGCATCATGGAGGCGCTGGAACTGGGGGCAGGCGACCGGATTACGGTTTATAAGGCAAATATGATCATTCCGCAGATCGCGGATAACCTGACGCGCAGCGGCGTCCGGGATATCCCGGAGGTATGTCCGGTGTGCGGCGGTCAGACGGAGGTGCGCCAGATCAATGATGTAAAATCGCTTTATTGCACGAACCCGGACTGCCAGGCGAAGAAAATCAAGAGTTTTACTCTTTTTACAAGCCGCGATGCGTTAAATATTGCGGGGCTTTCAGAAGCGACGCTGGAGAAATTTATCGGCGTCGGCATGATTCATGAGTATGCGGACATTTTCCATCTGGACCGCCATCAGGAAGAGATCGTCGAGATGGATGGATTCGGGCAGAAATCGTATGACAATCTGATTGCGGCGGCTGAGAAGGCGTCCCACACGACCCTGCCGAGAATGGTGTACGGTCTGGGCGTTGCAGGCATCGGTCTGGCAAATGCCAAGATGATTTGCCGTCATTTTAAAAATGATTTTGAGGCGATGCGTCACGCCACTGTGGAAGAACTGGTCGAGATTGATGGAATCGGGGAAGTTCTGGCGCAGGCGTGGACGGCATTCTTTTCGGATGGAAAGAATAATGCGATCGTCGATCATCTGCTGGCGGAGCTGACCTTTGAGGTAGGAGACGAAGAAAGCAGCGAGGATGCAGATGAGGCATTCGCCGGGATGAACTTCGTCATTACCGGTTCGCTGGAACATTTCAAAAACCGGAAAGAGCTGCAGGAGCTGATTGAGCGCCGCGGCGGCAAGGTGACCGGAAGCGTGACGTCCAAGACGAATTATCTGATCAATAATGATGTGGCGTCGTCGTCCTCGAAGAATAAGAAGGCGCGGGAATTGGGGGTGCCGATTCTTTCGGAGGAGGAGTTTTTGAAGCTATAAGAGAGGTGAAAAAGCCGGACGCCAGACAGTGTTTAGCTGGCTTTTTTTTGCAGCTTGTGTTATGATTAGGAATGCTGATATAGTTTTTAGTGTAAGTAGAAATGAATCATATCGGTATATAATAGAATCCTAAAATTCAAACGAATTTTATATAAAAAGGGGATATATAACTATGCCAATTAAAATACAAAAGGATCTTCCTGCTAGGGCAATTTTGGAATCGGAGAATATATTTGTGATGGATGAGGATCGGGCGATGAGCCAGGATATTCGTCCGCTTGAGATTTTGATTCTGAACCTGATGCCGATCAAGGAGGATACGGAGACGCAGCTTCTGCGGGCACTTTCGAATACGCCGCTGCAGGTGGACGTGACCTTTATGAAAATGAACAGCCATCTGTCTCTGAATACCTCTGCAACACATCTGAATAAATTTTACGATACGTTTGATGATTTGAAATCCAACAAATACGATGGACTGATCATCACGGGTGCGCCGGTAGAACAGATTCCTTTCGAAGAGGTGGATTACTGGAAAGAACTCTGCGAAATTATGGAATGGTCAAAGACCCACGTCCATTCCACGTTCCACATCTGCTGGGGCGCTCAGGCAGGTCTGTATTACCACTTCGGACTCGACAAACGCCTGTTGTCGGAAAAGCTTTTCGGGGTATTTGAACACCGTGTGTTAAACCGCAAAGAGCCGCTGGTGCGCGGATTTGACGACGTTTTCTGTATCCCCCACAGCAGACATACCGAAACGCCTGCAGCGTTGATCCATGCCTGCAAAGAGCTGACCGTTATGGCGGAATCGGACAAAGCGGGAGTTCTTTTATGTATGACGGAAGGCGGACGACAGATTTTCGTTATGGGACATCCGGAATATGATCGTTACACGCTGGATGGAGAGTACAAGCGCGATCGCGACAAGGGACTGCCGATCCATGTGCCGGAAAACTATTACCCGGAGGACAACCCGGAGAAGAAACCGCTCCTTTCTTGGCGTGCACACTGCAACGGATTGTATACAAACTGGCTAAATTATTACGTATATCAGACCACTCCGTATGATATTCGGGAGATTTGAGAAAATAAGGCAAAACGTGAGGATTTAACGCATTTTTGTGAGATATGTATTCTGTTTATTACCGGGAAGAGGAGCTCAACATGAATATAGATAACGCAAAGTATTTGGATAAAATAGAAAAAATACAAAAACGTTACCCGTATCAGCAGATGCCTGAACATTTAAAACGGGCGTTTGAACAGGATATGCGGATTCGCCTTTCGTGGAATACGAATTCTCTGGAAGGCAATACCCTGTCGCTGGAAGAGACTGTTGAAATCATTTCCTATGATGAAGTGCGCAGCGGGCATACTTATTCTGAATATACAGAAGCAAAGAATTCATACAAAGCTTATCAAAAGATGAATTTTTCGCAGGTACAGGAGATTGATCTGAATCTGATCCGGCAAATCAATGGAATTATTATGGATTCTGATGGAAATTTTCGCACCAATCAGGTCTATATCGGAAGTCTGGCGGAGGTTGCGTTTCTCCCGCCGGAACCGGAAAAGATAGAAGAAAGAATGGAAAATTATCTTTCTTCCATGCAAATGCCGGAACCAACAGAAAAATTACAGAAAATCATTCAACAGATTGCGAAACTGCATATGGAATTCGAAATGATTCATCCATTCCGGGACGGAAACGGAAGAACCGGTCGTTTTATGATGAATCAGATGCTTTTAAATCAGGGCATTTTACCGGCAATCATTTTGAATCATTCAAAATATCGACAGGCATTTCGAATCTATGAACGCAATGGAGGTACCGGATTGATGGAATACTGTCTAGTATCCGGAATCGCCAGAAGCTATGAAATACTGGAAGATAATTGCGTAAAACTGGGGATTTTTCCAGTTTTCAGATGAAAAATCAGATTGGTTTCCCTTTGCGAAAAAGGGATTAGTGGTTTACTTTTTGAAAAAAATAGCTTATAATCAACTATGAATGAAAAAATGTTGTAGAAATACAAGAAGGAGAAGGATTATGGAAATTTCAGCTTTACAGAAAGCCAGATATGAGTATGCTCCGAAGCTTCCCGGCATGCTGAGACACGGCATTGCAGATATCTGCGTTAAGGAAGGCGAAGAGACTCAGAGCGTTGCAGATCAGGAGAAGATCAAAGCGCTGTTCCCCAATACCTACGGTAAAAAGGAGATCACTTTCCAGAAAGGTGCGAACACTTCCGTTGCGAAGAAGCAGGTTGTAGGCGTTATCCTTTCCGGCGGACAGGCTCCTGGCGGACACAACGTTATCTGCGGTTTATACGATGCATTAAAGGCAACCAACCCGGAGAACGTACTGTACGGCTTCAAGAACGGTCCGAGCGGTCTGATCGAAGACGATTATCTTGTTTTTGATGACGAGTATATCAATGCATACAGAAACACCGGCGGTTTCGATATCATCGGTTCCGGCAGAACCAAACTGGAGACTCAGGAACAGTTCGCAATCGCTGCTGAAGTCTGCAAGAAGCATGGCATCACCGCAATCGTTATCATCGGTGGCGATGATTCCAACACCAACGCAGCTGTACTGGCTGAGTACTTCGCTGCAAACAACACCGGCGTACAGGTAATCGGCTGCCCGAAGACCATCGACGGCGACTTAAAGAACGAAGATATCGAGTGCTCTTTCGGTTTCGATACCGCTGCAAAGACCTACAGCGAAGTAATCGGTAACATCGAAAGAGATGCAAACTCCGCTAAGAAATATTGGCACTTCATTAAGGTTATGGGCCGCAGCGCTTCCCATGTTGCTCTGGAGTGCGCACTGGAAACCCAGCCGAACATCTGCCTGATTTCCGAAGAAGTTGCAGCAAAGAAGATGTCCCTGTCCCAGATCGCTGACTATATCGCTGATTCTGTAGCAAAGAGAGCAGCAAAGGGCATGAACTTCGGTGTTGCAATCATCCCTGAAGGCGTTGTAGAATTCGTTCCCGAGTTCTCCGCACTGATCGCTGAGATCAACGAGCTGTTAGCAGGCAGCAAGGCAGATGCGTTCAATGCACTTCCTACCTGGAAAGAAAAATATGCGTTCATCGAAAACGGTCTGTCTAAAGAATCCATGGCTGTATTCACAATCCTGCCGGAAGGCATTCAGCAGCAGCTGTTCCTGGAGAGAGATCCTCACGGCAACGTACAGGTTTCCCTGATCGAGTCCGAGAAGCTGTTCTCCGCTCTGGTAGCTGACAAGCTGGCTGAGAGAAAAGCTGCAGGCACATACAACGGTAAGTTCAATGCACTGCACCATTTCTTCGGTTACGAAGGAAGATGTGCATTCCCTTCCAACTTCGATTCCGATTACTGCTACTCCTTAGGTTACAATGCATTCATGCTGATCCAGTATGGTTACAATGGTTACCTTTCCAAGGTTTCCAACCTGTCCAAACCGGCAGCTGAGTGGGTTGCAGGCGGTATGCCCATCACCAAGATGATGAACATGGAGAGAAGACATGGCGAAGACAAGCCTGTTATCCGTAAGGCTCTGGTTGAGCTGGATGGCAAGCCCTTCAAATACTTCGAGGCACACAGAGAAGAGTGGTCTGAGAACACCTGCTATGTATATCCGGGTGCAATCCAGTACTACGGACCTGCAGAGGTTTGTGATATCACAACCAAGACTCTGGCTCTGGAGAAGGGCGAATAATTCCCTCGACTTCAAAAATCAACAATAGAATGCACGCTCTGCGAGCATTCTATTGTCATGAATAAAGAGCGCCGCAAGACGTATACGGCAGAATGTGCTTTGCGTACATTCTGCTGATAGAAAAACTGCCGCACATCAGATGAGAGATCATCCGGGTGCGGCAGTTTTTTATTTCATAGGAAATAGTTTTAGTTCGCGGGCGCTTCTTCTTCGTTTAAATTCTCCTCACACACTTCTTCAAAAGAACGGTGCTCTGCGAGTGCCTCTTCTTTTGCATGCTGGAAAAATGCTCTGGTTTCTTTTACAATGACACCGCTCAATGCGAACAACGCGATCATGTTCGGGATAGCCATCAGACCGTTGAAGATATCAGCGATGGTCCAGACAGCGCTCACCGTCATGTAAGGTCCGATAAAGACAGCCAGAATGTAGATCCACCGAAAGATCTTAACGTGCTTCATATTGCCGCCGCTTAAATATTCCAGGCAGCGTTCACTGTAGTAATCCCAGCCAAGGATTGTCGTAAAGGCGAAGAATACAAGGCAGAGCATCAGAATAAAGGAAGAAAACTGTGCAGGAAACGGAAGACCATGCTGGAATGCATAGGTTGTAACCTGAACACCTTCCAGACCTTCTACCTGCCATGCACCGGTCAGAACAATGGAAAGACCTGTTAAGGTACAGATGATGATCGTGTCAATAAACGTACCGGTCATGCTGACAAGACCCTGACGGACAGGAGAGTTCGTCTGTGCAGCAGCCGCAGCGATGGGCGCGCTTCCCAGACCGGCTTCATTGGAGAAGATGCCGCGGGCAACACCCTTCTGCATTGCGATGAGCATGCTGCCGACTGCACCGCCGGTAATCGCTTTTGGAGAAAACGCTGCGGTTACGATAGTTGCAAACGCTGCAGGCACTTTGGTGATGTTGCAGCAGATCAGGATCACTGCGAATACAAAATAGATGACTGCCATGAAGGGAACGATGATCTGGCTGACGCTTGCAATTCTCTTGACGCCGCCGATCAAAACAGCTGCGACGCAGAAGGAGAGAATCAGGGAAGCAATGACAACGGACCAGGAATATTCGCCAAGGAACGGCAGAATTTTTACAGTAAAGGCATCGTTTGGATCAAAGAAACCATGTACTGCACTGGAAATACCATTGACCTGGCTGAAGGTACCAATGCCGAATAAACCTACGCAGACACCGAAGAAGGCGAATATCTTTGCGAGCCACTTAAATTTTTTGCCCATGCCGAGTTCAATATAGTAGAAAGGACCGCCGAGGCTGTGTCCGTCTTCGGCAACAGTACGGTATTTGACTGCCAGCAGACCTTCGGAGTATTTGGTTGCCATGCCGAGAAACGCTGCTACAACCATCCAGAACAGGGCGCCGGGACCGCCTGCACAAACTGCCGTTGCGACACCGACGATATTTCCGGTACCGATTGTTGCACTCAGTGCGGTACAGAGTGCGGAGAAGCTGGAAATTTCACCTTTTCCGCCTTCCTCATTTTGAAGCATCCATTTCAGTGCAAGGGGAAGCTTACGAATCTGGAGCAGACCGAGGCGGATGGTCAAAAGCAGTCCGCCGGCAATAATCAGTACCATCAACGGTACACCCCAGACAAAGTTGTCGATTATATTCAGAGCTTGATTGATAGAAGTCCACATGGTATTCGATCCCTTTCTTATTCTTTGATGCAACAGATTTTTGGCAGCAGATGCCTTTCTGATGCCATGCTACGCTATGCGTAAGGAAAGCGTTTCGAAATGAAAGAAGGGATTGGAATCACTCGTGAAAATAGAAACGGGCGGTGTGCCGGACAGGTTTATTCGCCGAAGAACGAAATATCCGCTGCGCAGACAGATATCGTTTAAGGCATAATAGAATATAAGATTTACGAATATTCCATACAGGGAATAAAAAGAGACTGCACCAAAAAGAAATCCTTTTTGCGTCAGTCTCAGGAAGATACAGAATACTTGCGTAATATCTTCTCTGTCCTTTTACCTGAGAGATTCATACGAGAAATTCGTATGTTGCACCTTCGGCCCCCGGCTGATCCGGGTGTCTCCAGAGAGTCGATCCATTTACAGTTGCGCTGCAAACTACAGCACCTGAGAGTTTTACTCCTTCGGTAGACAAAATGTCTTTTCCTGCAAACTTCATTTCGAAAATTGCCTATGGGCAATATGATATACGCAAATGTGATATTTTTCAAGAGAAAAATTAAATTTTTATAAAAATCCGCCGCAAAAGTCAGAACTCTGCGGCGGATGTATTCAAAATGCGATTTTTATCAGAACAGTGATGTGCTGCTTTTGCACAAGCTACAGCTGCTCGGCGCGCTTTAAGGCGTCATCAATATGAGCACAGAAGTTGTCGGCACCGACTTTTTCGATAAAGCCGTTTTTTTCCATGACACGCCAGGGTTGTTCGTTGACATGGGAGAAAATCAGCTGAATGCCCTTTTTCTGACAGTCCTCGTAGAGCTTTTCAAGGTTATGCATGGCGGTCGCGTCGATGGCGCTGACACTTCTCATACGAAGGACGAGACAACGGCGCTTTTCGTCGAGGGTGATTTTCAGAATCTTATCCGCAGCGCCGAAAAAGAGGGGACCACTGATTTCATAAACTGTAATGTGATCTGGTACAACGCGCAGGGCAAGGCTGTCCGCATCGTCGTCCTCATCGACATATTTCCAGCCTTCTACTTCTGTAACGTCGCTCATACGTTTCATAAACAGAATCGCAGCGAGCAGGATGCCGACCTCGATGGCAACGACAAGATCGAATACGACCGTCAGAACAAAGGTGCTGACCAAAACGATAATATCGCTCTTCGGAGAGGTTTTACAGAGGTTGACAAAGGTTTTGATGTCACACATATTATAGGCAACCATAAACAGGATCGCTGCGATAACCGGCATAGGAATCAGGGCAGCGTAGGGCATCAGGACAACCAGGATCAGCAGAAGGACAACAGAATGCACCATTCCGGCGATCGGAGTGCGTCCGCCGTTTTTGATGTTTGCGGCGGTTCTGGCGATGGCTCCGGTGGCTGGGATGCCGCCGAACAGCGCGGAGGTGATGTTTCCGGCACCCTGTGCGATCAGTTCCATATTGGAGCGGTGACGGCTGTTTACCATGCTGTCCGCAACGACACAGGAGAGCAGGGACTCGATTGCTGCTAAAATCGCGATCGTAAAGGCGTCTGGCAGGACGTTCTGAACGGTTGTCAGGGAGAACGCCGGAAGCGAAATCGCCGGAAGCTTATTAGAAATTTCATACAGATCCCCTATCGTATTGACGTTCAGATGCAGACCGGCTACCGCAGCACTGCCAGCAATTACGGCGATCAGGGAAGCGGGAATGCGTTTTAAAAAGCCGGGAAGCATCGGCCAGAAAATCAGGATGGCGAGGCTGAGAATGCCAACAAGCAGCGCTTGTACGTTCAGCGTGCCGATAAAGACGAAAACAGCCTTTAATTTATCCATCGTTTCAATCAGCGGTTCATCGGTAACGATGCTCAGACCGAGAAAATCCTTGATCTGACCGATAAAAATCGTTACAGCGATACCGGAGGTAAAGCCGGTTGTGATCGTATATGGAATAAACTTAATGAGGTTGCCGAGGCGCAGCAGACCCATCAGGATCAGAATCACGCCTGCCAGCAGAGTAGCGATAATCAGTCCGTCCATGCCGTTTTTTGCAACAATTCCGGCGACGATCGTTGCAAATGCTGCAGTCGGACCTGCGATCTGGACGCGGCTTCCGCCCAGAAAAGAGATGACAAAGCCTGCTGTGATCGCAGTGTAGATGCCTTTTTCCGGTGTGACGCCGGAGGCAAGGGCGAGGGCGATGG
>ENA-OPCV01002774-OPCV01002774.1-human-gut-metagenome-genome-assembly--contig:-NODE-2774-length-10535-cov-2.445515_pt1 | contig 10535 bp, 8 predicted proteins | sample MGYA00241257_ERZ501494 | MGnify/ENA primary metagenome ERZ501494 (study PRJEB25962, sample SAMEA2042618) | human gut metagenome | biome: human gut; feature: human-associated habitat; material: faeces...
TCAGACATATCAGTTCCAAGGAGAATGAAGAACTTCGTGATGCAAACACCATTGAAGTTCAGGTGACAGGCAAGCCGAACTTATTCAGACCAAAACTGATTACTTCAAAGTACCTTATGGCAATGATCGTGAAGTCAACGGTGTTTCCTGACCTTTACGATAAAGAGTTACAGGACAGTTACGGTGTGATGACCCCGGAAGATTTAGTCTATGCAATGGTTGATGATGCCGGGGAAATGCAGGACTTCCAGTTATGGATGCAGAAGTTTCAGGGATTTACCAAGTCACTTGATGACAAGGTGGATGAAGCAAAAAACTAATTGAAGAAGGGGACGGTGAAGCAAATTATGCTTACTATGCCCTTCTAAAACTTCACATTCTTCCATCAGTGTTCTTGGCTATGGATGAACAGGAAAAAGCCTTTGTGATTGCTTCAATCAAGTTGAAAGCAGAGCATGACAAGAAGGAAAAGAAAAAGGCAGAAGCAAGGGCAAAGAAAAAACACTAAGAAAGGACGGTGAAACAGGTGTCATCTATTCAGACAGGTATTGAACTTAATGACCAATTCAGCGGAGTGTTGAACAACATCATCAGTTCAGTGAACCTTGCCGTGTCTGCAATGTATGATATGCAGCAGTCAATGAACGCTGATATTGATACAAGCAGTATTGAAGGGGCAAGGGATGAAATCAATCAGGCAACCGCTGCCATTGAAGCAATGAATCAGGCAGCAAGCCGACAGACCGCACCTGATATTGCACCGCCTGTTGTGGATGGTGGAAATCAAGAACCGATTCCTGTACCTGTTGACCCGGTACTTCCTGACCCTTTGGTTGAAAATCCTGAACCAATCAGACCTGAAATTCAGCCAAACGCACCGCCTGACCCTGAACCAGTAGAAATCCCGGTCACATGGAACACTGACGGGATGGATGTGTTCACAGGAACAGGTGTTGAACGATTTCAGCAAGAAGTTCAGAGTGCAAACGATATGTTGAACACACTGAACACCACACAGGCAAGGATTTCACAGACCGCACAGGGAATGGATATACTGCCGGATGCAGCAGTTCAGGATATGAACACCATGCAACAGCGGTTATCTGCAATTCAACAGCGGATTCAGCAGATTGAGAACAACCCGGTAAATGTTGGGGCAGACAATGCAAATGCAGAACTGGAACAGTTGCGTATGCAGTTGAATCAGGCTATTCAGGAACAAAATTCACTGAATCAGGCAATGCAGAACATGGATGTTTCTGCTGCCAATGATGCCTATTTGCGTTTGTCACAAACTGTTGGCAACACAGAAAGGTACATCCGTGACAATGTGGATGAACAGGGGCGTTTTAATCAGGAAATTTCAGCCGGAACACAACAGGCAAATGAACTGACCAATACCATCAAGCGGGCGGTTGCAGCCTATGTCAGTATTCAGACAGTTGGGAAAGCACTGAACATTTCAGACGAACTTGTTCAGACAACATCCCGTTTGAACATGATGAATGACGGGGTTCAAACAACCGCTGAACTTGTCAACATGGTATATGCAGCAGCACAAGATGCAAGAGGTTCATTCAGTCAGATGGCTGATGTTGTTGCCCGTTTCGGTAACAACGCAAAGGATGCGTTCAGCAGTTCAGAAGAAGTTGTTGCTTTTGCTGATCTGATTCAAAAGCAGATGACGATTGCCGGGGCAAGCACCCAAGAAGCAGCAAACGCAGAGTTGCAGTTATCACAGGCACTTGGTTCAGGTGTCCTTCGTGGTGATGAATTGAACAGTATCTTTGAACAAGCACCTAACCTGATTCAGAACATTGCAGACTATCTTGATGTTCCAATCGGTAAGATCAGGGAAATGGCAGCGGATGGGGAACTTTCCGCTGATGTAGTTAAGGCAGCAATCTTTTCTGCTGCTGATGACATTAACAGCAAATTCAATGAAATGCCTATGACTTGGGGGCAGATATGGCAGTCAATGCAAAACACCGCACTGATTGCATTTCAGCCTGTTCTTCAAAGACTGAACGATTTAGCCAATAGTGAAGCATTTCAGACTTTCATTCAGGGTGCTATTGAAGCAATGGCAACCCTTGCGAATATCCTTCTGAATGTGTTTGATTTGGCGGTGTCAATCGGTACTTTCATAGGTGATAACTGGTCAATCATTGCACCTATCGTATACGGTATTGTGGCAGCACTCACAGCATACATTGCTATTTCTGCAATCGTGGCAGCAATTAACGGTGTCATGGCAATGGCAGAAGGTGTCAAGGCTGCTGCTCAAATGATGGCAACAGGTGCAACATTTGCAGAAACCGCAGCACAGCAAGGTCTTAACGCTGCATTGATGGCTTGCCCTTTAACTTGGATTATCATGCTGATTCTTGCATTGATCGTGGTTATTTTTGCCGTATGTAATGCGATTGCAAAGATGACAGGTATTGCAAATTCAGGCTTCGGTGTGATTACTGGCGGTGTGAACGTGGTGATTCAGTTCTTCAAGAACTTGGGTCTAACCGTGGCAAACATTGCCTTGGGTATTGGAAACGCCATTGCAGCACTTGCATCCAATATGATGACGGCATTTCACAATGCAATCTGTTCTGTTCAGTCATGGTTTTACAACCTGTTAAGCACGGCACTTTCAGTCATTGAAGGTATTTGTTCAGCACTGAATAAGTTACCGTTTGTTGAATTTGACTATTCAGGCATTTCATCCGCAGCGGATGACTATGCAGCCAAAGCAAGTGAAGCAGCCGGAAACAAAGAAGATTACCAGTCAATCAGTGATGCGTTCAATGAAGGTTTTACAACCTTTGATGCATTTCAGGACGGTTGGGCATCAGATGCGTTCAATGCGGGTGCAGCATGGGGTGACGGTATTGCTGATAAGGTTTCAAACTTTAGTCTGTCGGATGTATTTGGTCAGACAGATATTCCTAATGTGGGTGATTACACATCAGGGTTCAATGATGCAATAGCAAATTCAGGCGTGGGTGACAGCATTGGAAACATTGACGATAATACAGGCAAAATCAAGGATTCTTTGGATGTTACAGAAGAAGATTTGAAGTATTTGCGTGACATTGCAGAACAAGAAGCAATTAACAGATTCACAACCGCTGAAATCAATGTTGATATGTCAGGTATGCAGAACACCGTGAACAGCGGTGATGACATTGATGGTTTTATGACCAAACTGACAGATTCAGTCAATGAAGCGGTAGACAATATGACGGAAGGGGTGCATGAATAAATGGCAAGAAGCGGATATGATATGTATTTTGACAAATGCCTTTTTCCTGTCACCCCTGAAAAAATCAGTATCAAAATCAATGGTAATAACAAAACGGTCAACCTGATAAATGAAGGTGAAATCAATATCCTGAAAAAAGCCGGGTTGACCGACATTGAATTTGAAGCAGAAATCCCGCAAGTAAAACATCCTTATGCGGTGTATAAGAATGGTTTCAAAGAAGCGGGATATTTCTTTGATATTTTTGAAGGGTTGAAAACAGGCAAAAAGACATTCCAGTTCATTGTATGCAGAAAGACCCCGGTGGGGAAAAAACTGCTGAACACGAACATGAAGGTATCTTTGGAAGATTACAAAATTTCAGAGGATGCCAAGAACGGGTTTGACTTCAAAGTCAAGTTCAATCTGAAACAGTACCGGGACTATGGAACAAAGACAGTCAACATCAAAATTGCTGCATCCAAGCCAAAGGCAAGTGCAGAGCCTAAGCGGGAAACCAACAATTCACCCGCCCCGGCAGCAGCACAGACCTATACGGTTGTGCGTGGTGATTGTTTATGGAAAATAGCTAAACGGTTTTATGGCAGCGGTGCAAAATACACCGTGATCTACAACGCAAACAGGGGTGTCATTGGTGGCAACCCTAACTTAATCTATCCGGGACAGGTTTTGACCATTCCGGCAGCATAAGAAAGGGGTGTTGTTCAATGTATGTTGAACTACTGGTTGGGAATGAATCAGGAACAAAAGTATATCAGCCTGTTGTTCAGGAAGGTATTGAATGGTCAACAGAAAGAAAAAACACCCCCGGCAAACTGGTTTTCAAAGTCCTGTATGACAACATTCTTGATTTTTCAGAAGGTAGTCCAGTCAGGATGAAGGTGGACGGTGACAATGTATTCTTTGGTTTTGTGTTCAAGCAGCAGAGAACCAAGGACAAAATCATTACTGTCACCGCCTACGATCAGTTGAGGTACTTAAAAAATAAAGATACCAAGGTCTATGAAGGAAAGACGGCAAACCAATTTGTGAAAATGATTGCAGATGATTATGCCCTGAACCTTGGCACACTGGATGATACCGGGTATGTCATTGAATCAAGGGTTGAAGAAAATACTTCACTGTTTGAAATGATAGCAAATGCCCTTGACCTGACACTGACCAATACCGGGGAAATGTATGTGTTATATGATGACTTTGGGAAACTTACCCTGAAAAGCCTGTCATCTATGTATGTGGGTGTTCCGGGGGCGTACCTGATGATTGATGAAGAAACCGGGCAAAACTTTGACTATACTTCATCTATTGATGAAAACACATATAACAAAATCAAACTGACCTATGATAACAAGGACACAGGAAAGCGTGATGTTTACATCACACAGGATTCTTCCAACATTAACAAGTGGGGTATCTTACAGTATTTTGACACCTTGCAGAAAGGTGAAAATGGTCAGGCAAAAGCAGATGCCCTTTTGAAACTGTATAACAAAAAGACCCGTAACCTAAAAATCACTAATGCTTTAGGTGACAACAGAGTGCGGGCGGGTTCAATGGTTGTCATCAACCTTGACCTTGGTGATGTAAAACTGAAAAACTGGATGCTTGTTGAAAAATGCAAGCATACCTATAAGGAAGGTGAACATTGGATGGATTTGACACTTAGAGGGGGTGAATTTGTTGCCTGATGCAAACGAACTTGTTGATACCCTGAAAAGGGCAGCCGTTGAAGCGGTTGAAGCGGGGAAACCCGTAAATGTATATTTTGGTGAGGTCGTGAGTGCTTCACCTTTGAAAATCAATGTTGAACAGAAGATGATACTTGGTGAAAAACAGTTGATTCTTTCAAGAAATGTGATGGATTTCAGCACAATGGTAACAGTTGACTGGACTTCTGAAAGCAGTCTTTCCACCCACAACCACACTGTAAAAGGTGACAATGGCAGCGGTGGCAACATTGACTTGAACACGGGGTCAAAGAACCTTGCACATACTCACAAAATTACAGGAAAAAAGAAGATCATCATTCACAATGGCTTGGCGGTTGGTGATGAAGTTATCCTGATAAGACAGCAAGAAGGTCAACGCTTCATTGTTGTGGATAGGATAGGCAAATGATTCCTTCAACAGTTGGTTTTCTTGACCAAGATTTTGAAATAGAAACACAGCCAAGCCTAACTTATAAAATGGATTTAGACGGTGATTCAGTCAGGGGTCTTGTGGATGAACAGGATGCCATGAAGCAGATGATTTTCAGAACACTGCAAACAGAAAGGTATCAGTACATCATATATCCGTGGTATTACGGCATTGAAACACTTGACCTGTATGGTGAACCTGTCACTTGGGTTTGCCCTGAATTAGAACGCAGAATCAGTGAAGCGTTAGCCGTTGATGAAAGAATCACGGGCGTGACCGACTTTGAATTTGACCTGACGGTCAAGGGTGTGGTTCATGCCTATTTTACTGTAAAAACAATTTACGGTGATATTAAAGCAGAGAAGGGGGTGAAGATTTAGAATGTATGAAGATCAGACTTATGACATTATCCTTGAAAGGATGATGAACCGGGTATCTGACAAAATTGACAAAAGACCGTCATCCCCTGTTTATGATCTGCATAGTTCAACCGCCATTGAATTTCAGATTTTATACATTGAGTTGGAATATCTGATAAAAAATTCATACGGTGATACTGCTGCAAGGGAATTTCTGATCTTGCTTGCAAAGGACAGGGGACTTTCACCCGAACCCGCAACCAAGGCAATCTTACAGGGTGAGTTCACACCAACAAACATTGATGTTACTGGAAAGCGTTTCAACATCGGTGAAATAAACTATGTTGTGACTGAACAGATCACACCGGGAACATACAAGGTTCAGTGTGAAACAGAAGGTGTTGTTGGCAATCAGTACCTTGGGGATATGATACCAATGGAATATATTGACGGATTGCAGACGGCAAGCCTGACAAGCGTACTTATTCCCGGTGAAGATGAAGAAGATACAGAAGTTTTCAGACAGCGTTACTTTGACAGCTTCAATGAACAGTCCTTTGGTGGCAACCACGCTGATTATATGGCAAAGGTCAAAAGTATTGAAGGTGTTGGGTCATGTAAGGTCAAGCGTGTTTGGAATGGTGACATTAGACCCGCTGACATGATCGTCAGTACAGTGGTCAAGAACTGGTATGAATCAATCATTTCAACAGTTCCGGCAGCAGTCAAACCGTGGCTTGATGCCGTATATAATGCAGCCAAGGACAAGAAACTGACGGTTGGTGGTACTGTTCATGTAGTCATCACTGATTCTGATGATTATGGTGAAGCAAGTTCAACGCTTGTTCAATATGTTCAGCAGACACTTGACCCGGAAGAAACTGCCGGGGAAGGTTACGGACTTGCACCAATCGGTCATGTGGTCAGTGTAGCAAGTGCATCACCTGTCAGTATTGAGGTCAAGACCACGGTAACCTTTGAAGAAGGTCACAACTGGTCAAATACCAAGGCAGCCATTGCAGAAGCAGTTGATGCGTACTTCTTGGAATTAAGAAAGAACTGGTCAGAAACATCACAAACCATTGTCAGGGTATCGCAGATTGAAAACCGCATCCTTGGCGTTGATGGCGTGGTGGATGTGACCGGGACAAAGCTGAACGGCACGGCAAGCAATATGACCTTGACAGAATTTTGCATACCAAAGTTAGGGGGTGTTTCTGCATGATAAGAGAAGTTGACCTTGTTTCATACTTACCGCCATTCATGCAGAGTTACAAAGAACCCGTTGCAGCACTTGAAGCGGAAAACCCTGAATTTAGTCTGATGTGGTCGGCAACTGACAGGTGTTTGCGTAACCGCTTCATTTCAACCGCTGATGAATATGGAATCAGCCGATTTGAAAAGATGCTGAAAATATACCCAACTGCTGATGATACCCTTGAATCAAGGCGTTCAAGGGTTCAAAGCAAGTGGTTCAACACAATCCCGTACACTTGGAAAGTGTTGCTTCAAAAGTTGCTTGTCCTTTGTGGTGACAGTGATTTTGAAGTGACTGGTGATTTCAAGACAGGGTACACACTGTATATTGACACTGACCTTGAATTATATGGTCAGGTGGAAGAACTGGAAAACATCATAAACACAATGATTCCTGAAAATCTTGTGGTTGTATCTAAGAACAGCATCCCTTGCAACATCAAAGGTGCTGTTCTTTTTGGTGGTGGCATCTGCTTCATCAATGAATTTATCATCACAAACGATTTCCGGGAAGTGTTTGATGTGAACGGTTCATCAGTCTTTGGTGGTGGAATCGTTCAGACTGAAATACTGAACATCACAAATGACAGTCAGGAAACAGTGAGTGTTCAGGGTACAGTGAACTTTGGTGGTAAGGCAACAGATACCGCAATGGTAACCATTTCAACAGATTTTAATGAAACAATCCGGGCAGATATGGATGCAAAGGCAGCATCCGGCGTTGTTCAGGTAGACTTCATTGAGATAAAAACAACATAGAAAGGAATGATAAGATGGCAGAGTATTCAAAACTTTACATCACAAACAATGGTCAGGCACTTATGGCAAAGATGATTGCCGGGTCAGGAAACATTGATTTTACAAAAGTATGTTCTTCCAGTACCCAGTACACTGAAAGTCAGTTACAGGCATTGACCGCACTTAGCAACATCAAGCAGACAACCCTTGTTTCCAAGGTTACCCGCACAAATGAGGTTGCAATCAAAATTGATGCAGCATATTCCAATGTAGACCTGAAAGAAGGTTACTATATGCGTACACTTGGCTTATATGCCGTTGACCCTGACAAGGGTGAAATCCTGTATGCAGTCTGCATTGAAAAGTCAAATAACTGTTATATGCCACCATATAACGGTGTTACGGTATCGGCTGCATACTTACAGTTATATACCACAGTAGGCAACGCTGACAACGTATCACTTGCGGTCAGTCCGGGTGCGTATGCAACGGTTGGTGACATTCAGGCACTTGAAAAAGAAATTGCTGATCTGAAAGCCTTTGTTGGATATTCAGACGGTGACATTTATGGTGTTGAAGTGGATTTTGAAAATAAAAAGTTCACAAGACTTGCCGGAGCAGTAAATCGTTCAGCGGGTTCAGGATTTGACGGAATCAATGCCTTTGGTGGTAGAAAGCGTTGCAACCTTACCAATGACGGGCGTGTTGCTGCATATTACGGTGAAGCCGGATTTTCCACTACTGGAAAACTGACACAGGCGGTTGACCGTAACCCGGTAGGTACTGAATCACCTGATGAAAACCTGAAATTCAGTGCCGGGACAATCGTTCAGGTAATGGTTGAACAGCCAAAGTTTTATTACAAGGTTGTACCGCTTAAAACTGAAAAGAGAACCAAGGGGGCAATCACAAGAAAAATCAGATACTATGTATCAGATACACCAAAGGCGGGATTCAAACTTCATCCGGCGTTCATTGTAAATGGTCAGGAAAATGATGTTGCATATCTTGCAGCCTTTGAAGGTTCACTTTGGGATGCATCTGCATCAGCGTACATTCTTGATGATTCACAGGTTGCTGACTTTGCTGCTGATATGTTATGCAGTATTGCTAATGCAAAACCGCTGTCAGGACTTACACAGAACGCAACCCGTGGCAATATCAGAAAACTTGCTGAAAAACGTGGTACTGGTTGGGAACAGGGTGTTGTTCAGACGGCATCCGCTTCACAGATGCTTATGCTGATTGAATATGCAACCTTCAATATGCAGTCTGTCATTGGTAACGGTGCAGTTTCAAAGACTGATGACGGTAAAACATCCATGACAGAAAATACAGGTGCAACAATCACCCTTGGTAATGCATCAGGTTCAGTTGTCAACGCTAACGGTATTCAGATTGTGTCATATCGTGGTGAAGAAAACTTTTGGGGCAACATTTGGTGGTGGATTGATGGAATCAATCACTATGCAAACGCAACCACAGGTGAGTGTGAAACCTATGTTGCAGATCATGGTTTTGCTGATGACATTAAGGCAGCACCTTATGAAGATACGGGAATGACAGCAAAGTATGGAAACGGTTATATTTCCGCTTTCTGCTATTCAGAAGATTTTGATTGGTTGTTCTTACCGGGTGAGTTCAACGGAAACACTGCACTTCCTGTTGGTGATTACTGTTGGAATCAGAACGGTACTGGTTGGCGTGTCGCTAAATTGGGTGCTCGTTGGAATGATGGCTTGAATGCCGGTGCTTTCTGTTGGGCTCTGAATTATGCTTCTTCTACTCGTGATCGGAATATCGGCGGTCGGTTGGTGTATCGAAAAAAGGTAGCAGCATAACAGGCAACCAGTAATTCACACAATTTTAGGTAATCAGGATGCTAAAGATGACGATTTTCAAGCAGAAAGACAATAAAAAGACAAAAAACCAATGTCACTAAATTAGGTGCTAATTGGAATAATGGCTTGAATACCAGTGCTTTCTATTGGAATCTGAATAATGCTTCTTCTAATCGTAATCGGAATATCAGCAGTCAGTTAGTAAATGCACAAATATCACTTGAAACACCCCGTCAGAAATGGCGGGGTGTTCTTATAAATCAATGTACTGAAAACTGATTACCGTGCCACTTGGCAAAACATCAAAATACATGGGCTGTATTAGTAGACCGTCACCTGACGGGTTGAAAGTTCGGTTCAGTGCATACAGAAGGGAACAGACAAGCGTGAAACGGTATGGCAATCTTTATGAAAAAATCTGTTCAATGGATAACCTGTATCTTGCGTTTCAACACGCAAAGAAAGGCAAAGGATGGTACAAGGAAGTTCAGCAGATTGAGAAAAGACCATACTACTATTTGGCGGGTCTGCAATGGATGCTTCAAAACCATTTATACAAAACTTCGGAATATGCCACTTTTACGAAAAAGGACGGCAAGAAGGAACGGGAAATATACAAACTTCCATTCTTCCCTGACAGAATTGCACAATGGGCGGTTTTACAGGTGATTGAACCGCAGTTATTAGCGTATTTCACTGATGACACATATTCAGCAATACCAAACAAGGGTATTCATGCAGCATACAAGAAGTTACGGTTGGCGGTTGATACCGTGCCGGAAGAAATGACCTATTGTTTGAAAATAGACTGCAAGAAATTTTACCCTTCCATTGACCACGAAACACTAAAACAGAAGTTCAGACGGAAGTACAAAGATCCTGAACTGCTTGAACTGATTGATGAAGTAATTGATTCAATCAGCACTTGTCCGGCAACGGATG
>ENA-OPCV01002781-OPCV01002781.1-human-gut-metagenome-genome-assembly--contig:-NODE-2781-length-10519-cov-3.763188_pt1 | contig 10519 bp, 7 predicted proteins | sample MGYA00241257_ERZ501494 | MGnify/ENA primary metagenome ERZ501494 (study PRJEB25962, sample SAMEA2042618) | human gut metagenome | biome: human gut; feature: human-associated habitat; material: faeces...
ATACGTCCTTCTGGCTGATAACAACACCTGCCGCATGCATGGAGGTATGTCTGGGAAGTCCCTCCAGACGTCTTGCCATATCGATCAGATAATGAATTTCATCCTGCTCTTCATATGCTTTTTTCAGCTCAGGGTTCATAGTAAGGGCTTTATCTATAGTAATATTTAATTCCTGCGGGATCATTTTCGCAATGGAATCCACCTGTGCATAAGGCATATCCAGTACACGGCCCACATCCCGGATCACACCACGGGCTGCCAGCGTACCAAAAGTAACGATCTGAACCACACAATCATCCCCATATTTACGGCGGACATATTCAATAACCTCCTGCCTTCTTTCGAAGCAGAAGTCAACGTCAATATCAGGCATAGATACTCGTTCCGGATTCAGAAATCGCTCAAAGAGCAGATCATAGCGAATAGGATCAAGCTGTGTGATGCCCAAGGTATAAGCAACCAGACTTCCCGCTGCAGAGCCACGTCCCGGTCCTACCATAATGTCATGATCGCGGGCATATTTAATAAAATCCCATACTATAAGGAAGTAATCCACGTAGCCCATATTTTTTATAGTAGATAATTCGTAATTCAGACGAGCTTTTAATTCCTCTGTAACCGGCTGATAACGTTCCTCCAGTCCCTCGAAGCATAGCTTGTTCAGATATTCCCAGGATGTAAGACCATCCGGCACATCGAATCTTGGAAGCTTGGTCACGCCAAATTCAATCTCAACATGACATCTCTGTGCAATCTTATGAGTATTCTCCAGGGCCTCCAAAGCATATGGGAAAAGTTCTGCCATTTCTTCCGGAGATTTCACATAATACTGGCCACCCTCATAACGCATTCTGTCCTCGTCTGCCAGTTTCTTGTTTGTCTGCAGACAGAGAAGAATATCATGAGGATCAGCATCCTCCGCCCTTGTATAATGCACATCATTGGTTGCCACAAGGTCAATCCCTGTTTCTTCGTGCATACGGAGAAGTTCCTGATTTACCAGTCTCTGCGCAGGAATTCCATGATCCTGTAATTCCAGGAAGAAATTGCCTTTTCCAAAAATATCCTGATAACGAAGAGCTGCTGCCTTTGCATCTTCGTACATTCCTCTCTGAAGATACCTGGCCACTTCACCTGCAAGGCAGGCACTTAAGGCAATAATCCCTTCATGGTACTCTTTTAATACCGCAAGATCTACTCGCGGTTTATAATAGAATCCTTCTGTAAAACCCTTGGACACAATTTTCATCAGATTTGCATAACCCTGATTATTCTCTGCCAGAAGAACCAGGTGGTAATATCTGTCTTCGCCGCTTCCTGCTTCACGGTCAAATCGGGAGCCGGGGGCTACATAAACCTCACATCCCAGAATCGGATTGATTCCCTCGGCCCTTGCTGCGCGATAAAAATCAATCACACCGTACATGACTCCATGATCTGTGATCGCCGCACTGTCCATGCCAAGTTCTTTGACACGGGCTACATATTCTTTTATCTTATTGGAACCATCCAGCAGACTGTATTCTGTATGGACGTGAAGATGTGTAAACTCCAACTCTATTTCTCTCCTGTTCTAATATCTGCAATTTTATCGCAGCATATTTTTATAAATTTAACTGAATCAGGTAAGTCCCATGCTTCAATTGCGAAAAGCAATAATCATTGGGTGGGGACTTGCTTGTCTGTTACTATTTCGCGTAGATTCTCTTGTCCTTAATCTCTACTTTGCCTTCTTTCATCAGATGACCAATAGCACGTTTAAACGCTCCCTTACTCAGGCCGAATTCTCTCTGGATCACTTCCGGTGATGCCTTGTCATCAAATGGAAGAACACCTGCAAATTCATTGATTACTTCAAGGACATTCTCCGCATCCTCATTGATCTGAAGATATGCTTTCTGACGATCTGTGACGTTCATTTTTCCGTCTTCTTTTACTTCGCTGACACGCAGCTCAAGGATCTTGCCCGGGCGGTATTTTCCCTTGGCTTCTCTTGCAGGGATCAGTGCAGAATATTTATCATCAACTGCCACAAATACACCGAATCTGTCGCTGATCTCATAAACACGGCCCTTCACCATATCTCCCACTACATAAGGAGTTCTGGTGGAAAGATAATGATAAACCTTCATAGTTGCGCAGAGACGACTGCTCTTGTCAATATAGAGTGCTACCAGCACATCTTCTCCCTCTCTTACTTTCAGAGTCTGTTCATGATATGGAAGCAGAAGGTCTTTCTCCAGTCCCCAGTCAAGGAATGCACCAATCCTTGTTACCTGAGAGACTTTCAGAACTGCTGTCTGACCTACCTGAAGCTTCGGTTCTTTTGTTGTTGCAATAAGACGATCCTGAGAATCCTTGTAGATAAATGCTTCAATGCTGTCGCCTTCCTTTGTTCCTTCCGGAACCTGTCTGGACGGAAGAAGAACACGGTTCTTTGCATCTGCCTGCATATCCTCACCCAGATATACACCAAAATCTACGGACTTCACTACTGTTAATTTCTGTTTTTTTCCTAACTCTATCATATAATCTCCATTTCTGTTGTGATAGTATCTTTTTAAAGAAAATTAAAAATATACTATACTTTCATCATCCTCTGACATTAGCTTTATATTTCAGTATAACATAAATAATAAAGGCGGCACAATGCCGCCTTATTATTTTTTATTATCTTATTTTACGTTACTGTTCACTATAGATCAGAATGTATTTTATTCCAACTCGATTTCACATACACTCAGACAGATTCTTTATCGTGTATTATATATTCTGCATCCACTTGCACGCCAGTTCTATCCAGGACTGGCATTCTTTCTGTACACAGCCGCCGTCTTCGTGGCTTGTCTCTTCGTTTGCAAGACTCAGTCCATGTCCGCCAACCGGATAAAGATGCATCTCTACAGGTATTTCCAATTTGCGAAGTGCGTTAAAAAACAACAGAGAATTCTCTACAGGAACACAGTCATCCGTCACTGTATGCCACAGGAATGTTGGCGGTGTATCTCTGGATACCTGGAATTCCAGGGACTGTTCTTTTCGTTTATCCAGATCATTATAATCCTCTCCAAGCAGACATTCAAAAGATCCTGTATGCGCAAATTCACCGGAAGTAATTACCGGATAACTTAAGATCATACCGTTTGGCTTCACCATTTCTGAATCTATTCCAAGTGTTTCTGCAATGAAATTTTTCTTCCAGAAAACACCCAGACTTGCTGCCAGGTGTCCTCCTGCTGAGAAACCCTGAATTACAATCTTATTCGTATCAATATGAAATTCTGCTGCATTCTCTCTTAAGAAAGCTACGGATTTCGCAAGTTGCAAGAGTGCCAGCGGATATCTGGCAGGTTCTACACTGTAACGCAGAATCACCGAATGATATCCTTTTGCCAGATACTGCATTGCAATCGGTTCTGCCTCTCTGTCAGAAGTCATTGTATAACCACCACCCGGACAGATTACAACTACCGGACGCTTTCTGTTAATGTTCATTTCAATTGAATTATCCAGGAAATAAGTATATAAATCTGCTGTTTCTTTATATCCGTCTACTTTAATTTCAATCTTTTTATAAATCATAAGTTCCTCCCGTATATACCAAAAATCTCCCGGCTGTTCAAAAAAGCACACTCTTATCCGGGAGATTTTTTATACCTATTACAGGTTCATATCTTTTATTTTCAGATCAGTGATTATTTATTTCCCTGTCCATAATATGCATTTGCACCATGTTTTCTGAAGTAGTGCTTATCCTGCAGATCCTGTGGTGCAGGTTTTACCTGTGGATTGATCAGCTCACAGCGGGATGCCATCTTGGCAACTTCCTCAAGAACAACTGCATTATGTACTGCTTCATGAGCATCCTTGCCCCATGCAAATGGTCCATGGTTTTTGCAAAGTACTGCAGGTACTGCTTCATAATCTTTGTCCTTAAACAGGTCTACGATCAGAAGTCCTGTGTTTTTCTCATATTCTTCAAATTCCTTGCCTTCCAGGCAGCGTGCACATGGAACTTCACCATAAATATAATCTGCATGTGTGGTTCCATAACATGGGATTGCTCTTCCGGCCTGTGCCCAGCTTGTTGCCCATGAAGAATGTGTATGTACAACTCCTCCGATATTCGGGAATGCTTTGTACAGTTCTACATGAGTTGCTGTATCAGAAGATGGATTGTATTTTCCTTCTACCTTATTTCCATTCAGGTCTACAACAACCATATCATCCGGTGTCAGCAGATCATAATCAACTCCACTTGGTTTGATGACAAAAAGTCCTGATTCTCTGTCGATTCCGCTTACATTTCCCCATGTAAATGTAACAAGTCCGTATTTTGGAAGATCCATGTTTGCTTTGTAAACTTCCTCTTTTAATTTCTCCAGCATGATTCGTACCTCTCCTTTTACTTTTCAGATATTCTTTTACAATAGCTTTCAGATATTCCGGCTTTTTGTGTATATCCCGCCCGGAAAATCTCTTAATATCTGTATTATAGCACTTGTACGGTACATGTACCAACTTGTATGTTGATTATTTTGTTACTGTTTCTCATACAGAAATTCTTCCGGCAGGCTTACTTTGAAATCTTTTGCAAGTGAACGGAAATTGTCCGGTGTAATAGTCTGAAGTTTATTTGGAGTCATAGAAAGAATCTTCACCAGGATCTCTGCAGATTTTTCTACCGTATGGAGCAGACCAAATGTCAGGTCAAAATCTTCACCTGAGCAGAACATTCCATGATGTGCCCAGATAACAACATCATATTTCTTCATTAATTCTGCTGTTCTTATGGCAATTTCTCTTCCACCCGGTACCATCCAGCCGACAACACCTACGCCGTCCGGGAATACAACCGGACACTCTGTAGCAGATTCCCATAACTCTCTTGTAAAGATCTTATCATCCAGTGGCAGAACAAATGTCAGAGCAATTGTATTTGTCGTATGTGCATGATAAATAACACGATGTTTTCCGTTTGTCAGTTTCTTCTTCACTTCATGATTCATCAGATGAGTCGGAAGCTCACTGGTAGGTCTGCCGCCCTCAACCAGGCCCCAGCGGATTCTGTAATTCATTCCTGTCTCATCCAATTCAATGATCGCAAGACATACTTCCGGATCCACGATAATATTTCTGAAATATTTACCGCTTCCCGTTACAAGGAAAAACTCTCCTGCTAATCCCGGAACCTCTACCCCGATCGGTATCCATTCTCCAGTTGCATTCAGACGGGGACGAATCATCTCTACTTCCTCCGGTTTCAGACGATAGCTTAAGTTTCCGCCGTTTCTCTCATGCCATCCCTGAAGATAACCGTCATTTGCCATTTTGATAAATCCCTGTACAAATTTAGATTCCAGAATTTTCATAATATATATACCCTCCGCTTTTTGTGGTTTTATGTTGTTTGTTTTTAACAATATATTGTTTCTTGTTGTTTATGAATGTATTATATATTGTTTCTTGTTGTTTGTAAATAATTTATTCAAAAAATCTCTCACAAAACCACACATCAATTCCGAAATATCTTTGTCAATTCTGTCCTGCTATTCATCCTGTTCAGAAGATTTTTACCGTTATTTTTGCTGAAATTCTATAATTGCGTATGCTTTTCCGTCTGTATCATCAAGCGATACAATCACCTTTCCTGTTTCTGCTTTTGCTTTCGGGCAAATTATATCCCCAAGTTTTGCCTGCATCTTATACTCTGCACGCATCTGGTATACTTTGAAATCTTCCGGCAGGAAATCTTCTGCCATACAGATATACTGACAGTTGTTTACATGATGATTAGTGTCAAGATGATGCTTCTGCACTGTGAATGATTCCTGTGAAGTCATGTCATCCGGAAGTTTGATTTTCCTCGGTGCATAATCCATTTCCAGCTTTTCGCCGAGTATGTAATTGTCTGTATCTGCAGGTGTCAATCTCACCGGAATCCCTGTACTGATGGCCAGATGTGTCCAGTTGGAGTTCGCCCAGGCAAGCTTCTTCCCATCCATTGTTTCTATGGTGAAATTACGCATACCCATGAATCCTTTGAAATCATAAGGTGCTGTCGTGATCCTGATTTCCGTTCCCATAGCAGGATATTCATCCACAATTACCTGCCAGGAAGAAAGAACCCACGCTCTGTCTCTTGCCTTCAGCACGTCTCCTCCAAGCCCGACCGACTCCGCATGAAATGTACAGCAATCCTGAAAATAATTCAAAACACCCGGTAATGTCAGTTTGCCGTTCTCACCTGTCTCACTGTATCTGACTCTGCTGTTAAAACTGTAATTCATTTTTTATGTCCCCTTTTCTTATGTCGCTATGATTTTTTAATATACTTCTTTTCTATTATTATAACAAGCCAAAAATATAAGGCATAAAACAGTTTTTATAAACTGGCCTATGCCTTATCTTTGTTCTACGTTATATTATTTACTGTAATTCTTTGCTACAAATGTGATCATTACCTTAAACAGATCCCCATCCAGGTATAGCTTAAACTCACCTCCCTGCAGCTCTGTCAGGCTCTTTGCGATAGAGAGTCCCAGTCCGCTTCCTTCTGTATTTCTCGCCACATCTCCTCTGATAAATCGTTCTGTCAGTTCATCCGCAGAGATATTCAAGGGCTGTGCTGAAATATTTTTCAGAGAAAAAGTTACTTTTTTATTTCTGTTGCTGATTTCTGCATAAACTCTGGTGCCTTCCATTGCGTACTTCACAACATTGCCGAATACATTTTCCAGAACACGCCACATTCTCTGACCGTCTGCGTAGATAATGGACGGTTCGTCTGTGAAATGTACCATCATAGTCAGATTCTTTTCCTGGAATTTCTCTTCAAATTCTCCGATCACCTGCTGCACCATTTCCACAAAATCAATATCATTCATCTCCAGCTTAATGTTTCCGGTGCTTGCCTTGGATGCCTCTACCACATCCTCTGTGAGCACCTTCAGTCTCTGAGATTTCTCATCCAGGATGCGTAAATATTCCTGTATTTTCGGATCTGTCGGATTTTCCCGTTTCATCAGATCTACATAATTGATAATGGAAGTCAGAGGTGTTTTCAGGTCATGGGAAACATTTGTGATCAGCTCTGTCTGCATTCTTTCCTTTTTCAGGCTGTTCTCCACAGCAGCATCCAGACCACTGCCAATATTGTTAATATATTCTGCCATCACCTTCTGTTTTCCTGTAAGTGTATCTGTTTTGATCTTATATTGCAGTTCTCCATCGCTTATTTTCTTCAGACCATCCATAATAAGATCCAGCCCATCCGCTTTTCTGATGATAAAAATCACAGCAGCCGCATCTACAATCAGTAATATCATCAGGAATACTCCTGCACCTGTGAATCCGCAACCAATGATCAGGAACTGCAAGAATAAAAATGCTCCTCCCACAAGCAGAACTTTTATTTTTTCTGCTGTATTTCTGGAAAAAGCTCTGGCAAAATCGGCAAGCTTCCCACTGCATTTTCCAATCCATTTCAGAACTGTTCTAATCAGACTGTTTTTCCATAAGGTTCCTGCTTTTATTCTTCTTACCAGACTGAGATATCCGATCAGGAACCATGCCATTGTATAAGTCCCACATATGAGACAGGTAACAATCACTGTCACCACTGCATGACTGTAACCCAATGATGAGTTGGCGATCAACGTTCCCGATATGATCGTTCCTGCCAGCCATATACCGATCACTGCTCCTGCCGCAATTTCTGTATACCATCTGTCAAATCCATTCAGATGGATTTCTTCATCCTTCGGTTTCCTTCCTGCTGTCACAGTCAGCCACACCATACCGATCAGCCAGAGCACACTTCCGAAGATTGCTCCTGCCAGCATCGGAAACATAAGCTTTGAATATGTCTCATAGTTCTCTGCCTCATCAGCCATGGAATCTGCCACAGAAAATTTCGTATCAACAGAAACTGCAAATATAAAATCCTTTGTGTCAAAGCTCTGAGCAATGGTATGATTCCACACCTGCAGGTCTGCATCCGGAATATTTGTAACACACTCACTTAATTCCGGGTAAACAACTGCATATGCTTTTTCCTTAAATATTTTCTCAAGGTTCTGCTCCAGCTGTGAATAGCTGCTGTATGCTTTTCTGTTTGTATAGATTGTCTTTTTCTCTTTATCTGCGAAAAGATATGTGAGATTGGTACTCCCTTCCTCATAGTCTCCGGACGTATGGTATACAGACGTAAGTGATATGGCACAGTCACTGACATTTATATCATCCTGAACAGCTCTGATACAGTCCAGAACCTTGGCCAGTTCATTATAGGCATCCTCAAGTTTTCCATTCCATTCCGTACTGGAATTGACTGCATCCGGAAGACTTTCCGCACCCTGAGGCTTGAATTTCTCTGTAAATTCCTCTATCTCACAGAAATAAAACTCCGGATATTCTGTATTATGTTCTTTATCTGTAATACTTCCCAGACTTCGGTCATCTGAATCGCTCCAGTAACCCAGCTCAATGGCAGCATCTATTTTCTGTTTTTCTGTTTTTTCTGCAAATTTTGTCTCATAGGAATCATCATACTCTTCCATGATATCCTGATCATAATTAACCTTTAATATCCCATCTGTCGCCAGTTTCTTAAAATCACTTAAGGAAAAATAATAACTGCTGCCATCCGAGGCCTTACACTGGATAAACTGCCCTGCATCGTCAAGGCTTCCATCATCATATCCCTCTCCAACTCCGGTCCAGTCCTGCGCCCACTCCAGCAGATCTTTTACAGAATATGCCACGCCAGATGTATTCTTAAAAGAAAGCTCACTCAACGAATCACGGTTGATTTCCTTTTCTTCAAACTCTGCCAGATCGATTACTGCCGATGAACCTGCGTTTGTAAGGTAATTTATATCCTCTTTTGCTGACAGACTTTCCAGAATATCCATACCTCTGGAATTCAGACGCTCCCTGAATCCCTCTGACTGAATGTAACTTTTCCCTCTGTCATCCAGACGGATCCCCGTCTGATAAATCATTAAAAAAAATGCTGCACATATCACAGCCGCCACAGCTGCCAGATGTACGATCACGATCCAGACCGCCTTGGCAACATTGCTCCTGTATCCTTTTCCCTTCATAAATTTGTCCCTTTCCTTTGCATTCGCTCCGTTACTTGATTTAGGCCAGGCGGATAAAATCATCCGCTTCTCTACTTGATTCGGTTAAATTTTTTCAATCTTATATCCAAGCCCCCACACAACCTTCAGGTATCTTGGCTCCCTTGGATTAATCTCAATTTTTTCTCTGATATGCCGGATATGCACTGCCACCGTATTATCTGCAGCAACTGCTTCCTCATTCCAGATGTTTTCGTAAATCTGATTAATGGAAAATACCCTTCCCTGATTCTTCATCAGCAGAAGCAGGATATTGTACTCAATGGGTGTCAGCTTCACCACATCACCGTCCACCCTGACTTCCTTCAGGTCATCGTTTATGCTCAGACCTCCTGTCTCGTAGATATGAGCATTCTCCACAGGTATTGCTGCTCCCAGCCTTGTATATCTTCGAAGCTGTGATTTCACCCTTGCCACCAGTTCCAGGGGATTAAAGGGCTTGGTTACATAATCATCTGCCCCTACATTTAATCCAAGGATCTTATCTGCATCTTCTGATTTTGCAGAAAGAATAATGATCGGTACACTGTTCGGAAGAGGATTCTCTTCCCTTATCTTCAAAGTAGCCCGGATGCCATCCAGCTTCGGCATCATAATATCTATGATCAGCAGATCCACCGGCTGACTGCGCAGTATATTGATTGCTTCCAAACCATCATATGCTTTAAAAATCACATACCCTTCCTGCTCCAGATAAATACTGATTGCCTCTACAATGTCTTTATCATCATCGCAGACCAGAATATTCGCCACTTTATACACCTCCCTCATCATCCGAAATGCCTGTCTGAAATCTCTCATGTACAGACATCCCGGCTTCTTATTTTGTATTTCTGATATTAGAATAATCGAAGCTTCTTAATATGAAAGGGACAAATTCTTAAGATTTTCTTATGATTATTCACTTTTCGCAGTCAAAATATCAGGCTGTTAATCTGTCACTTTTATCAGGCTCCTATTTTCATCCAATTCTTCTATTCGTTCTGCTGTATACATTTTTTATCTCATCTTTTCTCTTTTTCTGACAGTCAATAATAGACTGAAAATCATTATATCATTTCACATATATTACTTCTATAGAATATTCTCTTCTGTTTCCCATTTCCACACCCATCACTGTTTATTCCATTCTCCATAACCCACAACCAATCTATAGCAACCCTCGTAAATAATACTTCCATCAACGCACCAGGGGATCATCGTTATATGTTTTTTGGTATTTTATTAACAATCTTCATACATATCGCATAATTTTTTATTGATTTTGTACAATATTATTTATTTTTCGGCAAAACAATGCTACAATGTTTTACAAGATTAGAGCGTGTCTGAAAAAGGCTTTCTGCAAGATGTGCGTCACAATTTGTGGGATA
>ENA-OPCV01002787-OPCV01002787.1-human-gut-metagenome-genome-assembly--contig:-NODE-2787-length-10501-cov-2.226211_pt1 | contig 10501 bp, 7 predicted proteins | sample MGYA00241257_ERZ501494 | MGnify/ENA primary metagenome ERZ501494 (study PRJEB25962, sample SAMEA2042618) | human gut metagenome | biome: human gut; feature: human-associated habitat; material: faeces...
ATTGTACAGCCGGAAAAGTTCATCCCGGAAGTAAAGGCGTTGGGGGCACGTATAATGAACGTGCATTATGAGGCATGTCCGCATTTGCATAGGGTAGTGCAGCAAATCCGCGAAGCGGGAATGTTGCCGGCGGTTACTATCAATCCGGCTACCCCGGTATCCATGCTGAGAGATATTATCAACGATGTCTATATGGTGTTGATAATGGGGGTGAATCCGGGATTCGGCGGTCAGAAATTTATAGCACATACTGTTGATAAGGTACGCGAGTTGCGCGAACTGATAACAGTGACCGGTTCGGAAGCCCTGATAGAGGTCGACGGCGGTGTCAATCTGGATACAGGCTCCCGTCTGGTAGATGCAGGAGCCGATGCCTTGGTTGCCGGCAATGCCGTATTTTCTGCTCCCGACCCAACAGAAGCAATCCGTGCTTTGAAAAATCTGTAATATTTATTGATAACAAACAACTTACAACGGCATCCTTTCCTGCGACTGTTGATGCCGTTGGTTGGTGGAATAGTATATGGGGATAAATATCCTTATATACTGTCCGTCGGTTGGTGGATAGCTGTCATTCTACTGTTGATAGGGACATATATTCTTGGCCGTAAGTATTATGTTCTTTGCAAGCTATATGGGGCTGTCGTGTTTTTGGCGTGTTTTGTATTGGGGTGGACTTTAGTGAGTGTGCAGTTGAAGCAAGCCGAATATATATTCCCGAATACGGAAAAACCTTCCACTTACCGGATTACTCTTACGACAAAGCCGGAAATCAAGAAAAACAGTATTTTATTTCGCGTTGCTTTGCGGGGAGAAGTGCTGAAAGATACATTTTTATATAACTTTTCAGAAAAGACTTTTCTGTTTTATTTCCCTAAAGATTCGGCGGCATATTCCTTGAAAAGAGGGGATGAACTGTTGGTGTGCACCCGTTTGTCTCCACCTGCCAATAACGGCAATCCGGATGAGTTCGATTACGCCTGTTATCTTCTTCGGAAAGGGGTAAGCGGAACAGCGTACGTACGTGCCGGACATTGGTGTGCGATTGGTTGCGACAGCACTCTCACTTTTCGTCAGCAGGCTTTGGAGTGCCGGAGCAGGCTGGTTGCTTTATATCGGGACATGGGGTTTCGGGGAGATGAATTGGCGGTACTCTCTGCGCTTACAATAGGAGATAAAGAAGAGCTGAGTGAGAGTATCGTAGAGACGTATTCGGTTGCCGGAGCCAGCCATGTACTGGCACTTTCCGGGCTGCATATCGGCTTGATTTCCGCTCTGTTGCTGTTTGTCCTGTCTCCTTTGTGGATTAGGTGGCGGTTTTTAAAGCCGTTTTTGTTTCTGTCTGTAATCCTCTTGTTGTGGGGATTTGCTTTCCTTACAGGGTTGTCTTCTTCCGTGGTACGTGCGGTTGTCATGTGCTCATTTGGATTACTTTCCATGCTGATACCTGCCTGCCGGAAGCTTACTTTGAATACATTGGGGGTTACGGCTTTCCTGATGCTGCTGTTTAACCCTGTCTGGCTGTTTGATGTGGGGTTTCAGTTGTCTTTTTCGGCTGTTGCAGCTATTGTACTGTTACAACCCGGGCTGTACGGGTTGTTATCGGTGAAGAACCGCCTTTTGCGTAAGGCGTGGGGGCTGGTTACTGTTTCCGTTGCCGCCCAGATAGGAACGGCTCCGTTGGTAATGCTTTATTTTTCACGCTTTTCCACACACTTCCTCTTGACTAATTTGTTGGTAATCCCGTTGGTTTCGTTGATTGTGTATGCGGCTGTTATATTGCTTGTCCTGACTCCTTTTCCTGTCTTGCAACAGCTCTTTGCCGATGTGGTAGAAATACCGCTAAGGATGCAGAATGCTTTGCTCCGTTGGATAGAACAGCTCCCTTTGGCTTCCATAGACCGGATTTGGGTCGATATCCTGTTTTATTGTTGCCTGTTGTTGTTCTGCCGTGTTTGGATGAGGCGTACGGCAGCGAATGTATATATCGCTTTGTCAGCCCTGCTGCTATGCGTCTCCTATCATTCGTATGCGTTTATCACAGATGCTCCCCGGCGCAGCATTGTTTTTTATAATGTCCGTGGCTGTCCGGCAGTGCATTGTCTGGCAGATAACTCCGCTTCATGGCTGGTCTGCGCCGATACGCTGCCCGATGTCACCCGGTTGGAACGTTCGCTTTCTTCCTACTGGAGCCGTTTGCGCCTGGAACGCCCTGACGTGATTGAGGGAGATTGTTTGCTTCCTGAAATTTCAGTCCGTAACAAAACCGTTTTTTATGCAGGGAAACGCATCTGTCTGTTGTACGACGACCGTTGGGGCAACAAGATATCCGATGTGCCTGTTTCTATTGATTATCTGTATGTTTCTCACGGTTATAAGGGAGATATGCAGGAACTCGTTTCCTTGTTTGAAGTAGGTACGGTAGTGATTGACGCATCTCTTTCCGAATACTATCGGGAGAGGATTATCAGCGATTGTATCCGGTTGGGAATTCCTTATCTTCCTCTTTCCGAAAAAGGTTCTGTGCACATATTATTATAAATCATAAACTTTTTCGTACTTTTGCCCTTTCTTTTGTTGCAGGTGAGACGAAGTTGTTCCGGATATGCAACGTAAACTGTAAAATAGCGAGTAACTATATGTTGACCAAAGTAATAGATCAATCTAAAATAGACCACTTTGCCAAGTGGCTGGAACGTGCGGATAAAATAGTTATTGTTGCCCATGTGGCTCCCGACGGAGATGCAGTAGGCTCTTCTCTGGGGTTGTGGCATTTTCTTAATACGCAGGACAAGGATGCGACTGTCATTGTTCCCAATGCTTTTCCCGATTTCCTGAAATGGATGCCCGGCAGCAAGGATATACTTCTGTACGACCGTTATAAAGAGTTTGCCGACAAATTGATAGCGGAAGCCGATGTCATCTGTTGCCTCGATTTCAACGCTATCAGCCGTATCGATGCTATGGCAGACGCCGTGTTGGCTTCTCCTGCGCGGAAGATACTGGTAGACCATCATTTGAATCCTGAAGATTTTTGCAGAATCATCATTTCCCATCCCGAAATATCCTCGACTTCCGAGCTGGTGTTCCGCCTGATTTGCCGCATGGGCTATTTCAGTGACATCACCAAAGAGGGAGCTGAATGTATCTATACCGGTATGATGACCGATACGGGTGGCTTTACGTACAACTCCAATAACCGTGAAATTTATTTTATAATCAGTGAGTTGCTTTCGAAAGGTATCGACAAGGATGATATTTACCGGAAAGTGTACAACACCTATTCCGAAAGCCGTCTGCGTCTTATGGGGCATGTGCTGTCGCAGATGAAAGTCTATCCGGAGCATCGTGCCGCCCTGATTACGCTGACTAAGAAGGAACAAGGCAATTTCAATTATATCCGTGGCGATAGCGAAGGGTTTGTAAACATACCGTTGAGCATTAAAAATGTTGTTTTCTCCTGCTTCCTGCGTGAAGATACGGAAAAGCCGATGATAAAGGTATCCCTGCGTTCGGTAGGCAGTTTCCCCTGCAACCGGCTGGCTACAGAATTCTTTAACGGCGGCGGGCATTTAAATGCTTCCGGCGGAGAATTTTACGGTACATTGGAAGAGGCTAAAAAAGTGCTGGAACTTGCATTGGAAAAATTCAAACCGCTGCTTAATGCCAAAGGATAAAAAAACAGCGGTTGTAAAGGTTAAAAGATACGAACTTTCTACTTGCAACTTTTAACTTTCGGGTAAATCAGATATTTTTGTACGAAATTACTAAATAACAGAAATGAAGAAACTTACTTTATTCTTTTTATCCTTACTGGCATTCGGCTTGAGTTTTCAGGCGTGTGATGACGGCAAGACCTATGCGGAAATGCTTGATGAGGAAAAAGACGGTATAAATGACTTTATCAAAAAGGAAGGCATCAAGGTCATCTCGCAAAGCGAATTTTATGCGCAGGATTCTACTACCAACGTCGAGGAGAATGAGTTTGTGCAGCTTGCCAGCGGAGTGTACATGCAGATAGTGGATAAAGGCTCTGAAAATGCAGCCGACACTGTGAAAAACAACGATGAAGTGCTGGTGCGTTTTATGGAATATAGCATTCTTGACAAAGATACCACATTGTCCAACCTGAATGCGGTGGAAACCGTAGATGCATTCCGCTATGCGGTAACTTCTTCGTCCATTGCAGGGACATTCCTGCAGGGATATATGATGACTTATTATTCCTCACCGACAGTTCCGGCAGGCTGGCTTGTCCCGTTGACTTATGTTCGCGACATGGCTCATGTCAAACTGATTGTTCCTTCCAAGATGGGGCATCAGACAGCCATGCAATATGTCTACCCTTATTTTTATGACATCCGGAAATATCAAATCTGGAAATAACTAACCATTTATTTAAATAATTAACCTATGACTCTAATCAAATCTATCTCTGGAATCCGCGGAACAATAGGCGGTGGTGCAGGCGAGGGGTTGAACCCGCTTGACATTGTGAAGTTTACTTCGGCATACGCTACGCTTATCCGCAAAACGTGTACAGTAAAAAGCAACAAAATTGTAGTAGGCCGTGATGCACGCATCTCGGGCGAGATGGTAAAGAATGTGGTGGTAGGCACGCTCATGGGTATGGGCTGGGATGTAGTGGACATCGATTTGGCTTCTACTCCGACTACCGAACTGGCTGTTACCATGGAAGGTGCCAGCGGAGGTATAATCCTGACTGCTTCTCACAATCCCAAGCAGTGGAATGCCTTGAAACTTCTGAATGAGAAAGGAGAGTTCCTGAACAAGGAGGAGGGCAATGAAGTGCTTCGTATTGCCGAAGCTGAAGAGTTCGACTTTGCCGAAGTGGACAAGCTCGGCTCTTATCGCAAAGACCTTACTTATAACCAAAAGCATATCGACAGTGTGTTGGCGCTTGACCTGGTGGATGTGGAAGCTATCAGGAAAGCCGATTTCCGCGTAGCCATCGATTGTGTAAACTCCGTAGGCGGCATCATTCTTCCGCAACTGCTGGAACAGCTCGGAGTGAAGCATGTGGAGAAACTCTACTGCGAGCCTACTGGTAATTTCCAGCACAATCCGGAACCTTTGGAAAAGAATTTGGGCGACATCATGAACCTTATGAAAGGCGGTAAGGCAGACGTTGCTTTTGTGGTAGACCCGGATGTAGACCGTTTGGCCATGATTTGTGAGGACGGTAAGATGTACGGTGAAGAATATACGCTGGTTACCGTGGCCGACTATGTGTTGAAGCACACTCCGGGCAATACGGTTTCCAACCTGAGTTCTACCCGTGCGTTGCGCGACGTAACACGTAAGTACGGTCAGGAATATTCCGCTTCTGCTGTAGGCGAAGTGAATGTAACTACCAAGATGAAAGAGGTAGGCGCTGTTATCGGTGGCGAAGGCAATGGGGGAGTTATTTATCCTGCCAGTCACTACGGACGCGATGCTTTGGTAGGTATTGCCTTGTTCCTCAGTCATCTGGCGCACGAAGGTAAGAAGGTTAGCGAATTGCGTGCCACTTATCCGGCCTATTTCATGGCTAAGAACCGTGTAGACCTGACTCCGGATACGGATGTCGATGCCATCCTTGCCAAAGTAAAAGAAATCTATAAGAACGAAGAAATCAATGATATTGACGGTGTAAAGATTGACTTTCCCGACAAATGGGTACATCTGCGCAAGAGTAACACGGAACCGATTATTCGCGTTTACAGCGAAGCGGCTACGCCGGAAGCAGCCGAAGAAATCGGTCGGCAGATTATGAAAGTAATTGAAGACTTGGCAAAATAATTGTACCGTTCTTTAGAACACAGAAACACAAAGATACAGAGAGTAGACAGCTAAACTCTGTTTCTTTGTGTTTCTGTGTTTTTTATGTTGTTACAGTTGAATGATTCTCCCTATCTCTTGCTCAAAATTGGGAGTGAATATCCCTTTCCCTATATTTTCTTTAATTTCCTCTGTACGCCAGAAGCGTCCGCCATCCAGTTCGTCGCTGGGATGTATCTCTCCGTCATATACGGTTTTGTGCACAAAGACAAGCTCCTTTTCGCGAGCGGATTCAAAAACATAGCTGGTGATAGTTTCCGGTGCGAAGTCGGTTATCCCTAATTCCTCGCGCACTTCCCGTTTCAACGCCATTTCTACGCTTTCACCTAAATCTACGTGTCCGCCTACCGAGGTATCCCATTTGCCGGGTTGTATGTCTTTCCATTCGGGACGTTTTTGCAGGTATAATTCTCCTTTGGAATTGAATACATGCAGATGAATTACGGGGTGCAGCAGTTTGCTTCCGTTGTGACACTCACCGCGGGTGGCTGCACCTATGATGTTTCCCTGCTCGTTAACAAGAGGAAACATTTCCTGGTTATTGTCGCTATTCATTAATTCTGAGCTTTTTGTTGGTTTTATCGATGAAAATGTTACATTCTCCGAGAATAGTTACGGTATCAGCAAAGACGAATCACCGTAACTCAAAAATCGGAAATCATGGGCAAGCGCATAATCGTAAATCTTGCGCCAATCTCCATGCAGAAACGCTGAGACAAGCAGCAGCAATGTGCTTTGCGGCTGGTGGAAGTTGGTAACCATGGCTTTTACGATTCTATATTCGTATCCCGGAGCAATGATGATTTGCGTGCTGGAATGCAACGTTTCCATGTGATGCCGGTCGAGGTAGGCTATGATTGCCTGCAAAGCATCTACAGCGGGTGTTGCTGCTGTTTCAAGCGCCGTTTCATAAGGTTGCCATTGTTTTACATGCAAATCTTCTTCCGTAGCGTTAGGATTGTGCAGCAGAGTAACGCCTATGTGATAGAGGCTTTCCAGTGTACGTACAGAGGTTGTCCCTACTGCAATGGCTTTTCCTTCATGTGCTACCAGCTTCTCCAGCGTACTCCTATTGACGGATATGTATTCCGTGTGCATTTCGTGCCCTTCTATCTCTTCACTTTTGACGGGCTTGAAAGTGCCGGCTCCTACGTGCAGGGTCAGTTCTTCCAATGCTACCCCTTTTTCACGCAAAGCGTCCAGAACTCTCGGAGTGAAGTGCAGACCGGCTGTCGGTGCGGCTACCGAACCTTTTATCTTGGAATAAACGGTCTGGTAAGTCTCCTTATCACTCTCCTGCGTCTCCCGGTTCAGATAAGGAGGGATGGGTAGTTCGCCGAACACTTCGAGAATATCGGCGAATGTTATTTCCGGATTGTTCCAGCGGAAATCCACCCAATGGCTGGTTCCATGGCACGCCCCGCGTTCGGCGGTCAGGGTAAGCGGCTTTCCTTTCACGGTTATTTCCCGTTTGAGCGCACCTTCTTTCCATTTCTTCAGATTGCCTATCATGCAGAGCCATGCGGCATGCTCCGTTTGCTGGAAGTTGAGGGCATAGTCGTTGGGTTGGATCGGTTCGAGACAGAATACTTCGATAAGCGCTCCCGTTTCTTTATGGAAGTGCAGACGCGCCTGAATAACTTTGGTATTATTGAAAATCATCAGGCTGTTTGCCGGCAGATAGTCGGGCAGGGAAGTGAATATGTCTTCGGTAACTTCGCCGTGGCGATACAACAATAACTTGGATTGGTCACGCACAGGCAATGGAAACTTGGCAATGCGCTCATCCGGTAACGGATAATTGAATTCGCTGATTCTAATATGTTTGGGATCTTCTTTCATATCTTTATTTTATTAGGGGACTGCAAAGGTACGGATATTTGGGAAGATTTGGATTATATACAGCCAATTAATGACATATCAGTCATAAGGTCATTCCGGTTCATGGATACACAATGTATTTCTTGCCAATACAAAAAAGGTATGTTTGTATATAATCATCAAATAATTTCTAACTTTGCGAGAGATAAAAGAAGATGTCTGAACCGTATGTTTATAATGGTTCCGATGTGTCTTCCGGATAATGATTAAAAAACAGAATGGAAATTATGAAAATAGGAGATAAAGTGCGCTTCCTCAGTGAAGTAGGTGGCGGTGTTGTAACGGGATTCCGGGGAAAAGATATAGTGTTGGTGGAAGATGCCGACGGGTTTGACATTCCGATGCCGGTGCGTGAATGTGTGGTGATTGAAACGGATGATTACAATATTCCTACTCCTGCTTCCAAAGCAGCCAAGAAGAAGGCGGAGGAGCAATCGGCTGCGCGTATGGCTTCGGTAGCCTCGAAGCCGGTATCTTCCGTTTTGGACTCCGGACGGCAGATAGAGTGTACGGCTAAACCTCAGGTATCTGTTTATCGTCAGCCGGAAATGAAAGGCGGAGATGTGCTGAATGTGTATCTTGCCTTTGTTCCGGAAGATATCAAGGCGGTAAGCACTACTCCGTTTGAGGCTTATTTGGTGAATGATAGCAATTACTGCATGTATTATACCTATTCGAGTGCGGAGGGCAAGTCGTGGACTGCCCGTTCTCATGGTTTGATAGAACCGAATACGAAACTCTTGTTAGAGGAATTTGAAAAATCGGAATTGAACGACCGGGAGCGTGTAGCTGTTCAGTTGGTGGCGTTCAAGGACAACCGCTCTTTCGCTATGAAGCCTGCTGCCAATGTGGAAATCCGCATCGATACGGTGAAATTCTATAAGTTGCATACTTTTCAGCCTACCGATTTCTTTGATACTCCAGCATTGGTGTACGATGTAGTGAGGAATGATGCTCCCGCCAGGCAGGTTTATGTGTCGGCTGAGGACTTACAGGATGCTCTGATGCAAAAGAAAGCAACAGACGGTCCGTCCAGACCCCGGACTATCGTGAAGCGGGGCGGCAAAAATGAAATCATCGAAATAGACCTGCATATCGGTGAACTGTTGGATGATACGCGCGGCATGAGTAACAGCGAGATATTGAACTATCAGTTGGATAAATTTCGTGAGGTGATGGAACAGTATAGGAATAAGCGTGAACAACGCATAGTCTTTATTCACGGCAAGGGTGACGGTGTGCTTCGTAAAGCGTTGCTGGATGAGCTGAAACGGAAATATCCGACTTGTAAGACGCAGGATGCTTCCTTTCAGGAGTATGGATTTGGAGCTACTATGGTGACGGTAAAATAAGGTATATGCGATGCAGGTTGGTAAGGAAAACAGGATTCTTATCTTAATCTTTCTATGTTTGGCAGTGGCATTGCCGGGTGCCTGTACTTATAAAGGCGGCAGTGGCAGAGTTTTTGAAATGCAGGAATTCGATTCTTTTTTCAGCACTCACAGCGATTCCGTAGTGATGGCGCCGCGCTGGATGAAAGCACAGGCATTACAGAGAATGGAAAGGACCAAAGATAGTATGGTGCGGTATAATTATCTTGCTGTTGCCTTGAAAACCTGTCTGGCTACTTCCGACTTCGACTCCGCACAACTTTTGCTCCGGCAAGTTGAGGCGTTTGTTGGCAGACAGCCTTTTTCGCATCGGTTGGCCGATTTGCAGTCCGAATGTTTTAATATAAAGGGTAATGTCTATTCGCGAAAGGGCTATATAGATTCTGCCGCGGTCTGCTTCAAGGAGGCCTATGAAGCAAGATTGAAAGGAACAAAATTCGAGGTGATTCCTGATATCCTGATAAATCTTGCTGATGCTACCAACCATTTGGGCAGACCGGATATGGGTGCTTTCTGGTATAGAAAGGCTCTGCTGATGTGCGATTCGCTGAAGATGCCTTACAGAAAGAAAATCTCTATTTATTACGGATTGTCACAAGGATACCTGGCTTTGCGCGATTACGAGCAATGCGACTATTATTCGGAACTTGCGGGCAAGAATTATGCGGATATGTTTCCGGATGAGAAGCATTTCTACCTGAACAATCGTGGAAACTCTTATTATTACCGGGGAGATTACTCCACGGCAATCGGTTATTTTAGAAAAGTAGTGGAGCTTGTGAAAGATTACCCCGATATGTCTTGGGCGCTTAATCTGAGCTATCTGAACCTGAGCGACTGCTTTCTGCAACTGAATAAAACCGATTCGGTAGTCAAATACCTGGAGTTATGCCAGCCGTTCTTTGAAGAACTCGGTTCTACTACTGCTCTTTATTATATTGATACTCAAAAGATAGAACTGGCGTTGCAGTGCAAGGACTTTGCAGAGGCAAGGCGATTGTTGGCGATGAGTAAGGCTTCGCCGGAAATAGATGCGGATATGATACATATCCGTAACAAGTATTTGCAGCAGTTTTACGAAGAAACCGGCAACTATAGGCAAGCGTATGATTACTTGAAAGAGAATAAACGTCTGGACGACTCCATTCGCAATGAGCGTATAAGGATGCGTACGGCAGATTTGACATTGCGCTATCAGCAGGATTCTACCTTGATGGCGCATAAAGTGCTGTTTCAGAAACAGGAAAACGAGATGCTGATATTGAGGCAGACCCGTCTCGTGACATTAGCGGTTGCCGTTATTGCCCTTTTGATTGCAGCTTTCCTATTTCTTTATAATAGGAAAAAGCGGGATCTGCTGCTTGCCCAAAACCGAAGAACGGTCTCTA